>Ga0123328_1000742_pt1 | contig 33635 bp, 22 predicted proteins | sample BioC12SIPDNA_2_FD_89702 | JGI IMG/M metagenome (GOLD analysis project Ga0123328, IMG submission 89702) | Anaerobic biogas reactor microbial communites from Washington, USA - Biogas_R1_A C12 SIP DNA | ecosystem: Engineered > Bioreactor > Anaerobic > Unclassified | place: Washington, USA...
CGGAGAGCTTCACGCCGCGCTCGCCGACGACGGCCTGGTAGCCGTCGGGGATCTCACGGATGAACGCGTCGGCACCGGCCTGCTCGGCGGCCCGGTACACGTCCGCCTCGCTGCACTCGGGGCGGCCGTAGGCGATGTTCTCGTGGAGCGTGGTGTTGAACAGAAAGGGCTCCTGCAGCACCATGCCGATGTGCTCGCGGAGGGCGGGCGGGTCGTACCGGCGCACGTCGACACCGTCGATGAGCACGCACCCGCGCTGCACGTCGTAGAAGCGGCAGATCAGGTCCACCAGCGTCGTCTTGCCGACGCCGCTGGGGCCGACCAGCGCCACGGTCTCGCCGGGCCGGATGGTCAGGTCGATGTCGGTCAGGACGGGTTCGGACCGATAGGCGAACCCGACCCCCTGCAGTTCGATGCGGCCCTCGAGCCGCTCGGGACGGATCGCGTCGGGCGCGACGGCGAGTTCGGGGGTCTCGTCCAGGAACTCGAAGATGCGGTCGGCAGCCGCCGTGGAACGGGGCAGCCCGTGGGCAAGCAGCCGGGACAACTCCTGGATCGGCCGGTAGAAGCTGCCCACGTACATCTGGAAGGCGACGAACTCCCCCAGCAGAAGCGTGCCGTTGAGGACCATGCGCCCGCCGGCGATGAAGACGAACAGGAGCCCGAGGCCCGTGAGGACCTGCATGAGCGGGTGGAAGACGGCGAACCGCAGGGCCACGTCCATCGAGGCGTCGTAGTAGTCCTGGGTGCGGTCCTGGAAGCCGGCCGTCTCCTGGCGCTCGCGGGAGAAGGACTTGACCACGCGCACTCCCGATATCCGCTCCTGCACGAACGTGTTCAGATCGGCGATCTTCTGCCGGAACGCCCCGAACCGCGAGTGGAACTCGCGGGTGAAGAACAGGACCGCGGCGAGGATCAACGGCATGGGGATCAGGGTCAGGGCGGCCAGGCGCGCGTTCATCGCGAACAGCAGGCCGGCCACCCCGAGCAGCCTCAGCATCGACGTGACGACCACCTCCACCGAGTGGACCAGCATCGACTCCACGGCCTCGGAGTCATTCACGACGCGCGACATCGTCTCGCCGGTCGGGTGGTCCTCGAAGAACCGGATGGACAGGTCCTGCAGGTGCCTGTAGAGCTGGTTGCGCACGGCCCGCACGATCCGCTGGCCGAGCATCGCGGAGAGATAGTTGTGCAGAGCGCCGGCGAGCGCCGCGCCCAGCAAGGTGCCCACGAACACCGCCGCCAACACCGCATGCAGCCGGTAGCCGGTGCTCGGCAGGGCGTCGTCCACAAACGCCTTGAACAGCCACGGCTGGACCAGCCGCAGCACCTCGGTCAGCACGGCCAGGCCGAGCACGCAGACCATGAGGTACCACCACGGCCGGACGTACCCGAGCAGACGGCCGTACGAACGGAGGATGTCCCCAACGCTCTTCTTCGGCGCGTCTCCCGGGCGGCCCATGTGGCGCATATGATAGTGGCGCACCCGATCCCCTCCGGGGAAGACAGAACTGACCAGTCAGTTCCATTCTCCCATCCGGCCCCCTGCCTGTCAACGCGCGAAACGGCGGCGGACGGCCCCCACGGGCCCTCTCCGTGTCGGCGAGGCCGGCACCTTCAGTCCTGCGGATCGCCGAGCGCATCGAAGATCAGATTCGCCACGTCCGTGTTGTCGACATACGGACCGAAATGCGGGTCGCGTCCGACGACCCGGGCGGCGAAGCCGGCCGCCGCCGTGCCCCGAGCGTAGAGGGGAACGAGCAGCCGGGTGTGGCTGCCGCTGTTCCACGCCATCTCGGGCATCCGACCGATGCCCCGTCCCCCCAGTGGTTCGTAGGCCCAGACCCCCTCGCCGGCCGTCAGGTAGCCGCATTCGTGGTCCGCCGTGACGATCAGCAGCGTCTCTTCCCAGTTGCTGTTCGCCTCGACCCACTCGACGACCGCGGCGGCGGCGTCGTTGAAGTCGCACTGTTCCTCGATCATGCGCCCCGAGAGGTTCGAATGCGAGGCCGAGTCCACGGCCCCGCCTTCCACCATGAGGAACAGGCCGTCCGGTCCGCGCCCCAGCACGTTCAGCGCGGCCCGCGTCATCTCGGCCAGCGTGGGCACGCCCTGGTTGAGTGGCACGACGTAGGGCGCCGCCTCCGGATCTCCGCCGCGCGAACACTGCAGGGTGCCGCCCACCTGCGGGATGCCGATCACGCGCCGCGGTGCCGGCCCGTCCATAAGACGCCGGAACTCCTCGCGGGACTGCACGAGCGTCCATTCGTCGTCGGCGATGCCGTTGTGATCGGCGTCAACCCACTCCCCCGCCGTCGGCCGGCCGTCTCCGTCGGCGTCGTGCCGCACGGGGTCCCAGGCGCCGGCCAGGCCGGCCACCAGGGCGCCCCACAGATCGGCGCCCCCGACGTAGCCGTAGGAGCCCGCCTCCGGCCGCCGCTGCCCGTCGCTGTCATACCAGGGATGCCCGCAGCCCATGATGCAGTCGATGGCGGTCTCCAGGATCATCTCCCGGGCGATCTCCTCGACGTGGTTGCGGCTGCTGCTGTGGGCCGCGAAACCGGCCGGCGTCGCGTGCGAGATCGGCACCGAGGTAACCACGCCGGTGGCCATGCCCAGTTCCTCGCAGAGGGTGAGCACATTGCGGAGCGGCTGGCCCTCGGCGTCGACGCCGATCGCACCGTTCGTGGTCTTGCGGCCGGTGGATAGTGCCGTCGCGGCGGCGGCCGAATCCGTGCATCCCCGTCGGACGTGATCGAAGTCCGCCCAGACGGCTTCCGGGTCATACCCGCTCGGCGCACGGCCGTCGTCCGTGCGGACCAGCGGGTCGGTCTTCATGGCGATGCGGCAGGGAAACGACTCGTAGACGCTGCGTCCCGGCGCTCCGGCGCTGTACAGGCTCGCCGCTTCAACGTGCCGGAACCCGCAGCCGTCGCTGATCAGCACGATCACATTCTTCACGCTGCGGACGGCCGAACGCCCCGCCATCGGTGCGGGCCGCGCGGAGGCGCAGTCGGACACGGAGACAACAAGAACCACCAGCACAAGCACTTTGAACGCCACGGACAACCGCGCCATCCCCGGACTCCCTTCCTCGGGTGAGAACCGCCAGACCGTGCAGAACAGCGAACAACCCAAGGTAGCACAGAAGGCCCGGGCATCCAAGGAGACGGCCGGCAACCCGTACGCCGGGGGCTCCGGAATGCCGCCCCGCTTGACATGGAGCCCGGACCACGGCTATCGTGCAGACGCCCCGGGCGAACCGAGAAGGGGCGGCCCGCCGCGCGGGCGGATGCCGAGGGAAGGATGCGACCAGTCGAACGCAAGGCGTTCATCATCGGGCTGATCCTCATCACGGCCGCCACGCCGCCGTTCTTCATCCAGCTCAACGAGGCAACGCGCGCGCTCAACACGTGGAAGCTGCTGGCGAAGATCGGCTCCCTGGGCGCCACCGTGCTGTTCGTCTGGCAGTTCCTTCTGGGCTACCGCCAGGCCGTCGCGCGGTGGCTGACGCCGGACTACCTCTGGGCCCTGCGGGTGCACAGGCTGCTGGGCGTGGGCGGGTTCGTGCTGCTCCTCCTGCATCCGACCTTCATCACCCCCTACTACCTGACGAAGCACGGCCTGCGGCTCTTTGCCGGCGGCCTGCCGCCGCCCCTGGACGTCCTGGTGCCGCTGGGACTGGTCGCCCTGGGCCTCCTGGGCGTCATCGTCCTCACCAGCACACTGCTGCGCAGCGTCATGGGCCGCCGCGCGTGGTATGTGACCCATCTGGGCGCCTACCTGATGCTGCCGCTCGCGTTCGTGCACGGCTACCCCATCGGGTCGACCCTGCAGGGAACCGGCCTGCGGTACGGGTGGCAGGGGCTGTTCGTGCTCACGGGGGCCTTCTACGTCCTGCGCATACTGGCTCGGTTCGGAGTGTTCAGCGCACCCTACGAGCTGGCGGACGTCCGCCCGGTCGCCCGGGACGTCGTGGAACTGACGCTGCGCCCCCTGGGCCGGCGGCTGCAGCCGGCCGCCGGGCAGTTCGCCTTCTTCCGTCGTGGGCCCCGGGGCTCGGTACGCCCCTTCACGGTCTCCCGCTTCGACGCGGAGACCGGCCGCCTGAGCATCACCGTCAAGGCGCTGGGCCGCTCCACGCGCGCTCTGCAGACGGCGACCCCCGGCGAACGAATACTGGTCGACGGTCCCTACGGCACATTCGGACGAGCAGCCCTGGAAACCGATCGCCACGTCGTCATGCTGGCCGGCGGCATCGGGATCACGCCCTTCCTGCGCATCATCGACGAGCTGAAGCGCCGGCCGGGACGCGAGGCCTTCCTGTTCTACGGAAATCAGCAGGAGGCGGACATCGCGCACCGGCAGGAGCTGGAAGCGGCCGGTCACGTGGACCTCATCCACGTCCTGAGTGGCGTCGAGGAACACGCGACGTTCGAGGTGGGCTTCATCACGCCCGACCTGCTGCGCAGTCGACTGGAGGAGCCGCCGTCCCGCTACGAGTTCCTCATCTGCGGCCCTCCGGAGATGGTGGCCGGGCTGGAGTCGGATCTCCGGTCCGAAGGCGTTCCGCGCCGGCAGATCCGCCACGAACTCTTCGAATACTGACCCGGCCCCTCTGAGGACCCGGACTGCGGCCCGGCGCATTGACTCTGCCGACCCATGCCGTAATCTATCGGTCGGGAACGACCGGTATTGACCTCCAATGCGTGAGCATGAAGGGACGCCCGATGCCCGCTCAGAGATTCCAGCGCCTGCCGACCCTGTCGTTCGACCACTTCTTCACCGACGCCGAAGTCACGGCATACGTGCAGAGACTGGCGGAGGTCCGGCCCGAACTGGTCGGCCTCTCGGCCCTCGGGACGTCCCGCGAGGGCCGTGCCATTCACCTGCTGACGATCACCGATCGAGCCACCGGCCCCGCCGAGGACAAGCCCGCGTACCTCATCCACGGCAACATCCACGCGATCGAGCTGTCCGGCACCCATGCCGCGCTCCTGACCTGCCGCCGGCTCTGTCAGGACCACATCCATTCGGACCTCCTCAAGAGAGTCGCCTTCTACGTCGTGCCCCGGCTCAATCCCGACGGCGCCGAGTTCGCAGTCACCACCTCGGGCTCCATCCGCAGCCGCACCGACCGGTCCCAGCGGGAGCCGAACACGCTCTACCAGGAGGACGTGGACGGCGACGGCCTGATCCTGACGATGCGGCAGGAGCACCCGAACGGCAACTTCGTGGTCGACCCCGACGACAGCCGCCTGCTCATCCGCCGCACGACCGGCAGCCGGCCGCCCTTCTACCGCACTTTGCCCGAGGGCATGATCCACGAGTGGGACGGCACCGACAACATCCGCGTCGAGGGCCGCAGCTTCGACTGGAACCGCAACTGGTCCTACGACTGGCAGCCCGAGCCGGCGCAGTCCGGCGCCGGCGACTTCCCCTTCAGCGAGCCCGAGATGCGCGCCATGGCGGAGTTCCTGTTCGCCCACGACAACATCTTCGGCGTCCTGGGCTACCACAACGGCCCGAACGGCGTCCTGCGCCCGCCCTCGACCGGCTCGGACGCGGACCTGGACGCCGACGACCTCAAGGTCCTGAAAGACCTGGCCGAGATCGGCGCCCGGCACACGGGGTTCCCCGTCATCCCCGTCGTCAAGTATCGGCGGGACTACCAGCGGGACGTGAACCTGCGCGGCCACTTCCACAACTTCGGCTACCACCACCTGGGGCTGTTCGTCTTCGAGTTCGAGCTGGGCACCCTGCTGAACAGCGCCGGCATGGGGACCCGGGAGGACATCTTCGCCGTGCGCTCCGACCAGGACCAGGAGGCCCTGATCCGCCGCATGATGAAGTGGTGGGACGGGCAGAAGGACCGCCTGCCCGTCTGCGGTGAATGGACGCCCCATCGGCATCCTCAGCTCGGCCGCGTGGAGATCGGCGGCCTGGTGAGGAAGTACATGGCCGGCCCCACGCTCACCGACCTGAAGCGCATCGCCGAGGGCACGTACCGGTTCACGCTCGACCACGTCGCCCGGCATCCGCGCGTCGTGATCGAGGAGCCGCGGGCGGAGGCCGTCGGCGGGGACGTCTACCGCGTGAGAGCCCGGATTGCCAACCGCGGCGAATTCCCCACGCACGTCTCGAACAAAGGCCGCGGACTGCGCCGCCTGAAGGGCGTGCGTATCGACTTCCGCCCCGCCGACGGCGTCCGGCTGCTCTCGCGCACCGGCCACCAGTCCCTGGGCCACCTCGCCGGCCTGACCGACGGGCGCGAGCTGGAATGGTTCGTCCGCGCGCCGTCGGGAGTGCAGACCCTGTGTGAGCTGCGCGTGCGGGGAGGCACCGGCGGCAACGCGGCGGCCGTCATCGACAAGCCGTAGGCGCGCCCGTCAGGCGCGGCCCGACGACGCAAGGGCAGGTGGTACGCCCGCCGCGACTCGAACGCGGGACCTGCGGTTTAGGAAACCGCCGCTCTATCCGACTGAGCTACGGGCGCACCGGTATGATCATGTCATAACCAACGCGATGGAAAAGGGTTATAGCATTCCGCCGGCTCCTGCCCATTTTCGCCAATCTCATCCGATCTCGCCTGATCTCGTTCTTCGGGCCCCATTCTGCGGCGATTCTGCGGCGCGATAGGGGCAGGCCGGAGCCCGACTGTCCCCAGCATCCGGGCCGCCAAGGCCCTTGCTCCCTCCACTCGCCAGCCACATAACCACCCAGGGACTTCGTCGCATGCCGCCGCGGGAGACACGGCCCATCGACTCTCCAACAGCATATGGGGAGCGCTGGCTCGCGTCAAGCCTGTCCTGCCGGGGCATGGTGCGGTTCACGGGCAAGGCGTAAGCGGAGAGTCCTCCTCGTCGGCGCGGCGGAGGGCTTCGGTAACGATGCCTTCGTGGATGTAGTACCCCGCGGCGAGCATGCGAGAGAGAGGACCCGCAAGACGGGGGATGACGCCTTCACGTTTGGCGCGCAGCAGCAGGCCGACCGTGCCGACGGCCTCCAGGTGGAACACCTCGGCCGCAACCTTCCGGCCCTTGCGCTCGTCCATCAACACCAGGGGCACGTCCTGTTCGAGCGCGAGCTGGATGACCGCGCTCTCGCCCGCGTCAAGCACGTCGGCCAGCAGGGCCGGCGGGTCGCCCGAAGCGCAGACCTCCAGGCACTGTGTGCGGTTCGCCATCTCATCGTATCGGGCGGCGCCCCCCGTGCCCGAGTTGATCTCGTCGCGGACGGCTACCGGCACCAGTACCTTCTCGAAGAGGCGACCAAGGACAGTCAGGAGTTCGGCTGCCGCCAGGGCTATCAGCGGTCCGGTGTTGGAGACGACGGTCGGCCTCACTGGTCGCCAAACTCCCGGCGCATCTCCGCCTCATCCCATCTCACCGAGGCAACGCCGTATTGGCGGCAGGACAACAGGAAGTCGACCCGGCTGACCCCGGCCATCAGTGCCGCCTGTCCGGACGTGAGCCGGCCGAGCTCGTACAGCTTCGCTGCCATGGCCATGCGCGCCTCGGCCTCGAACTCATCCGGGCTAAGGTTCGCCAGGGCCGGCAGCGACTCAGGATAGGTGAACCTGGCAGTCTTCATGAGCATAGCACCTCAGTATCGGCACAGAAGGCATTCTAAGCCGTCCGGGGGCGAAACTCAACTCTATCAAGGACGCCTGCGGCGCAGAGATGGCTCAGTGAAGAACTGCGGCGATTCTGCGGCGGGGAAATGTGGAGAATAAGCCGATTTTCGCGCAAGTCTTCTGCAAGAAGTGGCTTGCAGATTCGGACGGGCTGGCTTAGGAAACCGCCGCTCTATCCGACTGAGCTACGGGCGGACCGGTGGCGCCTGACGGACGGGAAACACGCCCCCGACAGGCAAGGCCATGTTACCCGAACCACGCGCGGAAGTCACGCGTTGCCGCTCGCTCGCAGGCGCCGACGTGAGACGGGATCCGGCGCGGACGAGCAGGCTCGAACAGGCGAAAGCCCGGCCTGGCAACCCGCCGTCACGGCCCGGGCCAGAGCCGGATGCCGTCGGCAACCGCCGCTTCCCATCAGACACTCGCTCTTTGCCGCGTCGCTGAGTGGGCGAAGTAGAGAGGGATGAACGTCAGCTTCTGTCCGGGCAGTTCGCCGTAGGGCCCGGTTGAGAACACCAGTCCACCCCTGCATGTCGGGTAGTTCTCGAGCATCACGTGCAAGCTTCGAAGCCTGCCGGCCGGCCCGCTCTTGACCTCGACTCCATAGATAGAGCCGTCAACAACTGCCAGGTAATCTACCTCCGCCGTACTCCCCTTTGCCTCCCGCGCCCAGTAGTGCAGGTCCGAGGTCTGGGAGACCATCATCTCCTGACCGACGAACTGCTCGGCCATCGCGCCACGGTATACGTCGAGCAGGTCTTTCTTCGCGTACTCCTCCTCGACCTTCATGCCGCAGCGATGCTGCCAGAGACCGATATCCACCATGATGGCTTTGAACCTGGCAGCCGACTCCTTTGCGCCGAGCGGCAATCCTGACGGCGTCGCGGAGGGGACCTTGTTGACGACACGTGCTCGGCAGAGCAGATTGAAGGCCCTCTTGGCCGTCGTGTGGGCGTGCCCCTCCGCAAGGCGGGAATACCTCACTTGTTGGCCAACGTTGCGGGCAACCCCACTCAAAGTTGCGTTCAGACAGTCGGGGTCAGAGCGTGCGGCATACTTCGAGAAGTCCTCACGGAATGTGTCGCACAACTCCCGGTGGACCTCGAAGGCGTCTTGCATGGATTGGCTCTCTGCGTACGTGCCAACGGCCTCCGGCATGCCGCCGACGAAGCAGTACCGTCTGAGTTCATCGAGCAGCATCGTGTGAACCGCATCAGGCGTCTTGCTCGGCTCGCCAAGGACGACCTCAGCAGCCTTGTCCTTCCCGATAGCCCAAAGGTACTCGGCGAAGGTCATCGGGTGCATCTCAAGGAACTGGACCCGCCCCACGGGGAACGATATCTCTGCCAGACCGAACTCAAGGAGGGAGCCTGCGGCGACGACATGGAGCTCAGGCAGTTCCTCGAAGAAGTACCGGAGGGCCGTGATGGCACGAGGGCAGCTTTGGATCTCGTCAAAGAACAGGAGCGTCTCGCCTGGCGCTATCTTGCTGTTGGTCAGGACCTCAAGCTCGGAAACGATGGACTGGGCCGCCAGGTTCCCCTCGAACACACGGTGCCAGTCGCGGTTCCGTTCAAGGTCCACGCGTACAACCCCATCGAAGCTGTCTCTGCCGAGTCTCTCGATGGAGTAGGTCTTGCCGACCTGGCGCGCCCCGCGCACGATGAGGGGCTTGCGGCGCTCTGACTCCTTCCAACGGAGCAGTTCCTGCTCAACCATGCGCCTCATCGACGTTTCCCCACATGGACGGCTGAGCGGCCAACAGGCCAACGGCGCTCAGGATACGGGGGCATTATCGCACTGAATCGCTCAGAAAGCAAGGGTTTGCACGTAGCCACCCGCTCAGAAAGCGGGGGTTACCAGAGCGGCGGAGCAGTCCTGGGGCGTTGCTGCGGAGACATGGCACAGGTTCCGGGCAAGCCCGCATGCCAGAAGCGGCGGGCTCGGGCAGCTGTGCCTTGCCATGAAGCCGGCGTTCGCATACCATCGTCCCGGTCGGCGGGCGAGCACGGCCGACGGAACTCCCGGAACCTGCACCGCCATGGTGGGACAGCCGGGGGCCGCGGACCGGATGCCGCCCGGGAATGCCCGTGTCATTTGCTGAGGAGACGGTTGAGATGGCAGACTTCACCATAGGAGCGCAGCTCTACTCGGTCAGGCAGTTCACGAAGACCATCGAGGGCGTGCGGGAGACGCTGGAGAAGGTGGCCCGCATCGGCTATCGCTGCGTGCAGGTGTCCGGCTTCGGCCCGGTGGACATGGCCGAGGTCGCGCGGATCTGTCGGGACAACGGGCTGGACGTCGGGTCCACGCACACGGGATGGAATCGTTTCACGGATTCGCTCGACGAGCTGATCGAGGAGCATCAGGTGCTGGGCTGCCGGCATCCGGCGATCGGCGGGCTGCCGGGCGACTATCGCAGCGCCGACGGCGTGCGGCGCTTCCTGGACGAGCTGGGGCCGATCGCTGCGCGGCTGAGCGAGGTCGGCATGGACTTCTCCTACCACAACCACAACCATGAACTCGCGCGCGTAAACGGCGAGACGTGGCTGGGCATGGTCTGCCGGGAAAGCTCGCCGGACGTGCTGAAGATGGAGCTGGACACCTACTGGATCCAGGCCGGCGGCGGCGACCCGGCGGAGTGGATCCGCCGCTGTGCCGGGCGCGAGCCGGTGGTGCACTTCAAGGACATGTGCGTCACGCCCGAGCGCGAGCAGCGCTTCGCAGAGATCGGCGAGGGCAACCTGAACTGGCCGGCCATCATCGAGGCCTGCCGCCAGGGCGGCGTGGAATACGCCATGATCGAACAGGACAACTGCTACGACCGCGATCCGTTCGAGTCCCTCGGGATCAGCTACCGGAACCTCGTCGACATGGGCCTGAAGTAGGCGGCGGGTTCAGTGCCCGAAGGTGATCGTCTGAACCTCAACGCCCGGGATGGCCGCCAGCTTCGCGATCATCGCCTCGGCCCCCGGCCCTGACTCGGCCAGTTCCAGCAGGATGAGGCCGTTGGGCGAGGGCGCACCCGTCGTGTCGTGCAGCCCGAGGCGGGTTCTGACGATCGCCCCGTACTCGGTCAGGATGCCCTGGACCTCCCCCGCGTGTCTCGCGCGGTCGGTGACGTGTACGGCAACGATCACGTGGTCGGTCTGCTGTGCCGTCATGCCGCTCCTCCCCTCTGTGCCGAATACCGTGGGCCCAACAGGACGGTCCCGCACACCGCGAGGCCGTCGCCGGCCCGGTCGTGCTCGCCCGCAGCAGCTACTGATCCTCCCGCTCGGGCGGGTGGGCCATGTCGACGGGGAACGGAACGTCCACGGACCGGATGTGAACGTCATGCTGCGGGAAGGCGATCTCAATGCCCTCCTTGCGGAACGCGTCGTCGATCGCCATGTTCATGCGATGCCAGACGGCGCCGTAGACCTCCATGCTCGGGATGAACAGGCGGAGTTCGAAGTCCAGTGCGCTGTCGACGAAGCCCCGGAAGACGACTGCGGGCGCCGGGTCCTCCATCACGTCCGGATCCTCGCGGGCGAGACGCAGGAGCGTCTGCTCCGCCAGTCGCGTGTCGGATCCATGGGCGATCCCGACCGGGAAATGCAGCCGGTGAGTGGTATCGGAGAGGGTCCAGTTCACCAGCCGGCCGGTGATGAACTCCTTGTTCGGAACGATCATCTCCCGGCGGTCCCAGTCCAGGATTGTGGTAGCCCGGATGCGGATGCGCGTGACCGTCCCGGTCGTGTCGCCCACGGTCACCGTGTCGCCGACCCGCATGGGCCGCTCGAAGATGATCACCAGGCCGGAGACGAAGTTGGCGAAGATCTCCTGCAGGCCGAAGCCCAGCCCGAAGGTCATGGCGGCGATCAGCCACTGGACCTTCGCCCATCCGATGCCGATGGCGCCGAACGCGACGACGACGCCGATGATCGAGATCGTGTACCTGGTGAGCGACGTGACGGCGAACCGCACGCCGCGGTCCATGCGCAGGTTCTGGAGGATGGCGATCTCGAGCAGGGCCGGGAGGTTCTTGCTCGCGATGACGGTCAGCAGAACCGCCAGGGCGGCGAACGCCACGCTGCCCAAGGTGATCGGGACCGTCTCGCCCGCCACCTCCGTGTTCCACAGGACGGCCCCTTTCAGCACGTTGAGTGCGGGAAGGACGTCGGCCCAGACGAGCCAGAGGCCGACGACCAGGGCAAACGTCACGAGGAACCGAAGGAGCTGCATCGTCTGAAGACCCAGCGAGTAGACGCTCTCCTCCTCTTCCTCCCGGGCGACCGGCACGGAGCCGTCCCGGGCTGACTCGGCCGCAGGGCCGGTCGAGTCGGCCTCCTTCTGGCGCTCCTGCTGCACGCGCTTGAGGACCAGCCGCATCCGCACGACCAGCAGCCAGCGGGAGAGCAGCCCGCCCACAAGCAGCGTGCCCAGCAGCAGCAGGATGCTGCCGTGCAGACGCCGCTGAAGCTGCTGAGCGGAGTAGTAGTAGCCGAACCCGGCCAGGGCGGCGATGGCCAGGGGCACCCCGGCGCCGACGATGAGCCAGATGGTGCGCAGCCGGTCCAGCCAGCCACCTCGCCGGCGGGCCAGCGCGGCCTGCATTACCTGCCCACCGGGCCGCAGCAGCAGTATGGAGAGGGCCGAGAGCGCCAGCAGCCCCAGCATGAAGGCCAGTCGCCCCAGGGACTGCGCCCAGACCTCGTTGCCTTGTCTCTGAAGAGCGAAGAAGACGAAGGCGAGCGACGGCGCGGCGGCAGCGAACCAGGACAGATGCCGGAACAAAACCTGCCGGGCCTCCGTGCGCATCCGGAAGTGGCGGTCGGCCAGCCCGCCCTTCTGGCACAGGGCACGCGCCGACGCGGCCACAAGGAGCATCAGCGCGGCCGAGCGGAGCCCGTACGACACGGCGTACACGAACTCGGGGAGCCCCGCGTCCGCCGCCAGGCGCCAGCTCAGGAACAGCAGGAGCGCCGGCCAGCGCGCAGCGAGCAGAAGGCTCACCAGAAGCGCCCGCAACGTCGGGGCGAACCGGGTCCGCTGTGCCCCCTGCACGGCCTCGCCCAGGGCCACCAGGCGCCTGCGCAACGGACGCCGGGAGAGCAGGAAGGCGATCAGGATCAGGACGGCGAACCCAACGGTGACCGGGTGGCGGCGAACGTCGGCGAGCAGCGCCCCGCCCACGGCTGCCCAGCCGGCCGGCGCCAGGAAGCCGCGCACGGCCTGCACCGCGTGCGGAAGCGTCGTCCCTCCCAGGGAAGGCGCGCTCTGCACCCAGAGGATGTGCTCGTCGATGTACCGCTGGTACAGCTCCGACACCCCCAACAGCGCCCGCTCACTCTTCAGCAGTTCCCCGAGCCTCGCGAAGTACGCGTCGTGGTCCCCCGTCAGAGCGTCCAGGTACTCGCGCCGGGTCTGAAGAAGCTGTCGGGCCTGGGTCTCGATCACCTCGCGGTCGGCCTCGGACAGCCCCGGATCGAGACCCGCCATGACGCCCGCAAAAACGGACTCGGGGTCCGCACGCCGCTGCTCGGCGATGTCCACCCTCGCCAGCGCGATGCGGGACATCTCCTCCTGGTGCCTGCGGATATCGCGCCGCAGCCGGCCCAGGTCCGCCAGTTCGTCGCGCTTCCTGAGCAGGAGCAGGCCGATGCCCCTCGTGAACCCTCCGGCAAGCTGGACCCGCTCCTTGATGCCGTCCAGTTCCTCCCGCAGGTCCTGAGCCTGCCGATCGATACGCTCCGACAGGCCGAGGACACGGCTGATGCCGGCAGCGGCCCCTTCCGGATCGGTGCGCTCCCGGGCCAGGCGTTCATTCTCCTCGGCCAGGGCTCTCAGGGGCGGCAGGGCGCGGGCGGCCTCCCGACGCGCCCGTGCGGCCTCTGTCGCCGCGTCGCGGATGCGCCGCTCGTTGACGATTTCGTTCCAGGCATTGCTCAGCCTCTCCAGCGCCGCCACCCTCTGCGCGGCCCGGTCGCGCTGGGTCAGAACGATCTCACGCGTCGCGTCGTAGCTGGGGATCTCTTCGGCCAGGGCCTCCAGTTCGCTCTCCAGGGCCTGTCCCCTGGCCCCGAGGCTCCGTATCCTGGCCGCCGTGAGATCGGCCGGTTCCTCGGCGGGCGCCGGCGCCGCCAACTGCCCGTTCACGTCCTCCAACTGCCCACTGACCTCGGCGATCCGATCCGGCACCAGCTTGCGACGGTCGGTACGCCGCTGCAGTTGGGCGTCGACGTCGGCCAGCGCCCGGCCGGCCGCGGCCAGATCGGCATCGACCTGCGCCGCCGCCTGCTCCAGTTGCGCCAGCGAGGCGTCGGGCGGCACCTGCGGCTCGGCCGGCACTGCAGGGACGGCGGATCCGGCCTTCAGGGCCTCCAGCCGAGCGGCGGCGCCCTCCCTCTCCTGCCGGGACTGGGATGCCCTGGCCCGATGGCGTTCGATCGCGTCCAGGTGGGTCAACGTGTCGGCGAGGACCTGCCGAAGCTGCAGGAGCGGCGCCAGTTGTCTCTGCCGGACCTCCTCCTCGATCTCAGCCCCTTCGACGTCCTTGATCCGCGCCTCGAGGGCAGCCCGCTCGGCCTCGACCTGGTCCCTCTCGAGCGCCGGGCGAGTTGCCTCGCCGGACACGTCGGCAGCCCCCGCCGCCAGGGGGCACAGGACCGCCAGAGCCAGCAGAAGCAGGACGGGCGTCTGACGGGAACGCGTCCGACTGATTTGCAGCATCGTCTCATCCCCCACGGACCACGTCCCGGCCTGTCCGGCCGGCACAACGGACCCCTCATCAGCCTAACCGCTGAGGAGCACGATTCAAGGGCGGGCGCACGGCCCCCGGGCGCGTTCGGCGCGGCGTCAGCGAAGCATCTGCAGGCTGCGCCGCACGAATGCACTGTCGGGCACGTCCTCCAGCAGGCGCTGCAGTTCGGTGCGCGCCTCGTCCGTGCGGCCGTCGGCGTAGAGGATCTGGGACAGGAAGAGGCGGCCGGCAAGATAGCGCGGGGCCTTCTCCAACGCCGCCTGAAGGGCGCTGATGGCCTCTCCGTACTGCCGGCGGCTGGCGTGGATCTTCGCCGACTGCATGTAGGCCGCCAGATGGTCCGGCCGGAGGGCGATCGCTTCGCGACACATGCGGATGCCGTCGTCGAAGCGTCCCAGGCTCGCCAGCTCATGGGCGTCCCAGCACCGGCACCGAGCCAGCAGCAGCCGGGTGCTCGGGCCGTCGGGATCCAGGGCGTAGGCCCGCTCGGCCAGGCGGCGCGCCTCGCTCCGATGCCCGTCCTCGAACAGGAGGAACCCGTGCAGGAGATGGCCGGCGACCTCGTAGTGCAGCGAGGCCCGCTCCTCGACCGCCGCCACACGGTCAGGCGTCGCGCCCAATCCTGTGAGGTACGGCAGGATGGAACGGCGCCCCTGCGCCATGGCGAAGACCACTTCCCTGACCGTGGTCTGATGGCCCCGGCGGGCCATGCGCGGGGCGGAGTACTCCAGCAGGGGGTGGTTGTCGCTGTTGACGCGCGCCTCGCGGCAGAAACGCTCCAGCGCAAACTCGTCCATCAACAGGCTGCTCAGGAGCACGTACGGGTCGCCGATGTCGACGGTCGCCAGATGCTGCTGGAGAGCGGGGTCCGAGACGCGCGCACAGAACCGCTCCAGGTCGATCCGCAGCCGCCCCGGCGTGCCGATGAGCACGGCGTGGCGGGTGGGGCTGTTGGGCACATACCAGAGCGTGGCGTGCGGGAACACCTCGCGGAAGCTGCGGGCCATCATCCGGAGGTCATCGACCGAGAGGTGCCACAGGGGCATCCAGACGGACATGATGCCGTCCTCGGCCAGCCGCTGCCGGCACAACGCGAAGAAGTCCCGGCTGTAGAGCCCGGCACAGCCGGCGACGATCGGATGGAACGCGTCGTTCGTGATCAGGTCGTAGCGGGCATCCTCGGCCAGCACGAAGGTGCGGGCATCCTGGAAGACAAGCCGGAACCGGGGGTCCTCGAACACGCCTTCGTTCAGATCGGCGAAGCAGTCGCGGGCCGCATCGCGGATGCTCGGGTTCAGTTCCACGCAGTGGATCTGCTCCAGGTCGTCCAGCGAACTCAGGACTCTGCTGGAGTGCCCGCTGCCGAGGCCGATCTGCAGGGCACGCTTCGGCATCCGCCCGTGCATCGACTCGTAGAGCAGCAGCGGAAGCGCCGCCTGCGCGATCTGGTTCGTCTTCACGGTCCGCTCCGACCCGGCCACGTCGCGCGCATCGACCACGAGCGACCGATAGCCTTCGAACCACTGGCAGACCCACACGGTCGCCTCGGTCCCCTCGTCGTAGTGGATCACCTCGGTGACGCGGTCGCGCATGTAGCGACTCGGCACATAGAGGTGCTGCCGCGGGATCACCGCGTAGAGGACGAGCGCCGGCAACAGGGCGGCCGTCGCCCAGGCCAGCCGGCGGGACCGCGCGAGGTGCGGGTGCGCCAGAAGCACGGCAAGGCCGAGAACCAGGTTGACGGCGACCACGGCCAGGACGCTCGCCCGCATGCCCAGAAGCGGCACGAGGATGAAGCCGCCGGCAAAGGCCCCGAAGAGCGAGCCAATCGTGTCCAGGAAGCCGATGCGGCCGACCCGACGCCCGAGTTGCGACAGGTCGTTCGCGTAGATGCGGCCGACAACGGGAAACGTCATCCCCATCAGCGTCGTCGGCGCCAGCATCAGCACCATCAGCCACAGCGCCGTGGCGGCCACATCTGCAACCCATGCACCTGGAAGGCCGAGCAGCATCATCACGCGATAGGGCGAGACCTTGAACAGCGGCAGAAGGGCGAGGGCCGACAGCCCGATGGCGAACTCGATGCCCGCGAGCCACAGGAAGGGGTCCCGGCAGCGGTCGATCACACGAACCATCAAAAGACTGCCCAGCGCCAGGCCGGCCACCGACGTGGCGGCCACCAGGCTGAACGCGTAGACCGAGACCACGCTTCCCATGCCCGCCAGGATGCGCGTCCAGACGACCTCATACGCAAGCGACGTGAAGCCCTCGATCCCGAACACGGCCAGGGCCAGCACCACCGCGTAGTGCGGATACCGGACCCCCGAGGGGGCGGAGGCCGCCTCGGCAGAGGGCGTCGGCCGGCCCGAAGGCTCCTCACGGCCTTCCCGACCGAGCGCTCCGACCGCGAACGCCGCCACCCCGACCCCGATGCTGACGGCGGCGGCCAGCAGCGAACTCCCCCGCACCCCGAGCGCCTGGATCAGCACGAACCCGGCCGCCAGCGCGCCCGCCACGGCACCGCAGTTGTTGGCCGCGTACAGCCGCCCCAGATCCGACGCGACATGGTCCACCCGCCGGACGAGCGCCCTGGCCAGAACCGGCAGGGTGGCGCCCATCAGGACCGTCGGGACGATGAGCGTCATGAAGGCGAGCGCGAAACGGAGGATACTGAAGACGTAGAAGCTCATCTCCCACTGGCGGTACATGAGGATGAACAGCCCGCGCATCCCCATGAGGAGCACCGGGAACAGGAGCGCATAGGCCCCGATGCCGATCTCCAGCAGGCCGAACAGCCGCAACGGCGAGTCCACCCGGTCGACCACGCGCCCGCCGCCCCAGCTCCCGAGCGCCAGCCCGCCCATGAAGGAGCTGAGCACGGTGGCCACCGCCAGACTGGTCACACCGAACACCAGGCTCATCTGGCGAACCCAGACCACCTGGTAGACGAGCGCGCAGAAGCCCGAGAGGAAGAACATCGAGAGCAGGATGCGCCGCATGCAGCCTCCTGAGATGACCCTCCACGCCCCGTCGCACACACCGGCCGCCGGAGAACCGGCCGGGCGGCGTTATGATAGGCGTTCCGCCCCCCTCTTGGCAATACGGAATATCCGGACCCGTGCGTGGCACCCGCTTCGCGTGGCCGGGCAGCCGCACGCAGGCCGGTCGTCACACGCGCCCGCGGGGATGCGAAGGCGAGAGGGGGCCGACAGGACGGGAGTTGCGGCGGATTGGGGCGGGTCGCGGCGCGTCAGCCGCGCAATCCTCCGAGCAGGTCCCTGAACGGCCGGCTGCTGGCACCGTCGGAAGCGCCGTCGGCCCGGCGGCCGTCGGTGCCGCTTCCGCCCTTCTGCTTCGGTCCACCGGGGCGCTTCTGCCGCCCCGGCTCCGGGTTGCTCCGCATCGAGAGCGCGATGCGCCGGCGTTCCTGGTCCACGTCCAGCACCGTGACGGTCACGGCCTGTCGCAGCTTCACGACCTCGGCGGGCAGACGGACGAACCGATCGGCCAGCTCGCTGACGTGGACCAGCCCGTCCTGATGCACGCCGACGTCGACAAAGGCCCCGAAGTTCGTGATGTTCGTCACGATGCCGGGCAGCCGCATGCCCGGGCGCAGGTCCTCGAGCGTCCGCACGTCGGCGAACTGGAACGGCTCGAAGGCCTTGCGCGGGTCCCGCCCCGGCCTGGCCAGCTCCTCGAGGATGTCGCGCAGCGTCGGCATCCCGATGCCGTCGCCGACGTAATGCTCCGGCACGATGCGGGCGCGCAGTCCGGGGTCGGCCATCAGGTCGCGGACCGAGCAGTCGAGGTCCCGAGCCATGGCCTCCACGACGTGGTAGCTGTCGGGATGCACGGCGCTGCCGTCCAGCGGGTCGTCCGCGTCGCGGATGCGCAGGAAGCCGGCGGCCTGCTGATAGGTCTTCGGGCCGACGCCGGGCACGTCCTGGAGTTCGCGACGGGAGCGGAACGGGCCGCGCTGATTGCGCACGTCGACGATGGTCTGCGCCAGTTTCGGCCCCAGGCCGGACACGTAGGTCAGGAGCTGCCTGCTCGCGGTATTCACGTCCACCCCGACGCTGTTGACGCAGTGGACGACCACGTCCTGCAGGCTCTGGCGCAGGGCCGCCTGGTCCACGTCGTGCTGATACTGGCCGACGCCCACGGATTTGGGGTCGATCTTGACGAGTTCCGACAGAGGGTCCAGCATGCGTCGCCCGATCGAGACCGTGCCGCGCACAGTCAGGTCCAGGTCGGGGAACTCCTCCCGAGCGACTTCGGAGGCGGAGTAGACCGACGCCCCGCTCTCGTCGACCATGGCGACGAGGATGTCGCCGCGCAGTCCCGCAGAGCGCACGAACGCCTCCGTCTCGCGTCCGGCCGTGCCGTTGCCCACGGCGATGGCCTCCGTGCCGAACCGCTCGCAGAGGGCATTCAGGGTGAGGGCCGCCTCCGCGCGCTGCCGGTCGCCCGAATGCGGGAAGATCGTCTCATGGTGAATCAGGCGGCCCTGGGCGTCCAGGCAGGCGACCTTGCACCCGGTGCGGAAGCCCGGATCGATGGCCAGGATGCGCTTCGGCCCGAGTGGCGGGGCCAGCAGGAGCTGCCGCAGGTTGTCAGCAAAGACCCGGATCGCCTCGGCATCGGCCGCCTTCTTCGTAGCCAGGCGCATCTCCGTTTCCATCGAGAGCGACAGGAGGCGTTTGTAGCCGTCCTCCACGGCGGCCCGCACCTGCTCGGCGCACGGACTGCGCCCCCTGACGAACAGCCGGCAGAGCAGGTCCAGGGCCTCCTCCTCGGGCGGGGCGATCCGCAGGTAGAGGAAGCCTTCCTCCTCTCCCCTGCGCATAGCCAGCACACGGTGGCCGGCCGCCCGGGCGGCGGGTTCTTCCCACTCGTAGTAGTCCCTGAACTTCGCGCCTTCCTTCTCCTTGCCGCTGACCACGCGGGAACGGATGGTGGCCTTCGCCTTGAACAGCTCGCGCATCTGCGCGCGGGCGTCCCCGTCCTCGCTCACGCGCTCGGCGATGATGTCACGCGCGCCGGCCAGCGCCTCCTCGGCCGACTCGACGCCCTTCTCCGCATCCACAAAGGCGCCGGCTTCGCGGACGGGGTCGGCCCCGTCCTGCTGCAGGAGAAGGAGGTCGGCCAGAGGCTCCAGCCCTCTCTGGCGGGCCATCTGTGCGCGTGTGCGCCGCTTGGGCCTGTAGGGCAGATACAGGTCCTCCAGGTCGGCCAGCGTGGCGGCTGCGGCGAAGCTCTCCCTCAACCGGTCCGTGAGCTTGCCCTGCTCCTGGACGGACTTCAGCACCGCGTCCCGGCGCTTGTCGAGGTCACGCAACTGCTGCAGGCGATCGCGGATGGCGGCGATGGCGACCTCGTCGAGGGAGCCCGTGGCCTCCTTGCGGTAGCGGGCGATAAACGGGACCGTGGCGCCCTCGTCCAGCAGAGCGGCGGTCGCCGCCACGGCCCCGGCGTTGACGGCCAGTTCCGAACCGATCAGCGTTGCATGCGTTCCGGCCATTGCGGTGGGTTCTCTTCCCGAAGGCACGACGGATGGTGCGGCCCCAAGGTGGGAGAGCGACCATGTTACCCCGGGCCGCGCCCCCAAGCCAAGCGCCGGCAGAAGACGCCCGTCAGCCGCCGCGGCAGAGGGGGCCGAGTTCCCGAATGGCCGTCAGGAGCCGCTTGCGGTTCGTCGGGCGACACGGGATCCACTGGGTGACCAGGATGCCGGTGCCCCCGTAACGCAGCAGGGCGTCGCGCCACCCGCGCAGGTTGTCGGGCTCGCGTCCCGGCGCCCCCCAGACCTCGAAGCGCTTGCGCCGCAGCCGCCGGACCTCCTCGGCCTTGACCCGGGCGTAGCCCCACGGAACCTGGATGACGTCCCTGGCGATCTTGCCCTCCGATGCCCGCGACTTCTCCACGTGGGCCTCGGCGCTGGAGTAGTCCTGGCAGTCCTTCCACATGATGGTGCGCAGGCCGCGCTCCTTGAGGCCCGCGTCCAGCACGTTGATGGTCTCGGCGTACTGCCGCAGCGAATGCCAGTGGTCCTCGTCCATCCCGATGTGGAAGTAGCGCGCCGGCTTGCAGGCGTCGATGGCCTCGTCGATCAGCAGGAAGGCACGCCGCCAGAAGCCCTCGCCGTCGAAGGGCCGATGGTACGGCCGCATCCAGTGCGTGTGCTGGTTGAGGCCGCTGCCGGCGAAGTTGAGCTTCGGCACCACCTCGATGCCCCTCTTCCGGGCGCACCCCGCGATCCTGCTCAGAGTCGCCATGGGCACCGAGTAGGGCCGCGCCAGCTCGGGATGCGACTTGAACCGGACCCCGTCGGCGATGTCGATGACGAGCAGGTTCATGTCGACCTGAGCCATCGCGTCGATCACCTCCAGGGCCAGGTCGACGTCGATGGGCTTCTCCCGGGGCTTGCGCTTGACCCAGTTGGGGTCGTAGTGGGACATGTGCAGCATGAACGCGCGCACGGGCAGCACCGCCTCCTGCTTCGCCATCGTCCTGCCTCCCAACCTCCATGGGGCGGGCCGCAGCGGCACTCACATGCCTGCCGCTGCCAGCTCCGCCACGTAGTTGCGAATCCACAAGACGCTCTCCGGCGGCGTCTCGTACGGCAGGGCGCCGGTGCCCAGACACACGTTGGGCCGCCCGGCCGCCAGAGCGAGGATGCGATCGACCTCGCGCCTGATCTCCTCGACCGATCCGGACGCCACGACGTCGGGCGCAGTGTTCACGCGCACGGTCACGTCCGTCCGGTCTCCCATGCACCGCATGAAGGCGGCCTGGTCGGTCTCGGCCGGGCAGATCACGTAGCCCGTGCCCGTCGACAGAATGTCGTCGAGGATCGGCGTGGTGTCCCCCCCGATGATGCAGGGGACGGGGTGGCCGACCACGTGCGCGGCGCGCTCGATCATGTCCGCCAGCGGCGGAAGGACGACCTGATGGAACAACCTGGGCGAGAGCAGCGGGGGCGCGGCCGCCGACTCGAAGAACGCGATGTCCAGCCCCCGACTCCGCACGTTCGCGCAGAAGGTCACCTGGCCGTCGACCAGGTGGCGCAGGGCCGCGCGTGTCTCCTTCGGCTGCAGGGCCACGCCGATCAGCAGCCGGTCGAGCCCCAGCAGGCTGGCGGCGATCGAGAACGGCCCGCTGACGGGTATCCGCACGTCGGCCTCGGGGAACTCGGCCGCCAGCCGGGCGCCGACCTCCAGCACCATGGGCAGGCGGCCGTCGCAAGACGGGTTCGGAAGCCGCAGGGCCCGCACGGCGTCCAGGTCGGCGCACGGATGCTCGGTGACGGCCGGCAGGCCGTTGCCGCCCGGATCGCGGACCGTCGCGCCAAGGGCCTCCGCTTCCAGGTTGTAGATGTCGATGCCGACGACGATGGGGCGATGCGCGTAGAGCCGATAGGCTTCGGCATGCCCCTCGAACATGAGTTCGGGATCGCGGGAGACGTCCCAGGGCCGTCGGTTGATGACCCGCGCGGCGTGCTCGTAGACGGAGGGAGCGAAGTCCAAGCGTCTTCTCCTTCCAGACAGGTCCGGAAGGGAGAGGCTACCCCCTGCGCGGCCGCGCGTCAATGCGCAGGTCCCTCGGATGCCCCTCTCAACGCACCGGGCACGGCGATCGGCCGGGCCCCTCAGCGGGTGATGATCGGCGGCAGCCTGCGGAAGATGTCGAGGAACATGTCCGTCAGGTTGCTGTGATCGGCCGAGTAGTAGTGGGCGGCGTTGGTCTTCTCGGCGATGACCCGGTGGACGTCCGTGTCCACGTCGTTGCCGAAGGTCACGCAGTAGACGCGCACGCCGCCGTTCCTGGCCCGCTGGGTCTGCGTGGCCATGGCCGCCCCGACGGTCGGATGGATCTCGGTGGTGACCGACTCGCCCAGGAACTGGTAGGTCACCGTGGTGCTGTCATAGGTCCTCCCGTTGAGCACGTTGGCGCAGCCGTCGGTGAGCAGGATCATCACCTTGTGCCCGAAGCCCGACGCCCGCCCGGAGTCGATCAGTTCGTCCAGAGCACCCCTCATGCCGTTCGGCTCGGCCGTGCCGCCGCAGGGCGTGAGGGCCTGGAGCTTCGTCTGCAGCGCGGCGAAGTCGTTGGTCAGGACCTGATCGGTCACCGACTGCGATGCGTAGGTGACAAGCCCCGCCGCATCGTCGACGGGCCTCAACAGGTCCACGAACGCGCAGGCGGCATCCATGGTGTCCTGCAGGGGCTGGACAGGCCCCGTGGAGGTGGCGTAACCGCAGCTGCTGCTGATGACATCGTAGTAGGTGCTGGCCAGCCAGTTGTTCCACGGACTGGCGTAGCGCCCATAGATGGTGATGCCGGGCGGCACCTTGATCCAGCCGCTCTGCACCGTGTTCGGAGAATCGGAAGAACGGAAGTTGAAGTAGCGATTCGAATTGAGACGGCTCCTGATATGGTCCGGAAGGAAATCGGTGACGACGTCGCCCGTGGCATCGTCCCGGGCCTCGAACCAGGCCGTCTGCGTATACCAGTAATAGCCGGAGCGCCTTCGCGCCTGGTGCGGGACCCAGTACCAGCCCGACGGACTCGCGTCCATCTGCGGTTCGTCCGGATCCTGGGCCGTGGGCTTGAGCTGCACCCCGGGGGTATCGAAGCACATGGAGCCGGACCGATCGAGCGTGAACACGACGTAGCGGCGAGGCTTCGTCCCGACGGACACCACGTCGGCGATCTGCGCATCCTCCCAGCCGAAGACCGGCCCGAACGAAAGCGGCACCGGCCCGTCCGGCGACGCGTCCGTGCGCCGCCCCGTCACGCGAACGCTGTCGACGATGCCGCTCTGGGCCTCGGGGATGAACGCATGAGTGGCCGGATCGTAGTGGCCGAACTCGATGTCCTCGGTTCCCAGCGACAGGTGCTCGCCGTCGACGGTATTGGCGTGGGCCAGCGCGGTCGCCTCGGCCAGGGCGAGCGCCTTCTCGTCCTCGGTCACAATGCCGAGGAGCTGAGAGGCCCCGGCCAGGGCCGCCGCGTCCACCGCGCTCTGCAGCTGCGCCTTGCACGTGAAAAGCCGGCCGACGTCGATCGTCAGCACACAGATCGCCGCCAGCAGCATGATGACGACGGCAAACAGCACGAGAACCTGTCCGCCCCTCCGCTCCTGGCCCAACAGACGGTGCATACGGAACCTCCCCCTTCAACGGGGCATCGCCTCACCCACACCACCCTCTTGTGCCTCGGCAGCCTCCCGGGAGCGCCGCGACCGCAGCTCTTCCTCCCCTCGGAGGAGTTCGCCGACGATGCGCGCCTTCTCCTCTGCCGTCACCTCATGCCACGGTCCGTCGCCGCCGGGAACGTCCTCCCCCGCCTCAGCGGGCTCGGGAGGGTCCTGAGAGGCCGGCGCCTGTGCGTCCGACGGCACCAGCGCCTCCAGGAGCGCCTGGAAGGCCGCGTCCGCGATCTGCGGCCGGTCCGACACCGCCATGGCGGCCAGATCGGTCAGGACCTGCGGCGACGGCCGCTCGGCCAGAACGCCCGGGACGGCCGCCCGGAGGTCCATGTCCAACGACTCGTCCCCCGTGGCCGCCACCAGCTCGGCGCAGGCTGCCGGGTCACCGCATCGGTAACGGGCCATCGCCAGTTGCGTCCGGCCGGCCGGGGACGTCACCAGGCGCCCGGCAGCCTCCAGCACGGGCAGGTGCGCGGGGTCGCGCCCGAGGCCCAGGCCCCGCGCCGCCTCGCAGATCAGCGCCTCCACGGGCGCCGCGTGCTCGGCCTGAAGGTAGCCCTGCAGCGCACGGATCGCCTCGGGCGTGCGCAGGTCGCTCAGCACGCGCAGCGCCTGCAGGCGGTCCGCATCCGTCCTGGCCGCCTTCAGCAACCCCGGCAGGCGCTGCAGCAGCCGCCTGTGCCCCAGCCGGAGGGCCAGCGTGGCCAGGGCGCCCGCGTAGGTCCCGGACGGCCCCTTCTCCAACTCCTGCTCGACGACGAGCACGGCGACCAGGCGATGCCCCAGAAGCCAGCGCACGTCCTCGCCGGTCTGCCAGGCGGCTCCGGACTCCGCGTCCGTGCGGATGCGGCCCACGCGCCGCACGGACTCCTCCAGAAGCGCGCGCCGCGGCGCGGTGCCGCGGGCATAGGAACTCCACAGGATGTCCGGCTCGGGGGCCTCGCCGGCCCGCACGGGCACCAGACAGGCCAGAAGCGCCACCATCGCGGCGGACAACAGGCCCCGCCGGCGCGCGCCCAGACCGCGGCCACCAGACACAGAATGATACATGCGCAACGCCCTTTCGCGCCCATACGGCCTGCTGGGTCCCGCCACCCGGGGCCCCGAACAGGCCGTTGACTCACAATAGTGCACTGTCATATGCGCAAACCGTGTGCCGCGACAATCGCCCCCGGCCGCCGGCCTGCGCATTGAACCCACCACGCGCCCGTGGTATACATCGGCGGCTGCGGCGGCGCGCGGACTCCGCCGTGTCGATCGGCCGCCGTCAACGGGCCGGCAGGCCGTAGCCCGTCATCTGCCCAGGAGGGAACCGTCCCATGAGGAGAACCACGATGCCTCTGCTGCTGGTCGCCGCGGCACTGCTCTGCCCGGTCGTAATCGCCGCCGCTCAGACGGTGGAACTGACGGTCCGGAATGAGCGGGCCGACGCCCTGTACCAACGGGGCGAAACGGCGACGTTCATCATCGAGATGAAGACGGCGGGCGAGCCGGCCACCGGAGTGCCCGTGGACGTGGAGCTGTCCACGAACGCGTTCCGGCAGAGCGAACGCCGCCGCGTCGTGCTGGAGGACGGACAGGCCCGGGTTCCCGTCACGCAGGAGGAGTCCTGCGTGCTGTGGGTGCGGGTGACCTACCAACCGGACGACGGCGATCCTGTCCGGGCGCTGACTGGGGCCGCCTTCCATCCGGAGGGTATCGAGCCGTCCCTGCCGTGCCCCGACGACTTCCGTGCGTTCTGGGACGCCCGGAAGGCGCGCATGGACGCCCTGCCGATGAACCCCGTCCTGACGCCCGTGCCCTCGCCCGTCGAGGGCTACGAGGTCTTCAGCGTCACCATGGACGGCCTGGACGGCACGATCGTGACCGGCTACCTGGCCAAGCCGGCCGGCGACGGGCCGTTCCCCGGGCTCGTGCGGTTCCAGTGGTCCGGCGTCTACTCCCTGGATCCGAACTGGGCGCTCAACTACGCCCGCCTGGGCTACCTGGCCTTCAACATGAACCCGCACGACATTGAGAACGGCCTGCCCGAGCAGCACTACAAGGACCTCGTCCGGGGCCGCCTGGCCGCCTACACGCACCAGGGGCGCGAGAGCCGGGAGACGAGCTACATGGGCCAAATGGCCCTGCGGTGCCACCGTGCCGTCGAGTTCGTCGCCGCCCAGCCCGAATGGGACGGCCTCCACATGGTCTCCACGGGCCACAGCATGGGCGGCTTCCAGGCGCTGGCGGCGGCGGCGCTCAACCCCCGGGTGACGGCCGTGGCGGCCGACGCGCCCGGCGTCTGCGACCAGACGGCGGCCCTGGTGGGCCGCGCGCCCGGCTGGCCGCACCTGGTCATCGTCAGGGGCAACGAGCCCGACCCGGCCACGCTCACGGCCGCGCGCTACGTGGACTCCGTCAACTTCGCAGCACAGATCACGGTGCCCGCCCTCATCGGGACGGCCTTCCAGGATCTCACGTGCCCGTCGTCGGGCGTGTTCGCTGCCTACAACGCGCTGCAGGGGCCCAAAGAGGTGGCCGTGGACCCCCTCAGCGGCCACAGCGGGCAGAAGCCCAACTGGAGCCGCCGATCGCAGGAGTTCCTGCGCGAACACCGGGGCCGGTAAGCGCACTCACACTCCCCAACAGACCAGAGGATGACGCATATGGCAGGACTGATCGAGCAGCGGGCCGTCGTGCTGTTCCAGGGCGACAGCATCACGGACTGCGGACGCGACCGCAAGAACGGCGCCGACATGGGGCGCGGCTACGCATTGATGGCGTCCGCATGGTTCTCGGCGCTGAATCCGGAGAAGGAAGTGGAGTTCATCAACCGCGGCATCAGCGGCGACACCGTGGTGGACCTGAAGGCCCGCTGGCAGAGCGACTGCATCGATCTGAAGCCGACGTGGGTCTCCGTACTGATCGGCATCAACGACACGGCCCGCGCCTTCACGCGCGACACGCCGACCTCGCCGGAGCAGTTCGAGTCCGACTATCGCGGCCTTCTGGATCGCGTCCGCAACGAGTGCGGCGCGCGCATCGTCCTGATCGAGCCGTTCCTGCTGCCCTCGATGCCGGAGCGAGCGGCGTGGCGGGAGGACCTGGACCGGAAGATCGAGTCCGTCCACCGGCTGGCGACGGACTTCGAGGCGCTGCTGGTGCCGATGGACCAGATGTTCCGGAATGCCTGCACGCTGCGCGAGGCGCGGTGGTGGTCGCACGATGGCGTGCATCCGGGCGCAGCCGGCCACGCGCTGATGGCGCAGGCATGGCTCGCGGCCCTGAAGGTCATCTGAGACCGAGCGCACAAAGGAGAAGCTCCCGCGCGGTCGCGGCCGTGCGGGAGCTTCTTTCTCGATCGGATGCGGGCGTTCGCGCGTACGGCGGCTACTTGCCCATGATCGCGTCTTTGGCCGCCTTGGCGACACGGAACTTCAGCGCCTTCTTGGCGGGGATCCGGATCTTCTCCCCCGTGGCGGGGTTGCGGCCCATCCTGGCCTTGCGCTTCACGACGACCAGCTTGCCGAGCCCGGGCAGCGTGAAGCCGTTCTTCGCCTGCTTGTAGGCCAGGTCCGCCTGCGCCTCCAGCAGGTCCGTCACCTGCTTCTTGGTCAGCTCCGTCTTCTCCGCCAGCGCAGTCACGATCTGCGCCTTCGTCATGGCCTTTGCCATTGCGGCTCCTCTCGGCAAGGGGGTTGGGGACGACATACGGCAGAATCATACAGAATGATCCGGTGCCGAAGCAAGCACAAACCCCCGCCGCCATTGCACGGATGCCGTCCGCCGGCCGATGGGGTCAACGCCCGTCGGCCGATCGGGTCAACGCCCGTCGGCGCCCGACGACGTGCCCTGCTCGACCAGCGAGATGCCCTTGCGCTCCAGCAGGTCGCCCTGCGCGGCCCACAGCGCGGCCAGCGCCGTCACGTAGTCCGTGCGGGCACCGACCTCGTCGCGCTCGGCATTGGCCAGGGCGGCCTGGGCGTCCAGCACGTCGGTGCTGTCGGAGTCGCCCACCTCGTACGCACGGGTCTCCTTGTTCAGCAGGTCCCGGGCAAGTTCACGCGCGCGCCGGGCGCTCTCGATGCGCCCCTCGGCCGTCTGCAGATTCTGCAGGGCGTCGGCCACATCCCGGGTGATGGTTTCCAGGGCGGCATCGCGGCGCAGGGCGGCGATGCGGCGCTCCAGGGCGGCGACGCGCTGCTCGGAACGCGCGGTGCGGTTGGGGAACGGCACTTCGAACCGCAGGCCGGCCCGCCAGCTGTCGTAGTCGGCGTCCCGGACGTGATCGATGCCGCCGGACAGGCTGTCGTCCAGGCCCAGCAGGCTGTAGCTGACGAACGCCTGGAGCCGGGGCAGCGTCTGGTTCCGGGCGAACCGGCTGCGCAGTTCGGCGTTGTCGATGGCCAGTTCGGCCTGGCGGTAGTCGGGGCGGAAGCGCCGCGCGACGGCCATCGCCTCGGCCAGCGAGGTCTGCTGCGGCTCGTAGGGCGGCAACTCGCCGAGCGAGAACTCCACGTCGGCCGACAGCTCGTCCAGCACCCCCATCAAGCGCAGCAGCCGATGGCGGAGCTGCTGGACGCGGTTCTCCGCGTTGAGGATCGCCACGGACTGCGCGGCGGCGCTGGCCTCGGCACGCGAGATGTCCTTCTTGGTTCCGGGCCCGACCTGTTCGCGCCGGGTGGCGACGCGCACGAGGCTCTCGGCCCGGGCGCGCTGCTGTTCGCGCACGGCCAGATCGGCGGTGGCGTAGTACAGCTCCCAGTAGACCTGCTCCACCTCCAGCAGGTTGGCCATGATGGACTGCCGCCGATCCTCCAGCGAGGCCAGATGGTTGTTGGCGGCCAGGACGATGTGCGTCCGGTTGATGTCGACGCCGAAGTCCTTCAGGAGGTCCTGACTGATGCCGAGGGTCACTTCGGGCCCGTACAGGGGGTTCAGGGCGCTTCGGCCCGTCAGGTCGCGGGAGTACGCATTGGAGGCGGCCATCGAGACGTCCGTCCCGGTCACCAGCCGCTTGCGCAGGCCCACGACGACGTCGCTGTCCCTCGTGCGCACCCTGTCCAGCGGGACGCCGGCCACCGGGACCTCCGTGCGCCCTGCCGAGGCCTCGGCGAACACGGTCAGGTCGAAGGCGCCCTCGGCACCCGTGATGGCCGCTTCGGATATGTCGACCTGGACGTCGGCGATGCGGATGTCCTTGTTGGCGGCCAGGGCGCGCAGGATGCACTCGCGCAGGGTCAGCACGGGAGGAACGGCCGGGTCCGTCGGCGCGGCCGCCGCCTCACCGGGGGCGTCGTCCGATGCCGCGACGGCCCGGGCGCACGCAAGGCCGCACGCAACGCACAGGGCGGCCAGGATGACGTACGATCGTCGGATTCTGAAGGCGCTCACGGTCTCTGCTCCTTGGGTCTGCTCGCCGGATCGGGGGGGCGCGGCGGCCGCCCTTCACCGGACCTTGATGACGGCGCGGGCCGTCATGCCGTGCTTGAGTCCGGGAGGCAGTTCCTCGCGCAGGCGGATCTTCACCCACACCCGCTCGCCCTGGGCGGCCGGGCCGACGTCTCCGCCGCTGTCGCGCGACTGCGTGTGCTCGCTGATCTGCGTGACCTCGCCCTCGAGGTCGGAGCGCGGGCCGGCCAGGATGCGCACATGGGCGGGCTGGCCGACGCCGACCAACGGTGCGTCCCTCTCACTCACGTAGGCGTCGATCCAGAACCCCTTGCCGGGATCGGCGACCAGGACGACCGTCTCGCCGCGCCGGCAGAACTCGCCGACGTTCGGGTAGATGCGCGTGACGATGCCGGGCACGTCGGTGTCGACGCTGGCCGCCCGGAGCGTGCTCCGCGCCCGGTCCAGCCCGGCCTGTGCGCCGTCCAACTGTGCCTTCGCGCCTGTGACCCGCTCCTCGGCCACGGTCACCTGCATCTGCTGGGCCAGGACGAGCGCCAGTTGCGCGCGGGCTTCCTCCAGTTCCGCCTCACGGGCGGTCAGGGCGCTCTCGACAGCCCGGACGTCCTCCTCGAACGCGCCGGCGCAGAGCCTCTGCACCTCCAGTTCGGCCTGGCGCACGGCGTTCTTCTGCAGAGCCAGTTGCGTCCGGGCGATCTCCAGGGCATGCCGGGACTCGATGCCCTCCGTCAGGAGTTCCTCGGACTGCTGCACCTCCAGTTCGCGCAGCGCCTGCAGGGCGCGTGCGGAATCCAGCCGGGACCGGGCGGCGTCGATCTCCTCCTGGCGAACCCCCTTCTTGACCCGCTCGAGCACGGCGCGCGCCTCGGCACACCGCGCCTCGGCCACGTGCACCTGCGCCTGTGCGCGCGCCTCCTCGGAAGCCCTCAGGGAACGTGTCATGGCCAGCGTCTCCTGCGCCTGCAGGTATTCGCTCGTGCGCAGGGCCATCATCGCCTCGGCGGCCTCCACGGCGGCGCGCGCCTCGGCGTCGTCCAGCCTCAGCAGCTGGCGGCCGGCCTCCACGTGTTCCTGCTCTTCTGCCACGACGGCCACGACGCGGCCGTCCGCCTTCGGCGAGATACTCACAACGGAGGCGGCGAGCGTGGCGCTCACAGTGCTGACGTGGGTGTAGGACCACCAGATCCAGAGCCCGACGGCCAGCAGCGAGCCGCACAGGACGACAGCGGCTCCGGTGATGAGACGCAGCAGCCATCTGCGCTGCTTCGGGGGAGGCTCGGCGCCCCGCGCCTGTCTGCGCAGTTGGTAGGCCGCGCTCAGATTCGTTTCCTGCTCTGCCATTTCAGGTCCTCGTAGTGTCCCCATCCGCCGGCGAACGGAGAGGGATCGGGTAAGGATGGGCGCACAGAGTGCGCGCGCCGATCGGCGCTGCAACGTGTGTTCCCCTCTGCGGGGACGTGCGTGTTCCTCAGGTCTCGCTGCGGACCAACGCCTGGCTGCGTTCGTCCAGTTCGGTGACGTTCGGAATCTCGAATCGGTTGCCGTCGGCGTCCACGATCATCACGCGGTCGCCGGGCAGTCTGCGGATATGGCGGTTGCGGTCGACCACTTCGAACATAGCATACCCGCGATCGGTCTTCACCTCCCAATGGCTGACGCCCATCTTCTCGGAGACGGCGTCGACGCGCAGTATCGTGGCCACGTAGTAGACCCGCTTGAGCGCGGCCTCCAGAGCCCGGCGGCTCTCCCTGTCCAGATTCTGCGGATGCGCCAGCAGCAGCACCTCCTTGTCGTTCTCATCCATAAAGCTGACGTAATCGGCCTTTCCCGACAGGGGGAAGGTCCGCCGCGGCCGCACGTTCTCGTACTCCCGGCCGTCCACGCTCACGTGCAGCCTGTGGAACGGATCCTCCCAGATGCGCGCCCCCTCCGGCTGCGTCAGCCACCCCGGACGCCCCTCCCGGGCCGCCGTCAGGGTGTCGTGGAGTTGTCCCGCCTGCGGTGCATCTGCCTGGGCCATCGGATTCTACCACGCCTTCATCTGAGACAACTCGGACTGCAGCTTGCAGAGCCGGCTGTAGAGGCCGCCGGACTCGATCAGTTCCGCATGCGTCCCGCTCTCCACCAGCTTGCCGCGCTCCAGCACGAACAGCCGGGTCGCCTTGCGCAGGGTCGAAAGCCGGTGCGCGATGGCGAACGTCGTGCGGTTCTGCACGAGCCGTTCCAGCGCCGCCTGGATCAGGGCCTCCGTCTCGGTGTCCACCGACGCCGTCGCCTCGTCCAGGATCAGGATGCACGGGTCCCTCAGGATGGCGCGCGCGATGGAGATGCGCTGGCGCTCACCACCCGACAACGTCTGGCCGCGCTCTCCGATGATGGTGTCGTACCCGTCGGGCAGGCGCATGATGAAGTCGTGCGAGTTCGCCGCCTTGGCCGCCTCGATGATCTCGTCGGCCGTCGCGTCCGGCCGCGAGTAAGCGATGTTGGACCAGACGGTGCCGTGGAACAGATACGGGTCCTGCAGCACGACGCCGATCTGCTGCCGGAACGCCGTCAGGTCCAGATCCTCGATGTCGATGCCGTCGATCAGAATGGAGCCTTCGTCGACGTCGTAGAACCGGGCGATCATGTGGACGGTGGTGCTCTTGCCGGCGCCGCTGGGGCCCACCAGGCCGATCATCTCGCCGGGCTCCACGCAGAACGAAACGCCGTCCAGCGCATACTTGCCGGGCTCGTAGCTGAAGCGCACATTGTTGAACTCCACCCTGCCCTTCAGCGGGTCCAGCACCACGCCGCCCCTCGTGCCGACCGGCTCCGGATCGGTGTCAAGGAACTCGAACACACGCTCCGCAGAGGTGACGCACCGCTGGAGCGTGTGGTTGATGCGCCCGAACTGCTGGACGGGCGTATAGAACTGCATCAGGTAACCCGTGAACGCCACGAGCGTTCCCAGAGTGGGGTCCTTGCCCCCGCTCTTGACGACCATGTAGCCGCCGACCGTGAGGATCAGGATCGAGCCCAGGGCCGTCATGATGCGCAGGAACGGGAAGAAGCCGCTCTGAAGCTTGACGGCCATCATCTCCTGGCGCATCAGTTCGGTGCTGTAGACGCCGAACCGATCGGACTCGCGGCGCTCCTGGGCGAACGACTTGACGACGCGGATGCCCGGAATCGTGTCCGCCAGGATGGCGCTGAGACCCGCCCACCGCCGCCAGATGCGGTGATACAGGGCGTGGATGTACTTCCCGAACAGGTAGGTGGCCAGGAAGATGAGCGGTGTCGGAGCCAGCGCCAGCAGGAACAGGCGCCAGTCCAGCAGCAACAGGATGACGGCGATCAGGATCATGGTGACGATGTTGACCAGTATCTCCTGGAAGCCCTCGGTGATGAACTGCTGGAGGCGGTTGAGGTCTCCGGTCACGCGGGCCATGATCTGGCCGGTCTGGTTGCGGTTGTAGTAGCTGAGGCGCAGCATCTGCAGGTGGTCGTACAGCTCCACTCGCAGGTCCAGCAGCACCCGGTTGCCCAGCCATTGCATCAGATACATGCGGAACATCGACACGGCGGCCGACCCCACGTGCGAGCCGACCAGGGCCAGCACGATGACCGGGAAGAGACTCAGGTTGGCCGGCGTGATCACCTTGTCGATGAGCGTCTTGGTCAGATACGGCGGCGTCAGGCCCAGGCCCGTGATGACGAACGTCAGCGAGAGGCCGAGCAGCGCCAGCCACTTGTACGGCATCACGTGCCTGAGGAGCCGCGACAGGACCTGCCGCCGGTCGATGCAGAACAGGCAGACCTCGCCGCCCCGCCGCAGGGCCCGGCCGCACTTCGGGCACCGGTGTTCGGGCCGGCGCGTGGCCGCCGGGCGCAGTTCCTCGATCGACTTGCCGCTGCCCCTGCCCTCGACGATGGCGCGGAGGAAGTTGCACAGGTCCGCGGCCTCGTAGTGGGATCCGAGCGAGAAGTGGGCGACTTCGTAGCCCTTCTCCTCGGTGGAGATCACCAGCCCGCTGGACCCGACGTACTCGCGGATCTCGGCGCCCGTGATCGCTTCCAGAGGCAGGTCGAAGGTGATCGCCGCCTCGCCCTGGCGACCGTTCGGCGACATGACGATCAGGCGCCGGTCGGTCAGGAAGACCCAGCTCTCGCCGAACGATCCGTCCGACGTGATGTCGGCAAACAGACAGGCGGCCACGCGCTCATCGGGATGGAGCACGCCCCGCAGCCACTCCACCACGTCGTCAGGCAGGGCCTCGACCTGTGCCGAACCCGCAGGGGGGGGGATTACTTGCGCTACGCCGGACATGATCGCCAACCGCTCGCCCGCGGACTCGATCAGGCTTTGACTACAGAGATGGAACGTCGACCGCCGCCAAACATCCTATTTTAGGCCCCCCGACCGTGACCATCAAGAGGATCAGCGAAAACATGACGGATTTGGCGCAACGCACGGCCCGGCGGACTCGCCGCTTGCGCCCGCCGGGCTCCGGCGGTAGTGTGTGCGGCACTCCAGACGGAGGGACACTCCGTGGCCGACGACCTGGCCGGCAGACGCGTGCTGATCACCAGCGGCCCGACGCGGGCCCCCATCGACGCCGTGCGCTACATCGAGAACCGCTCCAGCGGCCAACTCGGCACGTGCA
>Ga0123328_1000743_pt1 | contig 33590 bp, 23 predicted proteins | sample BioC12SIPDNA_2_FD_89702 | JGI IMG/M metagenome (GOLD analysis project Ga0123328, IMG submission 89702) | Anaerobic biogas reactor microbial communites from Washington, USA - Biogas_R1_A C12 SIP DNA | ecosystem: Engineered > Bioreactor > Anaerobic > Unclassified | place: Washington, USA...
CCAACGCCACTGTTGCCACATCATCCCGCAAGGCAAATGCGTATTGGATGCAATGGCCATAGCCACCCATCTTGCTGTCGCCAATGATACAGGCCTTGTACTTCTTCTTCTCCAGACCGCCGGCGGATCGCGCGGCTGCGGCCATCACAGATGAGGCTACGATGAATTGTCGCCGATTGAGATTCATTTCTGTTGCTCCATTGCACTTCCACTTTGCCGATCTGGGGCCGATGAACGGTTGCCATCCAGGCCCATGCGCACTGCACGCGTCGCCTCGCGCTCGGCTTGCTCAGCGCCTCAGTCAACGTGCCAGCCTGATGCGCGACTGGTGGACAGCCGTCGAGATCAGGCTGCTCAGGCAGTCTCTGGCATGGCGAAAGGACGGCGCCACGACCGTTTTTCGGCTCTGTTCGTCAAGCAAGAATCCCGGCGTTTTCGGGAAATTCCAACGATCGCCGGGAACAGCTCGGAAGAGCAAAACGTGGTCCCTTCACCATGCCGCGCAGCTTCCGTTCCACGTCATTGCGAGTCAGTCCGGTCGAGACGAGGCGATTTCTCTCCACTGGCATGGTGAAAGGTCCACGTTTTGCTCTGCGGGACCATCTCCGGCGGTCGTTGAAATCCTCCAAAAAGGCCGAGGTCTTTGCGTGAGGAATCAAACGGCAAAACCGTTGTGGTGCCGTCCTTTCACCACGCCATTCTCGCGCTGCTGACCCGTTTTCTGGGCTGGCCTACTGCATGTCGAACGTGAACTCGTTCTCGCCGCCAGGTTCCACGGTCGCCTTGAGTGGGGTCTGGAGTGTGTGGCTTCGCTTCGTCGAATTGGTCGGAAGTGCCCTTCACCAAGGTCTGGGCGTCGGTGGGAGGGGGGCGTGCCTGGGGACCACATCCAGTCGAACCGCGCAGGATTGTCAGTATTTGCAGCACCGCTGGGGGGCAAGGTGGAGGGTCGCAGGGGGGCAACCGACATCGTGCCGACAACACCCTCCCTTAGATCCTAACTGTGCTTTTTCGGCGGGACAAGGGGAACAAGGTAAAAAAACCTCCGAAGCGTTGCACGAGACGAACAGCGGCGGCAAGAATCACGCTCGGCGCACAAATCCCCCGCCGCAAACACCCCTCCAGGTCGTGCCGAACGGTCTTCCCGTGGCGAATTCCGAGCGGATCCGGACGGTTTCTGGAACCGCCGGAACCTGTCGAGGCGGATGCGATCACCGCTTCCACGCCGACCGGAGCGGATAGACCTCGAGCGAGTCAACCGTCGCCGCCCCACCCGCGGCAAACACCTCGATCGCCTCGATCGGGTCCTGGCTGCGGAACGAATCGGTTTTGTAGACCCGGCCGCGGTTGCCGCAGATTTCGATCGAAGGCCGGTCGACGAGAATCTGCACGCGGACCTTGCCTTCGACCGGCGCAAGCGGCATGCCGTCCAACTCGCCGGCGCGGCAGTCGTAGACGACCTGGCGCCCGGCGATCTTCAGCCCGAGACGCTCGGCCCGCCCGAGGTCCAGCGTGGCCCGGATGTCGAACAGGCGGCCCGACGTGGCAATCGAGAGCGGCCGGTCGGGGGCGACGGCAGCGTTTTCGACCGCCAGGCGTTTCTCGTGCAGAAGTTCAATCTCCCTGATCGGCTCGGCGAACATCCGCACGCCGGACGGCGTGGTCCGCAACGTCAGCTGGCAGGGAAACGTCATCATCTGGTTGAAGGGCATGCCTTGCATGTCGATGCGGCCCCAGCCGATCTGGATCCGCCGCCCCTCCGGCGCGCGGTCGAACGTCTGCGAGGCATAGTAGCGCCCCCAGTGGACCTGGTGCTTGCCTTCATGCTCGGGCGTGAATGTCTTGCCGTCGAAGCGGCCGATCGAATACTTCGCGTCGGCCGCGAATACGACCCAGCGGGGGTTGGCCGGATCGCCATCGACGGAGAGCTCGAAGATCTCGGGGCACTCGTAGTAGCCGTCGAGCGTGCTCTGCCGCTCCCACTGCTTGAGGTCCGCCGAGGTGTAGAAGGCGATCCGCCGCTGGAGCCGCGCGCCGGAGCCGGCTTCGTCGTAGACGGCCATCACCCAATGGCCGCCGGGCGGGTACCAGAAAACCTTGGGGTCGCGCCCCTTGTGTTTGACGACCGGGTTGCCCTCCCAGTAGGTGAAGGTCCGGCCGCGATCGTTGCTGTAGGCGATCGCCTCGCCGCAGCCGGTGTCGGTGAAGGCGGCGATGATCACCTTCTCCTTGCCCGTTTGAAAGCCGGCCGTGTTTGCCTCGTCGACGGTTCCACTGCCCGAAAAACAGTGGGCGGCGGCCTGCGTCCAGGGGTAAAGGGCCTCGGGTAGTTGCTCCCAGTGGACCAGGTCGCGGCTGACGGCATGCCCCCAGTGCATGTTGGCCCAGCCCCAGCCGTAGGGGTTGTGCTGGAAGAACAGGTGGTATTCGCCGTCGTAGTAGACGAGGCCGTTGGGGTCGTTGTTCCAACCCCGCTGCTGGCTGAAGTGGAACTGGGGCCGGAGCGGTTCGTCGTAGAGCGTTTCATGGCCCTTGATCCGATCGGTCTGGTCGACGATCGCCAGCCCGGCGGTGCCCGGCTGGATCGCGTCGACGCGGAGCACGGCCTGGCTGCCGCGGAAGGGGCGGATGTCGATGTGGGCCCACCAGTCGGGATCGTCGGGGGCCAGCTCGATGTCGAAAGCGCGGACCGCGCGGCCGCCGATCGCCAGTTCCACGCGGCGTTTGGCGGCGCCGTTCTTCACCGGCAGGTTGAGAAAGCTCTTCTCCAAGGCGATCGTCCGCTGGAGCTGCTCGGGCGTTGCGGAATCGGCGGTGAGGATTCCGTCTTCCGCCGCCCAGGCACAGGCGGCGCCAAACGCCAGGAAGACAACCAGGAAGACTCTTCGTTTCATCGGCGCGCTCCTGGGCGGTATTGCGAGCAAGGTTCAGCATCCACGGCTCAAGACCCGTGCTCCGCCCGTTCGGTGTTCCCGGCGAGCGGCCCGGTCTTGGACGTTCAGCGATTGAGAATGGAGGCTTGAACCTCGCCGGGTTGCGGGCGTTGCCTCGATGATAGCGGTTCCGCCGCCGCCGAGATAGATCGCCCATGCGCCCGCCGGCTCTGGAACACCCGCGACGGCTGGGGCAGCCTCCGCGAACGACGCTTCCCGGGCTACCAGGGGACCAGGTCGACCTCGGTGCGGAGAATCTCCCGCTTCCAGCCGGGCTCGTGAATCGGCCAGGCCTGCACGCGCGCGGCCCCGCACCGCGCGGCAACCGTGCGCCCCTGCCGATGCGCGTCGCGGCGGCACGTCTTCTCCGTCGCGGTGAGCGGTGGAACGCGGCCAGGAACGTTGCTCCGCCGGAAGTAGAGCTGCCCATCATCGACGATCGTGACGATCACCGGGGGCGGCAGATCGAGCATCCGCCGGGCGAGCAACTCGTGGCTGGCCGTCGCATACCGCTTCTTCAGGCGGGTCAAGTTCCAGTCGAACTCCAACGCGTCTTCGCGGTACCAGACGGTCGGCACCAGCAGCCGGCCGGCCAGTTGGTTGGCCACCGCCTCGCGCGATCCCGCGCGGGTCTCCCCCGGCTCGAGATCCAGCAGGCGATAGACGCGGTGCGCCAGGTGTTCGCCGATCTCATGGGCCAAGGCCCAATGGCGCCGCTCGCGCCGGGGGTCGGGACGCAAGAGGATCGTCGGCCGCGGCCGACGCCCCTTCACCCGGAGCCGAACGTAGCGGCCGCGGCTCGATTGGTGAACATCTTCAGCGACCGTGATTCCGAGCGTCCGGGCGACGGCGAAGGCGTCAACCGGCGGGCGCTCCAGCCTGGCCTCGGCAAGCGCCTCGCCGGCCACCGCGTCGAGGACCGCTGCATACTGCTCAGCAGGGACGTAGATCAGCATCGCCACTGGCGCGAAAAAGAGGCCCGGTTGTGTACTAATGTATAGTATACCCGCCGCGCCGCGTTCTGCAAGTCGATCGCCGGCCACTTACCCCCCTCGGCGCTGTCGGATAGGATGGATTGGGTCGGCCGACCCCTGAAGTCTTCGTGGCACTGCTGAGTGCCCAGGTTCGGCCCCGTAGTGTGCGGACGGATTCCGCGCGGATGTTGCTGCTCCCCCTACGGCGGGGTCTGTCTTGAGCGACGCAATCGATTCATCCCACAAGGGCTCCTACGCACTGATCACGTTGGGCTGCCCGAAGAACCTCGTCGACAGCGAGCGGATGCTGGGGCTCCTCCGGCTGGAGGGCTATCGAATGGTGCCCCGGCCCGAGGGGGCCGACTTCGTGATCGTCAACACCTGCGGCTTTCTGGCGGCCGCGCGCGACGAGTCGCTCTCGGTGATTCGCGAGATGGAGCAGTTGAAGAAGCAGGGGGATCTGCGGGGAATCATCGTGGCCGGCTGCCTCGTGGAGAGACAGAAGGAGAGCCTGCTGGCGGAGTGTCCCGGAATCGACCAGCTCGTGGGGGTGTTCGGCCGCGACGAGATCGCCCGCGCCGCCGATCGGCTGATCGGTGGGCTGAGCGAGCAGCGGACGGTCTTTCGCCCGGCCAGCAGCGTCCCCCTGTCGGACACCGACCGCCTGCGGATCACGCCGAGACATCTTGCGTATTTGAAAATCGCCGAAGGCTGCGACCGGCTGTGCACGTTCTGCACGATTCCCTCGATTCGGGGCAGGCATGTGAGCAAGCCGATCGACCGGATCGTCGCCGAGGCGGAGCAGCTTGCCGCCGATGGCGTGCGGGAATTGAACCTCGTCGCCCAGGACCTGACCTACTACGGGCTGGACGACGGCGGGCGGCCCCGGCTTGCCGAATTGCTCGGCCGATTGGAGGAGGTCGAGGGCCTCGGCTGGATTCGCCTGCTCTACCTCTACCCGATGCACGTGACCGACGAACTGATCGAGCGGATTGCCGCCAGCCGCAAGGTCCTCCCCTACCTGGATCTTCCCCTCCAGCACATCAACGACCAGGTGCTCCGGCGGATGAACCGGCGCGTCAGCCGCGCGGAGACCGAGGCCCTGCTCGGCCGCCTCCGCGAGCGGATCGAGGGGCTCGTCTTGCGGACGACGATGATCGCCGGTTTCCCCGGCGAAACGAAGAGACAGTTCGAGGAATTGGTCGCCTTCGTCCGCCGGCAGCGCTTCGAGCGGCTCGGCGCGTTCGAGTTCAGCAAGGAGCCTGGCACGCCGGCGGAACGGCTTGACGGGCAGCTCCCCCCGGCGGTGATCCGCGCGCGGCGCAACCGCTTGCTCGAAGTCCAGCAGGAGATTGCCTTCGCCTGGAACCAGCGCCAGGTCGGCCGGCAGATGGACGTGCTCATCGACTGTGATATTCCCGGGCAAGAAAACGCCTTCCGGGGCAGGAGCTACGCCGATGCCCCGGAGATCGACGGAGTGATTTATATAACGGGAGAAGACCTCAGACCCGGCCAGTTCGTCCGCTGCGAGGTCGTGGCGGCCAAGGACTACGACCTGATCGCGGCCGCACTGGCCCCCTGATGAGCGTGCGGCGACACGGGACCGGTGGCCGGCGACGACCGCCTGCCGCGCGGGCGTCCAGGCCGAGTGCAATCCGAGCGCCCCGGGCATATAATGCCGCCAGGGTGCAAGGGTCAACTTGCCAATCGCCCACCGCGGGCAAGGCTCGGCCCTTGATGGCGAGCATCGGCTCCGGGAACTTGAACCTTGGGCAGTGGATTGTGGACCTCGCCAGAACCTGTCGTCTGTAACCTGTGATCGGTGACCCGCCCCCTGCATTCCCTGACCGGCAAGACCATGGATCCTCCCCCGGCAAAACCTCGCCAGACGCGGATTCTCAACGTGCCGAATCAGTTGACGAGCCTCCGGCTGATCCTGTCGTTGGTGCTGTTCTGCTTGATTCCACTGGGGTACTACTGGGCCGCGCTGGTCCTGTTCGTGCTGGCTGCCGGAACCGACTGGCTCGACGGCTGGTACGCCCGCCGCTATCACCAGGTCACGGTCCTGGGCCGGATTCTGGACCCCTTCGCCGATAAGATCGTGATCTGCGGCACGTTCATCTTCCTTGTGGCGGAGCCCGCCTTGTCGACCGAGTGGTACGGTCTGCATGCCTGGATGGCCGTGGTCATCGTCGGCCGGGAGATGCTCGTGACGGTCCTGCGGAGCTTCATCGAGCAGAGCGGGGGCGATTTCTCGGCCAAGATGGCCGGCAAGCTGAAGATGGTCCTTCAGTGCGTGGCGGGCGGGGCGGCCCTGGTGCTTCTGGCCGTCGGGCCCGGCGCTCCGGCCTGGATCCGCGCGGTCTTCCTGATCTCGCTCTGGGCCGCCGTGCTGAGCACGGTCCAGTCCGGCGTGGGCTACGTGCTCGCCGCGGTGAGAATGACCCAAGACCCCGGGGCCCAATGAGCGGATGAACGAGTCGTTGGCCGAAATCATCAGACCGCTCGCCGGCCTGGCCGCGCTGGCGGCCTTCGTCGGAGGGATCGCCGTCTGGCGATTCGCGCTGCGGAGGAAATTGCGGGGAGTCGCCGCCGTGGCGTTCGAGCCGCGCCGGCCGGTGCCCTGGACCGGCTGGGACGTGCTCGTGCTGCTGGCGGCCTATGTCCTGCTCGTCTCGCTCGCCCTCGTCTCGGCGGAAAGCCTGCTCGGCTGGGACCTCAACCCCAGCCGCGTCGGCGCCGCGGAGACGCCGCCCGGGGAGGGCCCCGAACGGGCGGCCGCCGGTTATGAATCGATCGAGCTGGATCGAGCCCATCCAATCGTCGTTCTGCTCGCCAGGCGTCCCGGGCTCGGCACGTTTCTGTTCTGCCTGGCGACCGTCGTCGTGATGACGCCGATTGCCGAGGAGTTCTTCTTTCGGCTGGTCTTGCAGGGGTGGTTCGAACGGATCGAGCTGCGCTTTCGGCGGCTGTTCCGCTATTCCGGGCGCATGCTGGGAACCGGGCCGGTCTTCCTCTCCTCGCTGCTCTTCGCCGTCCTCCATGCCCGCGATGTCGAGGCCCCGCCCGAGGCCGACTATCTCGTGCGGATGCTCCTCATCGACACGCTCGTCAAGGGGCTGCTGCTCGTTTTCGGCGTCGTCTACCTGCGGCGCGTCCGCGGGGCCACGCTCGAGGACCTCGGCCTGAAGCTCGACAAATTGCCGCACGACGCCGGCCTGGCCGTGGCGAGCTTCGCGGCACTGTTCGTGCCCCTCTACGCGATTCAATGGGGCCTCAGCGAATTGCTGCCCGGCTCGGTCACCGATCCGGCGCCGCTGTTTCTCTTTGCCCTGGCTCTCGGTTACCTCTATTTTCGCACCCACCGGATCGTTCCGGCGGTTCTGCTGCACATGATCTTCAACGCCGCCGCACTGGTGGTCTTCTTCGCCACGGTCGCTCCGAAGTAACGGCGGGGGGCCGCCGGTGGCGAATCACGCAGAAGGAAAGATGATGGGAAGGAAGGCAGCCACGGATGAAACACGGATGGATCACGGAAGCAGGTTCTGTTAATCGAATGCGCCAGCGGGGGGGAGTGGCCCGTTTCTTAAGCACCCGGGAGGTAATAAGACGATGAATCCCAAACTCGATTTCGTATTTGCCCGGCGCAGCGTCCGTGTTTACCAGGCCAAGGACGTTGGCGACGACCTGGTGCGCGATATTCTGGAGGCCGCGATGGCCGCCCCTTCGGCCGTCGCCAAGGACCCCTGGGAGTTTGTCGTCGTTCGCGATCGCCAGATGCGGGCGGAGATCGCCGGCGCCCTGCCGAACGGCAAGATGCTTGCCGGCGCGGCCGTCGGGATCATCGTCTGCGGAGATCTGCGGCGCGCCCACGACGGCCAGTTGTCGTACCTCTTGCAGGATTGCTCGGCGGCGATCGAAAACCTGCTGCTGGCCGTCAGCTCGCTCGGCCTGGGCGCCTGCTGGCTGGGCGTGCATCCGCGGGAAGAGCGCGTCCAGCACATCCGCGGGCTTCTGAAGATTCCCGAACACGTGATTCCCGTGGCGGCAATTGCCATCGGCTGGCCGGCCGAGGCGCCCAAACCGCGGACGCGCTACCGCGACAGCGCCGTGCATCGCGCGACGTGGTAGCCCCCTCGGCCTGGCAGGCCCCCTGCCCGGCCCCTGGCGAAAGCCGCCCCGCGCAGGGCCGGGAGTCTGCGCCACCTTCCGCGGGACCCCCGAGCGGGCGGCGCGTAGCGGCGCGTAGCCTGGCGGAACCCTGAAATCAAACCCTTTGCGCCCTGGAGGCATTCACGATGACACGGACGAAGCGGATTTCTCGCCGCCAGCTGCTCGCCGGTTCCCTGGGGGCCGGCGCGGCTTCCCTGCTGTTCCACGGCCGGCTCTGGTCGGCCGACGCCCCGGTCGACGCCAACCGGTTTGTGCTCTTGGCCGACACCCATGTCTGCGAAGACCCGGCGAAGGTCGTGCGCGAAACCAATCCCAGCGAGAATTTCCGCGTGGCGCGCGGGCAGTACCTGGCCGTCGACGCGTGTCCCGCTGGGTTGATCGTGGCCGGCGACTGTGCTTTTCTCACCGGCGAGTCGGGCGACTATCGGCGGCTCGAGGAACTGGTCGCGCCGATTCCCATGCCCGTTACCTTCGCCATGGGCAACCACGATCACCGCGAGCGCTTCTGGGACGTGTTTCCACGCCAGCGGTCCGCGTCCGCGCCGCCGGCCGACCGGCACGTAACGCTGATCGAGACTCCGCTGGCCGACTGGTTTGTTCTCGACTCGTTGGACAAGACCAACGCGACGCCGGGGCGGATCGGCGCGGCGCAACTCGAGTGGCTAGCCGGCCAGCTCGACGCCCGGCCGGACAAACCGGCGCTCGTCGTCGCTCACCATTATCCCCTGGCTGAAGACAAACCGGCGTCGCTCGCTAGCGCGCTGCTCGACACGGCCGATCTCTACGACGTGATCCTGCCGCGCAAACGCGTGAAAGCCTACGTGTTCGGGCACAGCCATCGTTGGCAGTTCGCCCGCATCGATGGCCTGCACCTGGTGAATCTGCCGGCGCTGGCGTGGCTCTTCGATCCGCGGCAACCGCGTGGTTGGGTCGACGCCCAGTTGCAGCCCGACGGCATCCGCCTGACGCTCCAGTGCCTAGACCCGGCGCATGACGCCCACGCGCGCCCGGTGGAACTTGCGTGGCGATAGCATCGGCTGAGCGGCCGCTTGCAGTCGCTCGGTTGACCGGCATCAGGCGGCCCGTCCCAGAGTCCGTCGGGTTACCACGAACGCGTACCAGCAGCGGGGCACTACAGCCCGGTGCGCACGTATTCGGTCGCGCCCACGAAACGCGCGGTCTCGGGGTAGACGGTCAGCCAGCCCTCGCCGCGGTCGACCAGGTAGAACCGCGCGTCGATCCTGCCGCTGGCAACGTCCCAGGCGATCACTGCCTGGCCGGCGCGGCATCGGGCGAAGACCCGCGAGCCGTCGCCGCTCAGTCGCACCTCGCCCGACGGAGAGGCCACGTCGGCCGGCATGCCCTCGAAGGTTTGCAGCTTCTTGCCGGTTTCCATGTCCCAGAGGATCGCATGGACGCCCGGCGAAACGCTGAGCAGCCGTTTGCCGCCGTCCTCGAGAATCGCCGCGGTCCGCCTGCCGGACGGCGTGGGAAATCGGTGCACCGGTCGGCCGGCGTCGACGTCCCAAAGCACAGCGCCGGTGGCGTGGACGGTCACCAGCCGCGACTGGCTGACGAAGAACGGGAGCTGGATGTTGCCGCGGAAGTCGAACGGAAACGCGTCGTCTTCGTGCACGCTCAAGCGCCGGCCGGACTGGGCATCCCAAACGGCCAGGGCACGCTCGTGGGTTGTGATCAGTCTCCGGCCGTCGGGCGTGAACAGGGCGTCGCGCATCGGGCCGCCGGATTCGAGGGCGAGCGTACCAATCGGCTTGCCGGTTTCGAAGTTCCAAAGCGCCGATGGCCGGCGGTTGGAGCCGATCGGCACCAGACGCGTGCCGTCCGGGCTGAATTTCAACAGCCCAGCCGCGCCGTCGTTGCCGAAGCAGTGCTCGATTTGCCCGGTTTGCGTGTCCCAGAGGGCATCGCCATGAACATTGCTCTGGACGAACAGAATCTTGCCGTTGGGACTGAAAAGGGGTGAATAGGCGCCGTTGTACGCGCCGAAATCGGCCAGCATTTTCTGCGTTTCGATATCCCACAACGTGCGGCGATGACCATAACAATAGACGCGCTTGCTGTCGGGACTGAACAGGGCGGGCGCGATCGAGTAGTTCTGCCCCTTCTCGTGTTTCATCGAGAAACTCTCCCCGGTCTCCAGGTCGACGAGGAAGATCCGATATCCGGATTGAACGCCGACGGCCGCGTAGCGCTCGTTCGGGCTGAGCGTCAGTGCGCAAATCTCCCAGGCCGGGTTCTCTTCGTGAGGCGCGGCGACGGTGCGGATTCGCTCCCCGCTGGCCAGGTCCCATAGGATCAGCGTGCGCTCGGGCTGCTTGCCGCGGTAGGCGGCCAGCAGCCGGGTCTCGTCGCCGCTGAAGATCCAAGCGGTCGGCAGCAGCGGCTCGGCATCCAGCGTGGCGACCGGCCGGCCATCGTCTGCGAGAATCTCGAGCGTCGGCGACCCGCCCCGCTGCTGCGACGGCGGCCGGCGCAGGGTGTAGCGGCCGCTCAGGCTGCGGGCAGGCGCCGTGTGGTACGGGCCGCGAAGGGGCCGTGTCTCGGGCGCGTCGTCGACCAGCCCGTCGAGCCACTCCCGCGCTTCGGCGTCCAATCCGGCAATCTCCGGAAGACGCGGGCGCGTCGCGGGAGCCAGCCGCCCGACCAGGGCCCGCCGGCGGCCAAACGGCGAGGGTCGCACGTCGCCCTCACCCGCCGAGGTCCGCGTGGCGGGCGGTTGCGCCGGCTCCCCGTAGCGCGATGCGTCATAGTAATCGCCGGGCGCGTGAAAATCGTGCACGACCTGGGCGGTCCGCGTGTTCCACACGTGGATCGCTGTCGCAGGCGTCCCCCCACCGGATGCATGCCTGTGGGGAGGCGTTCTCGGAGCGCCGATCGCCCAGTTGCCGTTCGGACTGAGTTCGATCCGGTAGGGCGAGGTCCAGAGAATCCGGCGGATCGTCCCACCGGTTTCCGCATCGCAAATCGCCGCGTCGGTGACGATCCGCCTCCCGTCGGGGCTGAAAGCGGCCTGGCCGGCGTCGCGGATCGGGAACCAACCGTCGCCGGCGACGCTGACGGACACAGCAAATGGCTGCTTGCCGCCGCCGACGAGGATGCGTTTTCCGTCAGGGCGATAGGCGACCGAGCGGATCGGTCCGCCGAACCCCTTGATTCTCACCCGTTGCTGGCCCGTCGCGACCTGCCAGACGATCGCTATCCCCTGCGCATCGCCGCTGAGGATCGTTTCGCCGTCGGGGCTGAACGCCAGCTTGGTGATCGTCTCCTGATGCCCAGCGAAGGTCCGCACCGTCCGGCAGGTCTCCACGTCCATCAGAACCGCGTTCTTGCCGCCAATTCCGCGGAGGAAATAGCGCCCGTCGGGGCTGAAGGCGAAGATATCCTGCTCGTCGAACGGTTCGTTGCCGTGCCAGATCTGCTCGGCGGTCTCCAGATTCCAGATCACTGTGTCGTCGACCGCCGAGCCGGTATCGGACCAATCGCGGGTGACGAAATGCCGCTTGTCGGGGCAGAAGAAGCCGGTCGTCGCGTTGCACATCGTGGCGGAACCCTGAAACGCCAGTAGTCTGCCGTCGGGGCGCGCGTGCATGAAGAACTGGAAGTACTTGAGATTTCCCTTCGTCGAGTAATCGTGGCCGGCCTGGTCGGACGCCTCGTAAGCCGGCTGGGTGCTCGGCCTGACGATGCACTCGCCCGTCACGGCGTCCCAGAGATGGAAGTGGGCGCCGGGGTGCCTCCAGCGCATGGAGAGGACATAGCGGCCATCGTCGCTGAATCGGGCGGTTCCCGGCCCCGCATGACCCTCCAGCGGCAAGATGTGGAGCAGGCGGCCCGTCGCGGTCTCTTCAAGGATCAAGCGGGCTTGGTCCACCTGGCCGTGCTGGCCGCGCAAAATGGCCGCTCCATCGGGGCTGATCTCGCAGAGCGTGCTCGCCGGCCAGGGGCCCGCCGGGCCCTGAACGATGCGGACTATTTCGCCGCTCCGGGCATCCCACAAGATGCACTGGCCATCCGTGGCGCGTGTCAGCAAGTGCTTTGTGTCCGGGGAGAAGTCCCACGACCGGATCGGCGCAGCATGACCGGTCTGGACTAGAAATCTCTCGGCGGGGCCCGCCGTCTCGTCGCTGCCGAAGGCGGCCGCGACGAGCCAAAGCAGGAGCTCGGGCACGAGAATCGCCACGTGCGCGAAGCGCTTCATGGCGTCAACCTCCTGATCGCTGCCCCGCTGCCACAAACAGGTGCCACCCATAACTTGAAACAGGCGCCACCCATAAGTTAGCCGACTTTCGCGGGATTGGCAATTCGGCGTATGTTGCCCGACGATGATCCGGACGTTGCCGTCCAGCTCATTTATGGTTCCGCGCCAGGCCTGCAATCGGGACGACCGTTTCTGGAGCGTGCCGCCGGCGGCTCAGCGCGAGCGGCTCCTCCGGCACCTGGCAGCGCAACCCTTTTGCTGGTCCTCTAAGCCGCCTATAATGCGGGTTTCGGCGCCGCCTCGACCCGGCGAGCCGGCCCGGCGGCGCTGATTGCCTTGGCGGGGAGAGCCCCCGTGTACGTTTACCGAACAGGAGGACCCGATCATGGCGATGGGCTTTGGGATTGTCGGCTGTGGGATGATTTCGAACTTTCACGCAAAGGCGATCGCCGACGTCGAGGGGGCCGAACTGGTCGCCTGTTTCGACATGGTCAAGGAGGCGGCCGATCGGCTCGCCCGAGAGACCGGCTGCAAGGCCTACTACAGTCTCGATGAGATGCTCGCCGACCCGAAGGTCGAGATCGTGACGATCGGGACTCCCAGCGGCGCGCACATGGACCCGGCCGTCGCCGCCGCCCGGGCCGGCAAGCACGTGATCGTGGAAAAACCGCTGGAGATCTCGCTCGAGCGGTGCGATCGGATCATCGACGCGTGCACCGAGGCGGGCGTGGTCTGCTCGACGATTTTCCCTTCCCGGTTCCACGATTCGAGCCAGACGATCCGCAAGGCGGTCGATGCGGGCAGGTTCGGCAAGCTGACCGTCGGCGACGCGTATGTCAAGTGGTACCGCACGCAGCAATACTACGACAGCGGCGCGTGGCGCGGCACCTGGGGGCTCGACGGCGGCGGGGCGCTGATGAACCAGGCGATCCACAGCGTCGACCTGCTCGCCTGGCTGATGGGGCCGGTCGCCGAGATCACCGCCCATACGGCCCTTTTGGGGCACGAAAACATCGAGGTTGAAGACGTGGCCGTGGCGGCGCTGCGGTTCAATAGCGGCGCACTCGGTGTCATCGAGGCCAGCACGGCCATCTACCCGGGCTATCTGAAACGGATCGAGATCCACGGCCTTGCCGGTTCGGCGGTGATGGAGGAAGAGGACATCATCAAGTGGGATTTCGCCGAGGCGATCCCCGAAGATGAGGCGATCAAGCAGCAGTCGGCCGCCCGCATGAGCGGCGGGGGCGGGGCAGCCGACCCGGCGGCGATCGGCCACCACGGCCACGCCCGGCAGTTCCACGACGTGGTCGAGGCGATCCGGGCCGGCCGGCAGGCCTTGATCGACGGGCCCGAGGGCCGCCGTTCCGTGGAGATCATCCTCGGCATCTACCAGGCGGCCGAGACCGGCCAGGCGGTCCGCCTGCCGCTCTCGAGCGATCCGCAACTCAGGGCGCGCCAGTTCGGCGTGGCCGGGCTGAAATAATCCCTTGAGCCTTGTCGAAAATCGTCCGGCTTCCGGCTTGCGTCATTTGCAATTCCCACGGAATCGCCGATAATATCGCGATTCTACCCATGTGGCCCCCGTGACCAGGACGATCCGGCATGATCGAGAAGATAGTAGACCGTGGCCTGACCTTCGACGACGTCTTGCTCGAGCCCCGGCGGAGCGAGGTCGTCCCTTCTCAGGTGGATGTCAGCACTGCGCTGACGCGGAATATCCGGCTGAACATCCCCCTTCTGAGCTCTCCGATGGACACCGTGACGGAGAGCCGGATGGCAATTGCTCTCGCTCAAGAGGGGGGACTTGGCATCATTCACAAGAACCTCTCCATCGAGCTCCAGGCCGATGAGGTGACCAAGGTCAAGCGCTCGGCCAACGGGATCATCGTCAATCCCGCCACCTTGCCCCCCATGGCGACGCTCGCCCAGGCACGCAGGCTAATGGAGAAGTCGAACGTCTCGGGAGTTCCGATCACCGAGTCGGACGGCCGGCTTTGCGGCATCCTCACCCGTCGCGACCTCCGTTTCCAGGAGGACTTCGACCAGCAAATCTCCGACGTGATGACCCGTGAGAACCTGGTGACGGCCACGGGGACTGTAACGCTTGAAGAGGCTGAGAAGATTTTAATGGAAAAAAAGGTGGAGAAACTTCTGCTGGTTGACGAAAATTGCAGACTGACTGGGCTCATCACGATAAAAGACATCGACATGATGCGCCGCTTCCCTAATGCCTGTAAAGATAGGCAAGGGAGGCTGAGGGTTGGGGCTGCCGTTGGTGTCCACGATTACGAGCGGGTTGAGCGCCTGATCGAGCAGGGTGTCGATGTCCTGGTCGTCGATAGTGCCCACGGCCATTCGGCCAATGTGTTGGAGACCGTCAAGAAGATCAAGAGAGACTGGGAGATCGATGTTGTCGCCGGAAACGTGGCGACCGAGGAGGGTGCCCGAGACCTGATCGCCGCGGGCGCCGATGCCGTGAAAGTCGGCATCGGACCAGGTTCGATTTGCACGACACGCGTCGTTTCGGGCGTAGGCACGCCGCAGGTGACCGCGATTATGCGAGCCGCCCGGGCTGCCGCCGATTCGGGGACCCCAATCATCGCCGATGGAGGGGTCCGCTATTCCGGAGACTTGACCAAGGCGATTGCCGCCGGCGCCCACGTGGTGATGATCGGCGGCCTGTTCGCCGGCCTCGAGGAGAGCCCGGGCGAGACGATCCTCTACCAAGGTCGGACCTACAAGGTCTACCGCGGCATGGGATCGCTCGGGGCGATGGTCAGGGGCTCGAGCGAACGCTATCGCCAAGGCTCGAGCGCGACTCCCGAAAAGTTCGTCCCGGAAGGAGTCGAAGGTCGCGTCGCATTCAAGGGCTCGTTGGGCCCGTTCGTCTATCAGCTCGCAGGGGGGCTTCGAGCTGGGATGGGATATTGCGGCACGCAAACAATTGAAGAGCTGCGCACGGAAGCGCGGTTCATCCAAGTATCGCCGGCAAGTGTGAGGGAGAGTCATCCCCATGACATTGCGATCACGCAGGAAGCCCCCAATTACAGTACGGAACACGCGCCAGACGAATAGCCTTGCGCTGGCGGCAAACCTGGTTTGTCTTGCCGCCCCCCTCTTGGCCCTGGCGATCGTCCAGATCGCCGCCCCGGCCCGCGCTGGTGAGGCAGTCGTCCAGGCGGCTTACACGTCTGGACAGTCCGCATCGAGCGTCGTTCAAGTCAGCTACACCGTCGGCGAGTCGGGCCACAAGTTCAAGTGGACGCCCTACCGCCCGACCAACCGCAAGAAGGTCGAGCCGCTGCGAGCGAACGCCGCGCAGTACACCGCGCCAAGCGCTGCCGCGGAGGGCCTGCATCCCCTTGACGATCCCTTCGCGGACGAGGAACAGCCAGCCGGCCAGCCCTCGCTCCCCAAGATCGACCAACTGCTGGTGGACGATGGCGACCAGAAACCGCCGGCCGCCAAGCCGCTCAACCAGCCGGAGAACGACGAAGACCTGCCGAGTTTGCCGCCCTTCAAGGCCAACGAATCGGAGCTCGGGCCGATCGTGCAGCGGCCCGGCGGCGCCCTTCAGGAGTGCCGGTACGCCCCCGACGACATCCTCCGCCCGATCGGCGAACTGAACCATGAGACGGCGATTCGCCTCAGCCAGCCGCTCAAGCCGACAACCTGCGAGCTCGAAGGAGGCGATTTCGTTCCGCGAAGCTGGGCCCCCACGACCTACATGTGGCAGGCCTCCGGCCTCTGCCACAAGCCGGCTTATTTCGAGGACATGCACCTGGAACGCTACGGCCATTCCTGGGGCCCCTACCTCCAACCGGTGATGTCCGGCGCCCATTTCTTCCTGAATGTGCCGATCTTACCATACAAGATGGGGCTCTATCCGCCGGGCGAGTGTGTCTATACACTCGGGTATTACCGGCCCGGCAGTTGCGCTCCGTACCTGCTCGACCCGTTGCCGCTGAGCATTCGGGCCGGATTGGCCCAGGCGGGCGCCGTGGTGGGCTTCGCGGCGTTCCTGCCCTAGTCGGCCCGCCGGGCCGACGGCGTGCGAGCGGCCGCGTCTCCTCAGCGCGATCGCTTGCAGACCAAATTACTGCATCCGGGGGGCTTGCACCGGAGGGCGGCGAATCTCGGGGGGACGTTCGCCGCTCACCCGGCGGCGAGGGCGACGCGCCGCACGGCGTCTCGCCCTCGTCCTTTTCCCCCTTAACGAGGCCTGCCGCAGACCCGAACGGACCCGATGATCCCGATTTACGACACGGTTCCCGGCCGCAATCCTCCGATCGCCACCTGGGCGATCCTGCTGGCGAATTGCGGTATGTTTCTCCTGGAAATCTCGCTCCCCGAACACGGCCTGGAGCGCCTCTTCTACCTGTTCGGCATCGTCCCGGCGCGCTACACGCACCCCGAGTGGGCCGCCTACGTGGGCTTCCCCGTCGACAACTATTGGCCCTTCCTGACCAGCATGTTTCTCCACGGCGGCTGGTTCCATATCCTGGTCAACATGTGGACGCTCTGGATCTTCGGAAACAACGTGGAAGACCGGATGGGGCCGGGACGCTTCCTGCTGTTCTATCTGACTTGCGGGATCGCCGCCGGCGTGGTCCACCTGCTGACCAATCCGACTTCCACGGTCCCCACGGTGGGCGCTTCGGGCGCGATCGCCGGGGTGATGGGGGCCTATTTCGTCCTGTTTCCTTTTGCCCGGCTGATCGTCATGGTGCCGGTCTTCTTCTGGCCGATCTTCTTGGAGATTCCGGCGGTCTCCTACCTGCTGATCTGGTTCCTGATCCAGCTCTTCAGCGGGACGATGGCCCTGGCATCCTCGCAGCAGGTCGGCGGAATCGCCTGGTGGGCGCATATCGGGGGTTTTGTTTGTGGATTGCTGACCTTCACGATGTTCATCGCGCCGCGGCGGCCGCCGCGGCGGCTCCAGTCCGATGAACGAGCTTTCGAGGACTCGTGGATCTAGGGCCGGACCAAGACGATCGCCGATTCCGGCCCGCCTTCGGTGCTCAGGAGGCGTGCCCTGCGGCTTGAGGGGTGGATATTCAGTCGAGACAAATCAGCGGAGACGTCAATCATGGGTGTGATGGATTTCTTCTGGATCTTCCTGATGCTCGCGGCCCTGCAGCCGGTGATCCGGCAGAAGCTGCTCGACGCCGCCCGGCAGCGGATGATCGCCAAGATCGAACGCAAGCGCCAGTCTCGGGTGATCCTCATGGTGCATCGCCAGGAGACGATGAGCCTGCTGGGTTTCCCCGTCTTCCGCTATATCGACATCCAGGATTCGGAGGATGTGATCCGCGCGATTCACATGACCGATCCCGACATGCCGCTCGACCTGGTCCTCCAGACGCCCGGCGGCCTGGTGCTCGCCTCGTTGCAGATCGCCCGGGCGATTCGCGACCACCGGGGGAAGGTCACGGTGTTTGTCCCGCATTATGCAATGTCCGGCGGCACGCTGATCGCCCTGGCGGCCGACGAGATCGCCATGTGCCGCCATGCGGTGCTCGGGCCGGTCGATCCGCAGCTCGGCCGCTGGCCGGCGGCATCGGTCATCAGCGTCGTGAAACGGAAACCCGTCGAGGAAATCGACGACGAGACCCTGATCCTGGCTGACCAGGCCGAAAAGGCCGTCGCTCAACTGCGCGAAGCGGTCAAAGAGCTCCTCGACGGCAAGCATCCCGACCAACGGGTCGACCAGTTGGCCGGCCTGCTCTCGGAGGGCGCTTGGACGCACGACTTTCCGATCACGTGCGGCATGGCCCAGCAGTTGGGCCTGCCGGTGACCTGCGAAGTGCCGGCGGAATTTCTCCAACTCCTCCAGCTCTATCCCCAGCCGGTCCGGCGGCAGCCGTCGGTCGATTACATTCCCGAGCCTTACCGGGGCCGCCCCGCCGGCCCGCCCCGCGGCCAATCCTGATCGCCCGCCGCGTGGGTCACAGGCAAGATCCGAATCTCGTTTTCGTCTGACAAATCCCCCGACAGCTCCGCAGTCATTGGATAGAGCGTCTTGCCCGTGTCACGAAGGTCGCTGAGCGGTAGCGCGATGATCGTGGCAATTCCCGAGAGACAGCAATTCTGGCAGTCAGCACGATAGCCAACCTCTTCATCCTGCGAAAGCAGGACGCCTCGGAGCGTTTTGTCACGCGGCAGAAGTGCAGCGGCGGACCGGACCGAGCGGCCGCTGAGGCACTCGCACGCCGGCTGGAAACCGAGGCGATGGAGCGTCGGCGATGGCTGGTTGATCCGCGGGCGGAGCAGTTGGCGGAAGAAAGTCGTCGTCCCTTATCACAACACCTGGACGACTTTCGCGCGAAGATGCAGGCCGATGGCCGAGACGAGCGGCAGATCCGTGACGCTCTGCGGTACATTCGAGCGGTGACCGCTGGTTGCCAGCGCACCGCGGATATCTCGGCAGACCTTGTCAACGCCGTTTGCAGTACAACTGTGAGCCCGTCGGCTGTCGGCCCGCACGGTTCAAGCCTATTTGACCGCCGTGAAGGGCTTTACACGATGGCTTGCCACCAACAAGAAGCTGCCTTCCGAGAGGGACTGGGGCGGCTCGTTGCCACCAAAGCCCCGGGGGCAAGAGTGTTCGGCCTGCCGACAAAACGGCGCCTTGTTGCCATGCTGCTGGCCATGATCGGTGCACATCCGAATGCCGTGAAAGCAGTCATGCGACACTCGACTACTACGCTGACGATGGACACCTACGAACCCCTGCTTCCGGGCCGGGAAGCCGAGACGATCGCTCGGCTACCGGACATGCTGGGCCGCCTGCCCGACCCCCTGCGAGCGACCGGCACAACCGACACCGCGGAGAGTTTTGGGGAGCACCTGGGGGAGCAGTCAAACGGCCAGTCGTGTCCGCGGGTGGCGAGACGTGGCGAGACAGAGGGGGAGGTGGGGTCGCCGGACACGGCGGACGACCTCACGCCGCAAGTCCTTCCGCTGTCAAGAAAAAAGTCACGCCGGCGAGTCGTGGCGACTGCCGGCGTGTCGAGTTTTGAGGCGGAGGGCAAGGGACTCGAACCCTCAACCGGCAAGCCGGCACCTGATTTCGAGTCAGGCTGCTAACCAATTCGCGTACCCTCCTCGCCTGTCTCCCCAAGTCTAGTTTTTCCCGTTCCTGCTGACAAGGTCCGCTCACCGAAAGCGGTCGACCGGAAGCCGAAAGCGGAGCCTTTTCGCGTGGACCGGGGGGCGGGATTCTGATACGATGCGGCTCCAATCGCCGCTGGCGGCACGGTGGTCGGCAAGGTGGAGTTGGTGGATGAACGTCTTGGCCCTGGTCGAACAGCCCGGAAACGTCTGTTATCGCTATCGGGTCGAGGCCTATCTGCCGGAGTTGGCCAAGCGCGGACACCGGTTGCAGACGATCTCGCTCCGCGAGGGGGGGCGGCTGCGTTTTGTCCTCTACCGGGCGGTCGCCGACGCCGACCTGGTGATCCTCCAGCGGAGGTTGCTGCCGAGCTGGCAGTTGTCGCTCGTCCGCGGGCTGGCCAAGTGCCTTGTCTACGACTTCGACGACGCCGTCTTCCAGCGCGACAGCTTTCAAGCCAAGGGACCCCAGAGTCTCCGGAGACAGCGGCGGTTCCTGGCCACGGTTCGGGCGGCCGACACGGTGATCGCCGGAAACGCCTACCTGGGCCGACAGGCGAGACGAATCGCGGACGCCGGACGCGTCCGCGTCGTCCCGACCACCGTCCAAACCGCCGCCTACCGCCCGGCCAACCATGTCCGCACCGGGGCGGGAGTGCGGCTGGTCTGGATCGGCTCGTCGAGCACCCTCCAGGGGCTCGAGTTGGCCGCCAGACATCTTCAGGCGGCCGGCGAGAAGACCGCCGGGCTGGAACTGCACCTGGTCTGCGATCGGACGGCCGATTTTCCGGCGGTTGCCGTCGTCCCGCGGCACTGGTCGACCGCCACCGAAGCGGAAGACGTGGCGGCGGGCGACATCGGGGTCAGCTACCTGCCCGACGACGCCTGGAGCCGTGGCAAATGTGGGCTGAAGGTGCTCCAGTACATGGCGGCCGGCCTGCCGGTCGTGGCCAACCCGGTCGGAATGAACCGCCGCATGGTGATCGACGGCCGGACCGGGCTGCTGGCCGATTCGCCCGGCGAATGGGCCCAGGCGATCGCCCGACTGGCCGCCGACCCGGCACTCCGCCGGCGGATGGGGGCCGCCGGACGCCGGTTGATCGAGCAGCGCTACTCGGTGGAGCGCTGGGGGCCGCAATGGGTGGATATTCTTGAGTCGGCGACGCGAAGACCGTTGGCCGAGACGGTCCGCGGCAGGGCCCGTGCGGCCTGAGGGGGAGGGATCGCGGAAAGCCCGCGAACAAGTCGCCGATGGCGCCCTTTCGCCGCGCGGCGATGGATCGCCGCACGCCTCAGGGTGGTGCAGAGCGGCCCAATCGGATGCGATCGGCGGGACCGCGGCGGTTTGCTGCTGGCCATCCCAGCGCGACGCGTAGGCGAGGCCAGCGAGCGGCGTCTGGGTGTTGCCGGGTTTTTGTCTGATGGTGCACATCGCGGCGGCGCGTTCCGCCGAGGGAGAGGCCGCTTGGGCGCCCCTGCACGTCTTCTGCCGTCTGGGTGGGGCTTTTTTTGTCAACGCCCGTCCGTGACAATGAACAGGAAAGCAGGCGGCGGCTTGGCGGGTCGACAAGCCCCGCGGCACCGCGATCCTGAGCAGGTCAGCCGCCGCTTCGGCGGATCGTTTTCCCAAGAGCATTTGCGCCCAAGAGAGGAGACCTGGATGCGAGAGGCCCGGTTCACCGCCCTGCGAACGATCGAGTTTGCCGATGTGCCCGAACCGGCCATCGCCAGAGACGACGAAGTCAAGGTGCGGATCGACCGCGTGGGGGTCTGCGGGTCGGATGTGCACTACTACGCCCACGGCCGGATTGCCGACCGCCACGTGCAGTACCCAGCGACATTGGGCCACGAATGCTCGGGCACGGTGGTCGAGGCCGGCGCCGATTGCGGCCTGTCGGCGGGGACGCGCGTGGCCGTCGATCCGGCCTTCACCTGCGGGCGGTGCGACCAGTGCGCCCGGGGGCGTTCGAACACCTGCCGGGCGTTGACATTCATGGGTTCGCCGGGCGAGGCGCCGGGCGCGGTGGCCGAGTACCGGGTATTGCCGGGGCGCAACTGCCTTGCCATCCCGGACGGCTTGTCGCTCGACGACGCGGCCCTGGCCGAACCGCTGTCGGTCGGTCTGCACGCGGTGCGGCTCGGCCGCCTGGCGGCCGGCCAGCGGATCGGCATCCTGGGCACCGGCCCGATCGGCCTGAGTGTTCTCCTCTGCGCCAAGGCCCAGGTCGAAGGCCTCACGGTCTACGCCGCCGACCTGTTGCCGGCCAGGCGCGCGGTCGCCGAGAGGTGCGGCGCGGATTGGACGGGCGACGGCCGCGACGGGCCGGCCGAGCGGATTCTGGCGCGGGAACGATGCGGATTGGACGCGGTCTTCGAATGCTCGGGCGATCCGGCCTGCATCGGCGAGGCGATGCGGATGCTCGCGCCGGGCGGGACACTCGTGCTTGTGGGCATTCCGGCCGCGGAGGAAGTCTGCTTCGACATCCATGCGATGCGCGTCAAGGAGTTGACCTTCCGCAACGTCCGCCGGCAGGAGGGGTGCATGGCAACGCCCATCCGCTGGATGGCCGAGGGGCGGATCGATGCCCGCCCGATGTTGACCCACCATTTCCCCGTCGACCAGATCGGATCGGCCTTCGAGCTGGTGGCCGGCTACGGCGACGGCGTGGTCAAGGCGATGCTTGTGCTCGGCGATGCGGGCTGAGCGGTCGAGCAGGCTCCACGGGGACCATGCGCTCGGCGCACACGGAGGCGGCCGGGCGAAGGACGGCAGACGATGAGCAAGATCCTGATCGTCGGCAACGACGAACCACTGGTCCGCCAACTGACGCGGCTGTTTGCCGGCGCGGGCCACGAGTTGGCCGCCGCCAGCGACGGGGCCGCGGGCCTCGGCCGGCTGCAAGCGGACCGGTTCGACCTGATCTTCCTGGACCACAGCCCGCCGGAGCTCGACGGCCTGGAAACGCTCTCCGAAATCAAGCGGGCCCAGATCAAGACGCCGGTGATCGTGATGACTGCCTGCGGAACGACCGACACGGCGATCGAAGCGATGAAGCGCGGCGCTTACGACTACCTGCCCAAACCGCTGGAGACCGACGGGTTGCAGCGGATCGCGGCCGACGCCCTGGAGGTCAGCCGCCTGATGCAGCAGATCGTGCGGGCGCCGAGCTCGATGACCAAGATCACGCCCGCCGCTCGGGAACTCGTGCGGATCGTGGGCAACAACCGCCGCATGCAGGAGGTCTTCAAGCTGATTGGCCGCGTGGCCGAGCAGGACGTCACCGTGTTGATCTCGGGCGAGAGCGGGACGGGCAAGGAGCTCGTCGCCCGGGCGATCTATCACCACAGCCGTCGGCGCGACAAGCCGTTCATGGCGGTCAACTGCGCCGCGATCCCCGACACGCTGTTCGAGAGCGAATTGTTCGGCTACGAGCGGGGGGCATTCACCGGCGCCTACCGGACGCACGTCGGCAAATTCGAACGGTGCCACGGGGGCACCCTGCTGTTCGACGAGATCGGAGACATGTCGCTGGGCACGCAGGCCAAGCTGCTGCGCGTGCTCCAGGGCGGCGAGTTCGAGCGGCTCGGCGGCACGGAGACCGTCCAGGTCGATGTCCGCATCCTGGCGGCGACCAATAAGAACCTGGAAGCGGAAGTCGACGGCGGCCGCTTCCGCGAGGACCTCTACTACCGGCTGAAAGTCATCTCGATCGAGTTGCCTCCGCTCCGCGAGCGACTCGACGACGTGCCGAACCTGGTCAACTACTTCGTCGGCCGGTTCGCCCAGGAGTACGGCAGGACGGTCCACTATCTGGCCGACGAGGCCGTCGAACGCCTCGCGTCGCACAACTGGCCCGGCAATGTCCGCGAGCTGGAGAACTGCCTGCGGCGGGCGGTCCTGATGTGCAAGGGCGACGTGCTCCGAGCCGAACACGTGGAGTTCGAAAGCGATCAGGGGGAGGCCGCCGTGCCGGGGCGCCGCGGCGAGCCGACCGGCGGGTTGCAGGACCGGGTGGCCGGCCTGGTTTCCGAAATCCTCCAGCGGGCCGACCAGCGGGCCCGCGCGAACCTGATCGAACTGGTCGAAGAGGCCTTGATCGGCCAGACGCTTCGCCAGTGCGGCTTCAACCAGGTCCGCGCGGCGCGGATGCTGGGCATCAGCCGAAACACGCTCCGCCACCGGATGAAGAAGTACCGCATCAAGCCGCCCGAAGCGGATGCCTGAGGGCGGACGGGACGATGGCCCGGCCCCTCGTTCGCGGGGGCTCGTTTGCGGGCCTGTGGAACGAACGAGCGGCATCCAACGGCCCGATTCCGCTGGGGGAGCAGAGCCCTGCCGCGATCGGTCTCCGCGCGCCGGCCGGCACGGCCGCTTACGAGAGCTCCGCCCTTGATCGCGCTGGCGGCAAGAACCCGCTAAACGGCAGGCCCCCCTCGGTGGGGTCAAAGAGGTCGAGCAGGGCAAGCCGAGACGGCGGTTGTGGTCAGCATTGATAAAAAGCCCCATTCCGGCCGTCTCCATCTTAAGTCCGATTGCCGATTCGTCCACCTCCACCCCCTCCCTCCCGCTCGGGAGCTGGTGCAGTCTTTCATGCCTGCCAAGCCACACCTTCCCCCCTCGTTCCCAAGCTCCGGCTTGGGAACGCTCGCTTGCGGCTACCGCTAAGCGGTACCTGGAATGATGAAAACCATAGGTCTGGGAGATGGAAAGGTTCCCAAGCTGGAGCTTGGGAACGAGGGGGCCCCGACACCCGGTTCTGAACTCTTGCAGGAAAATTCTCAAGAATTCGTACGAAACCCTCCGCGATTCTCGGGGTTGATACTAGAGCCCAAAACCCTGGCTGGACCTCCGGGTTACGCGAATTCCCGACTTGCACCACCCCCCCGAGGTGATTCGTTGTGGATTCGCGGGGGGTTCAGCGCCAAACTGTGGGCGCCGCCGAAGCTTGCTTCGGCGGCGCTCCTCTTTTTTTCCGGCCGGGTCCGAATCTGGCAAGGTTCAAGCTCCAATTCCCAATCGCCCGATGGGCCGCGGGTCAAGCATGAGACTGGCGGAACTTGTGTCTTGAACCTGGGATGGTGGGGCTTGCCGCAGTGGGGCTGCGAATCTCGGCTCTTACCGCACCCCCCCTTTTTTTACCCCCTCGTTGGCGGGTACGAAGCGCGCTCCTGACCTCGGATCGAGATGGGCAAATCCCACTGAACCGGGGGCCCCGTTGAAAAACGACCCTTTCGTGCGATAATTATGTGTTCGGTCGTGTCCGGTGACCCGCAGATCAGGGACCAGAGAACGTGCAACGCTTCATGCTCAAGTCCAAAATTCATCGTGCCACGCTCACCGGCACGGAGCTGGACTATGAAGGGAGCATCGCCATCGACCGAACGCTGCTGGATGCGGCCGGCATGATCCCTGGCGAGCAGGTCCACGTCCTGAATGTGAACAACGGCTCGCGGCTGGTTACTTATATCATCGAAGCGGAGGCCGGTTCGGGCACGGTTCTGCTCAACGGTCCGGCCGCTCGGTTGGGCACCCCCGGCGACCCGGTGGTGATCATCACCTACTGCGCGGTGGACGACGGACAAGTCGCGGCGCATCGGCCGGTGGTCGTCAAGGTCGACGCGCGCAACCGGCTCCGCGACTGACCGGGGGCGCCCCCTCTTTGGACCGGGGCGCTTCGGCGTGCTAGTCTTTCTTGACCGCGGCGCGGCGCCGCGGCGCTCCTTGCCGATTCCACTGGCCCCACGCGAGCCGCACGGGTGGACGCAATCGAACTGTTTCAAGAATTGGGCATTTCGCTTCTGCTCGGCCTGCTCGTCGGCTTGCAGCGGCAGCGCGCGGGCGACGAGCGGCCCGGCGTGCGGACGTTCCCCCTGATTACGGTCTTCGGCGCCGTGGCGGCAATCCTCGCCGGCCAGTTCGGCGGCTGGGTCCTCTTCGGCGGCATGCTGGGGGTCGTCGCCGTGCTCGCCTTCCCCAGGCTCATCCAGCTGCGCCAAGAGAATCCCGATCCCGGCATCACCACCGAGGTGGCTGTGCTCTTGATGTTCGGCGTCGGGGCCCTGGCCACGGTCGCGCCGCTGGCGGTGCCGATTGCCATCGGCGGCGGCGTGGCGATCCTGCTCCAGTTCAAACCGGAGATGCACCGGTTCGCCCAGACGCTCGGCAACGACGACCTCAAGGCGATCATGCAGTTCGTGCTGATCACCTGCATCATCCTGCCGATACTGCCCAACCAGGCCTATGGCCCCTTCGAGGTCTTCAATCCCTGGAAGACCTGGCTGATGGTCGTCCTGATCGTCGGCATGAGCCTGGGCGGCTACATTGCCTACAAGTTTTCTGGCCGCACCGCGGGGATCTTGCTGGGGGGCGTCCTCGGCGGCGCTATTTCCAGCACCGCCACGACCGTGAGCTACTCGCGCCAGGCCCGCGGCAATCCCCAGGCGAACCACGCGTCGGCGATAGTCATCCTGATCGCCTCGGCGGTGGTCTTCGTGCGCGTGCTGATCGAAATCGCCGTTGTTTCGCCCCAGTTCCTCTCCACCTCCGTGGCGCCGATTACGGCGTTGATGTTGCTGACCGCGGCCCCGGCGCTGCTGTTCTGGTACCGCGTTCGCAACCAGCCCAGCCAGATGCCCGAACAGGCCAACCCCACGCAGATGAAATCGGCCTTGGTTTTCGCCGGCATGTATGCCGTGGTCTTGATCGCCCTGGCGGCGGCCAAGGAATATACGGGCAACGAGGCGCTGTACCTTGTCTCCGCGCTTTCCGGTTTGACGGACATGGACGCGATCACGCTCTCAACGGCCGCGCTGGCCAATCGGGATCCCGAGATCCTGGAACACGGCTGGAAGCTGATCTTGGCGGCGGCAGTGGCAAGCCTGGTGTTCAAGGCGGCCCTGGTGGGAATTCTCGGCGGGCGCCGGCTGTTCGTCGAAATCGCGGCCTTCTTCTCGATCCCCATCGTCGGCGGACTGCTGCTGATTCTGCTGTTGCCCTCGATCGCGGTCTGGCGATAGCCCTTTGCGACGCGCCGATGGCGGGCGGTGGGAGCACTCTCCGCGAGCGACTCCGACGGTCCGGTCTACGGTCCGGTCTTCCGACCGATTCCAACCCGTTGGCGTGATAGGCCGCGGGAGGGAAAACTGGTATGCTTTAGGGAGAGCCTGCCCCGCGCGGAGAGACATCCCTGGTTGGCCAGACCGCGTGTCTTGCCCAGCCTCGCAGTTTTCCTTGTGCAGAGGTGGAATGCGATGGAACGGATCGTTCTTCGACCACCGGAGGGAATCGCCACGGCCGAGGGGTTGAAGCCGGGTGGGTGGTGGCACGATGCGGAGGATGGCAAGCGAATTGTCTGCGATCTCTGCCCGCGGGCCTGCGCGCTGGCGCCAGGCCAGCGCGGCTTCTGCTTCGTGAGGCAGAATCTCGGCGGCCGCCTGATGCTGACCACGTATGGCCGGAGCACCGGGTTCTGCATCGACCCGATCGAAAAAAAGCCGCTCAACCACTTCTATCCCGGCACTCCGGTCCTGTCTTTCGGCACGGCCGGCTGCAACCTCGGCTGCAAGTTCTGCCAGAACTGGTCGATCTCCAAGTCGCGTCAGGTCGAATCGCTCTCCGAGGCCGCCCTGCCCGAGGCGATTGCCGAGGCGGCACGGCGGCACGGGTGCGGCAGCGTCGCATTCACCTACAACGATCCGATCATCTGGGCCGAATATGCGATCGATACCGCCCGTGCCTGCCGCGCGGCCGGGATCAAGACGGTGGCCGTGACTTCCGGCTACATGACGCCCGAGGCGAGACAACCGTTCTACGAAGTCATCGACGCGGCGAACGTCGACCTCAAGGCGTTCTCCGAAAGGTTTTACCGGAAACTGACGGGCGGGCGCCTCGATCCCGTCTGCGACACCCTCCGCTGGCTCGTCCGCGATGCCGGCGTGTGGACTGAAATCACCACGCTGATCATCCCCCGGGAAAACGACTCCGACGACGAGTTGAAGCGGATGTCCGAGTGGATCGTCGAAGAGCTTGGTCCAAACGTGCCCGTCCACTTCTCGGCGTTTCATCCCGACTTCCGCATGCTGGACCGCCCCCCGACCCCGCCAGAAACGCTGCTTCGGGCCCGCGAACTGGCGCGGCGTGCCGGAATAAACTATGTTTACACGGGCAATATCGCCGATCCGGCGACCCAGAGCACGTATTGCCACGCCTGCCAGGGGTTGCTCATCGAGCGTTCCGGTTACCGGATCGGGCACTACGCCATGTGCGGCGACCGCTGCGGCCATTGCCAGGCGGAGATTCCCGGCCGGTTTTCGACCAGGCCGGGTACCTGGGGTTCGCGGCGGCAGCCGGTGCGAATCGCCTCGTTCGCCCGCCCGCGGGCGGAGAGGAGAAGTCCGCAACACCAGCCCGCCAATCAGCCGATACCCAACGAGGGCGGGGGTCCGCCGTCTCCGGACACCGGCCATCGAACACGTTTCCAAGGAGAGTCCGCAGTGGCATTACCAGGCGCCGCATCAACCGCCCACGGCGACAGGCACCCCGAGAAGCCGGAACTCGACCGGCAGCAGGAGCGGCGGGTTTTCGAGGCGGCCGGTCGCCGCGTGGCCGCCGCCGTAAGCAACCTCCCGGGTGAATCCACGACCGAGGCCCTTGCCGCAGTGGCCGCACAGCCGCTCCTGGGCGCTTTTGTCAGCCTCAAGCGCTCCGGCCAGCTCCGCTCCTGCTGTGGGTTCATCGGCCAGTCCGTTCCGCTTGGCGAAGCGATTGACCAGGCCGCGTTTCGGGCGGCCAAAGAGGACCCGCGGTTCCCCCCGATCTCGCCGACGGAACTGCCGCATCTGGAGATGGAAGTCTGGCTCCTCTGGGGGCTCAAACCGGTGGAAGCCAAGGGCGGCGAACGCGCCGGAGCGGTGACCATCGGCAGGCACGGCCTCCAGATTGCCATGGGCAATCGTCGGGGCCTGCTGCTTCCGGGCGTGGCCACCGAACACAAGATGGACGCCGTGGCCTTCCTCGAAGCGGTCTGCCGCAAGGCCGGATTGCCCGGCGATGCTTGGAAGAAGGATGACGCCACGCTGATGACCTTCGAGGGATATGCGATTGAGGGCCGCCTGGCCGATGTCAATCAGGCGGGCGAGACGCCCGTGCCCGCCGGGGGCCCCGACGCCGACCAGGTGGCCGAACTGGCCGATTTCGCCCGCCAGAACCTGCTCGCGCTCTGCCAGGGGGCCGTGCCCAGCTATTACCTGCCCGGCGGGTTCGACGGCAACATTCACGGGTTGGTGGTCACGGTCAAGCTGCCCCAGACCCACGAAGCGATCCATTGCAGCCGGGTCCATGTGCGGCCTGCAATCCCGCTCCAGTCGACGCTCCTCGACCTGCTCAAGACGGCGGCCAGCGCGCTGCAATCCCGCCGCATCCCGCTCGAGGTGCTCAAGACGCTGTCCGTCGGGTTGACCGTTCTCTGGGACCCGGCCATGCAAGGCACGCTCGCCGAACCTGCGCTGGAGGATATCCAGCCGCGCCGCCGCGCGGTGCTGGCGATCGACCAGGGCAAGTGGTCGCTTGTCTATCATGCGAAGCAGGCGCCCCGCGATTCGCTCCAGAATGCCGCCGCGGCCGGCCATTTCCTCAATCCGCAGCAGGTGGCCGTGTTCAGCCTCGAAACCGTCTCCACCGAAGCCCAGGTCTCGGTCTCCAATGTCCCTCAGCCTCAAAAGGGACCGGACTTGAGAGCGCCTGCCGTCGCCGGCCGCTTCTATCCCGGTTCCGCCGGGGAGATCCGCGCGACACTCGACGGCTTTCTGGACGAAACGGCCGAGAAGAGGCCCTGGGCCGCCGCGATGGTGCCCCACGCCGGCTGGGTCTATTCCGGCCGGTTGGCCGCGCGCGTGCTCAACCGCGTCGCGATTCCCGATCGCGTGATCGTCTTCTCGCCCAAACACAACCGCCTCGGCGCCGACTGGGCGGTGGCCCCGCACCGGGCCTGGTCGCTCCCCTCCGGCCAGGTCAAGTCCGATCCCGAGTTGGCCGGCAAGCTGGCCGATGTCGTCACCGGCATGGAGCTCGACGCCGCCTCGCACGAGCCGGAGCACGCGATCGAGGTCCAATTGCCGATCCTGGCCCGACTCGCCCCCGGGGCGAGGGTCGTGGGGGTCGCCATGCACGGCGGCCAGCTCGACGCCATCCAGCGCGCCGCCGCCCAGATGGCGGCACTGCTGGCCGAGATGCCCAGGCGGCCGCTGCTGGTCATCTCCACCGACATGAACCATTATGCCGACGACCAGACGACGCGGCGGCTCGACCGGCTTGCCCTCGATGCGATCGAGTCGCTCGACCCGGCCGGGCTGTTCGAGACCGTCAGCCGCAACCGGATCACGATGTGCGGCGTTGTCCCGGCGGTGTTTGTCCTCGAGACGCTTCAGCGCCTCGGCGCGCTGGATCGCGTCGAAATCGTCGGCTATGCGACCAGCGCCGACGCCTCCGGCGATGCGAGCCGGGTGGTCGGCTATGCCGGAGCCTTGTTCGGTTGAGCGCCCCTGAATATCCGCGGGTCGGGCCGGCAGGTGGGATTGCGTCCGCGGGAAGGCGGGCGGTAGGCTTGCCCGGCCGCCGCCGTCGACTCGGCCGAGCCGGGGGACTGGCCCGCGATTGAGCCAGACGGCATATTGGGCAATTGCCGACCGGGTGAGCAGCTCGCGCCCGTTTCCTGCACTCGACGAAGCTCTCCAACATGAAGCGCCCGTTGTGGCTGATCCTCATTCTTCTATGGACTTTCCCGTTCCACTCGCCGGCAACCGGCCGCGGCGAGGCGAACACGGAGCAGGGTCTGGAGGACGGCCTCCGGGCAAGGATCGTCCAAGTCTTGGCCGATTTGGATGCCGATGAGTTTGCGACGCGGGCAGGCGCTCTTCAACGCCTCCGCGAGATGGCCGCCGCGGACGACGCCCGAAAACCGCTCGCCCTGGCGGTCCAGCAGGCACTCGTCGATCCAGGCACGTCGTTTGAAGTCAGAAAACAGTTGGAGCAGCTCCAGCGGTTGCTCCCGCCGGCCGATCTGCCGCCGGCGGAGAAGATCTCCATCGGGCAGATCCGGGAGCTGATCGACCAGCTCCAGCATGATTCCTACGGCCGTCGGCTGGGGGCCGAGAGCCGGCTCCGCTGGCTGCTCGGCAGTCGCGAGGCACGGGTGCCGATCTATCTTGAGGTCAAGCGGCGCCTGGCCGCGCCCCAGCTGGCACTCGGCGCGGCGGAGGGGATGAGAGACATCTACGAGGCGGCGCGGGGCGCATGGCTGGCCAGCGACGCCGGCGGTGGAGACCTCCCCCCCGTCGCCGACTCGGAGATCGACCGCTGGGTCGACGCGCTGGCCAACCCGAAGAGCCAGGCCGTTTTTCCCCTCTCTGGCGAGCCGCTCGCGGCGGTCGAGCTCCGCGATCTTCTCGCCCGGCCGGAATACGCCGCTCGCGTCCGGGCTGCCCTGGAAACGCGGCGGCGGAGCGCGGCGCTTGCGCCCGAGGCCGACGCCCGGCTCGGCGAGATGATCGACCTGGCGCGGCCGGCGATGGTGGCTGAATTCTGGCAGGGGGGCGCGAACTTGAACATCCAGCGGCTGCTCGTGGGAGTGCCCAGCGTGAGCGAGGGCGGCACGAGCCATTTCGACCGCATCGACGACCGGACGGCTCACTGCGTGACCGGCGTGAACCTGGTCGAAGGCGACTACCCGGTCGGCGTGGCCCTGCCCCACCCGACGCTCCCCTCCGCCTTCTTCCACCTGGTGAACCTGCCGACGCCGCGGCGGCGGATGGCCTACGAGTACGCGGCCCGCGGCAGCGAAGCGCGGCGGCTGGAGGCGATCGTCGAGCGGACGACGGAGGATCTGCTTGGCCGGGGGCGGCCGCTGGAGGAACGGGAGTTGACGATGCTCGCCCAGTTCCCGATCGAAGACGTCTCGCGGTTTGCGGGCCGATACCTGGCGACGGTGGCCGATTGCACCGTTGCGGCGGGGCGGCTCGAACCGAGCGCTCCGCCCGAGGTCGAGCGGACGCGGCCGAGCATCCACGGGCTGCTCTGCGCCTGGCTCGGCGCCAAGGGCACGCGGGCGGCGATTCCCGGCCTGTTGGAGGCGATCGACCGCGACCGGGCGTTGCCGCCCAGCGCGGCGATGCCCTACCGCTTCGATCGGCTCGCCGCATTGGCGATCGCGCGGCGCGATCCCTGGCCGGAGGTCGACGCCTGGCTGGCCCGAATCGTCCCTCGGCGCGAGCATCTGGTCGTCGGCCAGGCCGAGGCGCCGGAACTGGGCGCCACCGCGGCCGCGATCCTGCTCGCCCGGCACGGCCGGCGCGGCGCGGCGCTGGAAGATTTCCAGCTCATCGCCTGTGCCGGGATGCTCGCCAGGCAATACGGCCTGACGGGCTACCGTTACGCGTCGGCGGAGTCGTGCGGGATTGTCGAGCGCTGGTGGCTTGAACGGGGGGGAAACGGCGCGGACAAGGAAACGCCAGACAAGGAGGACCACGATTGAACGGAGCGGAAGACGGCTGGATGCGATCGCACGAAATCTACATGCAGCGGGCCCTCGACGAGGCCGAGCAGGCGCTGGCCGAGGACGAGGTCCCGGTGGGCGCCGTGATCGTCCACCAGGATCGCGTGATCGCCGCGGCTCACAACCAGCGCGAGTTGTTGCACGACCCCACGGCCCACGCCGAGATGATCGCCATCACCCAGGCCGCCGAGGCACGGCAGTCGTGGCGGCTCGACGATTGCACCCTCTACGTGACCCTCGAACCGTGTCCGATGTGTGCCGGGGCGATCCTCCAGGCGAGGATTCCAGCGGTCGTCTATGGCGCCGCGGACCCCAAGGCCGGGGCCGTTCGCTCCCTCTACACGCTGCTCGACGACTCGCGGCTGAACCATCGCGCGGCGGTGATTCCGGGCGTGCTCGCCGAGCGATGCGGGCGGATTCTCAGCCGGTTCTTCCAACAGCAGCGCCGGCTGGGCAAGAAATAGTCTGCTCACCGCCGGGCGGATCGACTAGAATAGGAGGCGGACGGAAAGCGGTTTGGCGAAACCCACGCCTCCTGGGGGAGAAGAGCGATGAGCACGGTTGGTGTCCTGCCTGCGGTGGCCAAGGCGGCCGAGGCTTTCAACCAACACGAGAATCGCCGCGACGGGCTCGAGATCGCCGGTCGGCTGGCGAGCGGATTGACCGCGCTGCGCGAATCGCTCTTCCGCCGCCTCTTGGAGTCGGACAAGGGGTCCGTCAAGGACTCGATGCTGCTGCCGACTTCTCAGGTCCGTGCCCAGCAGATGGCGGCCGAGGAGATCGAGGCCTTTCTGATCGCTGAATCGGTGGTCGCCGCGGCCCGCTTCGCGCTGGTCAAGGAGGTTCGCCCCTGGTATGTCTCCTGGCTGACCGCGATGCGGCTGGAAGCCTGGGCGCCCTTGAGCGATATCCCCAAGCGCGTGGCGGGCTACTTGGACAACAGCGCGGACGAGCGGCGGCTCGATTTCAGCGACATTCTCGTCCGCGTCGTGCCGGAAGCGCGCCGCGCGCCGCTGGTGCTGTTTCGCCTCTTGCCGACCACCGCCCAGATTGCCACGGTCCAGGCCTTCGGCGACCAGAAAGCGGCCGAGACGCTCCGCCGCGAACAGGTGAAAATCCTGCCTTCGATCGGGTACTGCAAGCGATGCCAGGGCAAATTGCTCGGCGACGGGAAGAAGTGCCCCGTCTGCGGCAACCCGTTATGGAGTTTCGAGTGGCTCTGCGCCGTCGATTAGCCCGTGCTTAATGTCTCGCGTCCCTTCCTGATCCGCCTGATTAGTGAAACGAGCCGCCCACTGGCTGTGGGTCGGGAACTCGTTTGCTCTGCCCGTCCCGAAGGGACACCCCTAAGTGGTCCATTTCAGAAGTGATGTCAAGGTTCCTTGCGCCCGTCGAGAGCGGTTCCTTTGATGTCGCGCAATCGCTGCAGCATTTCGCTCGAGAGCGATGCGAACTCGGCGGAAGATGGCGGTAGTGGACCGTGATCGGGAGATGCGGATTCAAGCCGCGGAAACCCGGCGGTGCGGCGAGATTGAAGATCGTGCAAGCTCATTGGTAGGATGGGCATTCCTGCCCGTCGTTCTCTGTCGGGCGGGAACGCCCAACCTACATCATTGAAGGAACCCTGACA
>Ga0123328_1000751_pt1 | contig 33451 bp, 21 predicted proteins | sample BioC12SIPDNA_2_FD_89702 | JGI IMG/M metagenome (GOLD analysis project Ga0123328, IMG submission 89702) | Anaerobic biogas reactor microbial communites from Washington, USA - Biogas_R1_A C12 SIP DNA | ecosystem: Engineered > Bioreactor > Anaerobic > Unclassified | place: Washington, USA...
ACCGCCCCCCTGCTGCGGTTCAGCATACCCCAGCGGCCGAACGGTGCCAAGACAGGGCGCATTGACGTTCTGGGGAAGCAGGAACAAGACGCCCCGTCGCGGCGCGGCGCCCAGAGGGTTGTCGGGTCTGTTGACCCGACCTACGCGCCGAACCGACCTACGCGCTGAACCGACCTGCGGGCTGACGGAGCGGGCTGGCGTTACGCGGCGGGAGGTTCTCCGTTGTCTCCCGGGGGACGTCGGCGGCCGCCGAGCCAGCCGCGGCGGCGGAAGTGCAGCAGCATGCCTCCCGCCACGGCAGCCATGACCAGCAGCACGACCGGATAGCCCCATGCCCATCGCAGTTCGGGCATGTTCCATGGCGAACGGTCCGGGTCGAAGTTCATGCCGTAGACGCCGGCGATAAACGTCAGGGGAATGAAGATCGTGGAGATGACGGTGAGCACCTTCATGACCTCGTTCATGCGGTTGCTGACGGTGGAGAGGTAGACGTCCTGGAGGCCGGCGGCCAGTTCGCGTTGGGTTTCGATGATGTCGATGAGCTGCGACACGTGGTCGTAGCAGTCGCGGAGGTAGATGCGTGTTTCGTCGGCGACCAGGGGCAACGGGTCGCGGAGCAGGACGTTGACGGCGTCGCGCTGGGGCCAGAGCGCCCGTCGCAGGGTGAGCATGTCGCGGCGCGCCCCGCGGACGCGCTGGATCGCATCGACGTCGGGACGGCGGATGACCTCGTCCTCCAGTTCTTCGAGCCACTCGCCGTACTGTTCCAGGAGCGGGTAGTAGGCGTCGATCACGGCGTCCAGGAGGCTGTAGGCGAGAAAGTCGGTGCCGAGGCTTCTGATGCGGCCGGCGTTGTGGCGAATGCGTTCGCGGACCGGGTCCAGGCAGTCGCCGACATGCTCCTGGAACGTAAGGACGAAGCGGCGACCGAGGAAGAGGCTCATCTGCTCGGTGTCGAGCTTGTGCTCCTGGACGGTGGCCATGCGCGTGACGATGAAAAGCAGGTCGCCGTAGGGTTCGACCTTGGCTCGCTGGGCGACGTTGACCACGTCGGCCAGGGCCAGGGGGTGGAGGGCGAACAGGGTCTTCAGGCGGTTCAGGATGGCCTCGTCACCGAGTCCGCAGACGTTGACCCAGACAACGGGCCAGGCGGCCATGAGGGCTTCCAGCCGGGAGAGGTCGCGGACCTCTTCGGCCAGGAAGTCGTCGGGGCCGTAGGCCATGACGTCGATGACGGGCCGCGGCGCGCTGGGATCGATGCGAAACGCCCCCGGCGCGGCGCCCACGGGCGCGCGGTGCGACACGGCCTTGTGACTTCGCTTGCGTTTTGGCCTCATGACGGGCCACCTCCCGAAGGGTCGGATGCGACAGGGCGCGCCCCGCCGGGTCACACGGGGTGCATTCACATTTCAGGAAAGCGTGGGCTTTCCTGCCTCTGCGACTCATGGGCAAGATGCCCATGCCACGGTACAGCCCCCAACCGTTGATGCACGCGGTCAGACGTCGTCCTGCGGCGCGACGGCGGGGCGTCCGTCGGCGTAGATGAGCCGCAGCTTCGCACTGCAACTGCGGCAGACGAACCGGCTGCCGATGAGGGTGCCGGCTGGCACGGTCACGGTGTCGGTGCAGATGGGGCACGGGGCATGAAGCGCGTGCTCCAGCCGCGGGCGGTCCTCGGCCAGGGCTGCCATGAGACCGGCCTCCAACTGGTCTCGCGAGCCGCCGCGGCGGATGTGGCGTCCAAGGATCGCGGCATGTTCGACGTCACCGGCCAGAATGGCCCCGACGAGGATATCGTTTTTGAAGACGAGCCGCCGATAGGTGGTTCCGTGGCCTGACGCGACGGTCGTGACGGCGGGATCCTCGTCGGAGGCGTTGCTCTGCCCCAGGGCGGCCACGGCCAGTCCGAACAGGTCGGTGCGCACGTGGCGCGCCAGGCCGGTCAGACGCTCGTTGCGGCCGAGGATGTTGGCGGCGGCGGTCTCGCCCTGGACGAAGGCGTCCTGGCGTCGGCTGTAGAACGCGGTGGCCGGATCGTCGGGGCCGAAGCTCGCGCAGTCGCCGGCGGCGAAAACGCCGGCGACGGCGGTCTGGAGCCGGTCGTTGACGAGCACGCCGCCGTCGCACGTGACGGGCGTGTCGCGCAGAAGATCGGTGCATGGGCGAAAGCTGCACCCGTGGCCGACCATGTCGCAGTCGATGACGTCGCCGCCGGAGAGCCGCACGGCGCAGACGCTGCCGTTGCGCTTCAGGATCTCCTCGACGGTGACGCGTCGGCGGATGCGGATGTTCTGCCGCTGCATGATCTCGGCGACGAGGTTGCTGGCGTCGGGCGTGAGGACCTCGGGCCAGAAGTGCTCGCCCATGAGGAGGTGGTCCACCTCGACGCCCAGGCGGGCCAGGCCCTCGGCCAGGTGGAGGCTGACCATGCTTTCGCCCAGGACGACGGCCCGGCGGCGGCCGGCCATCCACCGCCGGATGGCCTCGGCGTCGTCGAGGGTCCGCAGGCCGAAGACGCCCGCGGCCGTGGCGCCGGGAATCGGGAGCCCCGACGGGCGACACCCCATGGCCAGCAGCAGATGGTCGTAGCGGACGCGGTCGCCGGCGGCCAGAACCAGCTCGCGGTGGGCGACGTCCAGGGCGGCCACGGGCGTCTGGAGGAACAGGTTGAGCCCCTCGCGGCGATAGAGATTGCGGGACTCCAGGATCATCTCGTAGTGGCCGATGTCGCCGGCGAGGTAGTCCTTGAGGCGGCTGCGAAGGTAGAAGGGATGGGCCTCGTCGCTGAACAGGCTGATCGTCAGGTCGGGCGCCTCGCGGCGCAGCCGGCGGGCGGCGCCGAATCCGGCCACTCCGTTACCGATGATCGCGACGTGATCGGCCAAGGCGTCTCTCCGGGTGCGGACATGGGCTGCGTCGTGCCGGCCCGCCGCCCCAGGCAGACGGCTGCGACGGGCGGAACGGTGTCGGTTATTGTATCGCCCACCGTCGTCCGGTTTCCACCCGAAAGCCCCGGCGGCGGAGGGTCAGTACGACATCTCGGCCTTGAACCGCTTCGGATCGATGCCGTACTTGCGGGCCTTGTAGGTGAAGATGCGTTCGGTGGTCTTCAGGTGTCGCGCGGCCTTGGCCATGTTGCCGCGCGCGGCCTTCAGGGCGTCCATGAGCATTTCGCGTTCGAAGTCGGCGACGCGCTCGTTGAGCGAGCGGCCGGTCTCGCGGTCGACGCTGAAGGGCGTGGCCATCTGGAGCGTCGGCGGCAAGTGCGTGCTGCGGATCACGTCGCCCTCGGCCATCAGCACGGCCCGCTCGATGATGTTCTCCAGTTCGCGCACGTTGCCGGGCCAGTGGTAGCTCATGAGCATGTCGATGGCCGGCGTCGAGATGCGTGTGACCTTCTTGTGGCTGTCGGTGGAGGACCGGGCCAGAAAGTGGTCGATCAGCAGCGGGATGTCGCTCTTGCGCTGTCGCAGCGCCGGCAGGTAGATCGGGAAGACGTTGAGGCGATAGTACAGGTCTTCGCGGAACTCGCCGTCGCGGATCATCTGGTCGAGGTCGCGGTTGGTGGCGGCCAGAACGCGGACGTTGACGCGGATGGGCTGCATGCCGCCGACGCGCTCGAACTCGCGTTCCTGGAGCACGCGGAGCAGCTTGATCTGCGACGCCGGCGAGAAGTCGCCGATCTCGTCGAGGAAGATGGTGCCGCCATTGGCGAGCTCGAAGCGGCCCTGACGCTGGCTGATCGCGCCGGTGAAGGCTCCCTTCTCGTGGCCGAAGAGCTCGCTTTCGAGGATCGTCTCGGGCAGGGCGGCGCAGTTGACCTTGATGAACGGCCCGTCGGCGCGGAGGCTGCTGGCGTGGATGGCGTGGGCGACGAGTTCCTTGCCGGTGCCGCTCTCCCCGCGAATGAGGACCGTGGCGTTGCTCTTGGCCACCTGGGCTATGAGGTCGTAGACCTCCTGCATGGCATTGGATCGGCCGACGATGTTGGTCGGTTGCCAGCGTTCGCGGAGCTGGGCCTTGAGCCGCACGTTCTCGGCCTCAAGACGTTCGCGTTCCTCGCGGAGGGCCTGCTGCGTCTTGACGGCCTGGGCGATCATGGAGGCAATGGTGCTGAGGAGGCGCACGTCTTCCTTGAGGTCCACGTCGCCGGTGTAGAGCCGGTCGGCGCTGAGGGCGCCGTAGACCTCGTCGCCGAGCTTGATGGGAACGCAGATGAACGAGACGTCCTCGCGGTTGAATCGGCTCCGGGCCTTGGTTCGGTCGAGGAACATGGGCTCCTGGCTGATTCGGGGGATGATGGCCGGCTCGCCGGAGGCGACGACCTTGCCGGTGACGCCCTCGCCGAGGCGGTATCGGCCGCGGCGGAGTTGCTCGGACGAGAGTCCGTGTGCGGCCTCGATGAGGATCTCGCCGGTCCGGCGGTTCAGGAGGGTCAGGGTGCCGCGCGACATGCCCATGCGGTCGGCCAGGGCCTCGAGGACCGGGGCGGCGACATCCTCCAGGACCATGCGTCGCGAGAGGACCTCGCTGATGTCGTACAGGAGCCGCAGCCGTTGAAGCTCGTTCTGCGCGGGGCCTCGCTCGGCGGCGCGCCGGCCTGTGCGGCCGGGGCCGTTGGGCTCCTGATCGACGGGTGAGCCCGCCGCAGCCTTGCCGCTGCGCGCGGAAGGGGTTTTGCCTGCCTTGCTCTTGGCCATGGGTTGCCGTCTGCCTCCCGGGCACGGACGCCCCCCCACACACGGCGTCCGACAGAACTCAATGCACTGAGCCCGATTATAGCGACATTTTTGTCGTTCGCAACAGATTCCCTGACGAAATCGTGGGCGTACCCCCACCTGTCGCCCGTCAGCGTCGGCGTCGGCCTGCTGCGACGGCGGGCCCCTACTGGGAGTCCGTGGCCTCCTTCTGATTGGCACGGGCGGCCGCGCGGCGTTTCTCCAGCTCGGCATGAATCTCGGCCATCACCTTGGGCGTCAGCGGCATGAACCACGTGATGACGAACGCCACGAGGGAGAAGAAGATCAGGGGCGTCATTCCGTACCACATGAGTCGATGGAGTACTTCAGTGGACGGAGCGACTCCCTGGCTGACGGCCTTGGAGTCGAATCCGGCCCGCTGCATCATGCAGCCGGCGATCAACGAGCAGAGCGAGATTTCGAGTTGGTTGATGAAGGTAGTGACCGAGGTGTAGAGCCCTTCGCGCCGCTCGCCTGACTTCAACTCATCGTAGTCGCAGATGTCTGGCATGACGGATTCCAGGAACACCTTCTGCATCGAGAAGGGAATGAGGAAGACCAGCGTGTGGGCCAGGAGTACCCATTCCCAGTCGGGCCTGACGATCAGCGGCAGAAGACAGGCCGACAGCAGCGATGCGCCGTAGCCGAGAATGAGGCCCCAGCGTTTCCCGATCAGCTTCGTCACCGGGGCGGCCAACGGCCAGACAATGGAGGCGACGAGGAATCCGAGGACGGCGCCGCCGATCTGCATGACGGCCTGCTGTCTCTTCTCGTCTCCGCCACAGACGTAGTGAATGTTGATGAAGATGCCGACAGCCGTATAGAGGGAGGCGCCCAGTGTCTCTGCGAGCCTCAGCAGAAGCACCATGACGAAGGGGCGGTTCTTGATGGCCTCCAGAAGGCACCGGAAGAGCCCTGCGTGCTTGCCCTGTCGGGTGACGACCCACTTGCGTTCCTTGATCAGGAGGGTCGGTCCGAGGCCGAAGACAAGGATGATGCCCGCACAGATCATGGCCACGTAGCGGACGGCGTCCACCTTGGTACCAACGTCAGGAAGGGGTATCGAGAAGAACGTGTAGCCCAGGAGTGACGGCTCCCAGGCACTGCCCTCGGACAACTTGACGATGAAGAAATAGGCCGAGCTGCCGATGAGCGACGGCAATGTGAACCACCACGTTCCAATTGCCTGGATCTTGGATCGGACGCTGTAGTCGTCGGAGAGCTCATAGCCCATGGCCCTGCGATTCATCTCGTAGGTGCCCCAGATGTAGTAGTAGAGCGTGAGGACAGTTCCCAGGTAGGCCAGGTGGGCCCAGTCGGGCCAGTCGGGTTGGACCCAATACAGGGCCAGCAGCAGACCGGCCCCGACAATCGAGGTGACGAACATGAACGGCCGTCGGCGTCCCCAGCGCGTGTTGGAGATGTCCGACAGGTGGCCCATGAGGGGATCGAAGAAGGCGTCCAGCAGACGCGGCGCCATGAAAATCATACCGACGATCGCGGGTTTCAGGCCGAAGACCTGGATGAAGACGAAATTCGCAAGGGCGAATTCCTTCCACATGAAGTATTGGGCGATACCCGATGAGCCCCACAGGTGAAGGTCCAGGGTCCGCGCGGTGAAGGGCTTGTTGTCTTGCGCCGCCGCCTGGGTGGTTGCAGATGTGCCTTGATCCATGGCCATTTTGTGCCTTTCGCTGGCGAATCGACGATGAGAAACCCATGGCGACCGTGATTTCCGGCCGCCTTGCCTCGTGCTGAGACCAGTGTCCGCATGGTACCAGCCGGGGAACGCGCGTCAACCACCGCCGAAGCCACATCCTCTTTCGAAATAAGGCCTTACGAATTCCTCGCTGCGGCTTTCGTAGTCTGATAGTCCGGGCTGTCGGCCTGCGAACTGCATGCCTGCTTTTGTGCGTTGTCACGCCCTGCGCGCCGCGAGGCTCGGCGGGCCGCCTGCGATCTTCGGCGCGCTGTGGCAATCGGTCATGTGCTCGCGGTCAGTGTGGTTTCTGCGGTATTGGTAATTGCACCAGACTGGTTCGTTTTCCGCTTCGCCCACACAGCCGAGGGCAACTGTGGCTCGCTTCTGGACGGGTGGCTCTCCGAGGCGTTGATGCCTCCCTGTGCGGCTGCGTGTCGTTGCCTGGGGCGCGGGGGCGTGCTATGATGGCGGCCGTGACGGTCTGACACGGGACGAGGACGCTCCATGGCGAAGACACAGCGCGCACAGGCGGCGGCAGAACGATCGCGGGGTCCGTGGCGGACCCTGGCGGTGCTGGTGCCGACGATTGCGGTGCTGGCCGTGGCGGCGGCTCCGTCGTTGATTCCTTCGGACATGCTGTCGGAGATGATCCGCAAGGATCTGGAGGCGTCGCTGAGTCGGAAGGTGTCGGTGGCCGATTGCAGCGTCGGGTGGTTGAGCGGCGTAAAGGTAGGGCAGTTGCGCGTGGCGTCGGCCTCGGGCGATCTGGACGCGCCGGCGATCGCGATACGCGGGCTGCACCTGAACTATGAGCCATGGGAACTGGTGGCGGCGGCGCGGGCCGAGCGGCCGCACCTGGGCCGCGCGGTAATCGAGTGGCTGGGCGTTCGGGTGGTGCGTCAGGCGGACGGGCGGCTGGACATACTGGAATCGTCGGGTCCGCCGCCGGACTTTCAGTCGGTGGACATCCGCAACGGGATGATCCATCTGGTGGACCTTCAGGCGGACACGCGGCGGTACGTGTCGCAAGTGCGTCTGACGCTGGGTCGCCTGGCCCGGAGCGAGAAGGCGTATGTGACGGGGGGCGGGCTGCTGCACTTTCCGGCCGATGGCGAGGCGGAGCCTTCACCGGAGAGCGCGTCTCCGACGGCCGCGGGGCCCCTGCCGGGGGTGGCGGCGGGCGAGGCGGGGCTGACGCCGGTGGGCGTTCTGAGCATTTCGGGGTTTCTGGATCACTTCGACCTGAACAACTTCGCGGGCATCGTCGGCGGATGCGACATCGAGTGGAAATCGGTGAACCTTGGGTACCTGTTTCCGCGGGGCAGCGCGCTGCCCGGGGGTCTGCGGATCGACGCGCCGACCAGCGGCGAGGTGAACCTGACGATCGACCAGGCGGATCGGATCGGGATTCGCGGTCGGGTGTCGGCCTCGCAGGTGCAGCTCGGCGTGGCGCGTCGGTCGGCGGCGCTGGTGGACATGAGCCTTCTGACCGTCGGGTTCGCCGGCACCTACAACAAGACGACCGGGGACATTCGGATCAGCCCGATCCAGATCAGCGGCGCCGGCAGCAGCGTCCACGTGGACGGCGACCTGGTGCGCAAGGCGGACGGGCGGCTGGAAGGTGAGCTGTCGGTGCGCGGGATGATCAGTTGGGCGCCGCTGAAGGAGGACGTGCCTCCGCTGGGCGGGGCGCTGAGCGGCCTGGCGGCAGCCACGGGCACGGCCGCCGTCAATCACATGAATGTGACGTTCGCGGGCGACACGGCCCGCGTTCTCGCCGACGACATCAGCCTGGACCGGACGGAGCTGGAATGGAAGCCGCTGCTGTCGAAGCCGGCGGGACGTCGGGCGCGGCTTGCGCTGGACGCCTCGGCGGACCTGCGCACCGGCCGGGTGTCGCTGGCATCGGCGTCGCTGCGAATCGGTCAGGCCGGCCCGGACGGCCACGACGAGATCGTCGTGACGGCGACAACGCCGACGCCGGGCGGCGACGCGGCGGCCCCGGGGGCCGTTGCTGAAGATGAGGGAGCGGCCGGGGGCGAGGCGATCCGCATCGAGGTGTCGATTCCTGACGCGGAGTTGCTGCCGCGTCACGTGCCGGCCACGGAGGAATTGATCCGCCGGTTCAACGTGTCGGGAAGCCTCTCGGTGGAGGCCCTGCTGCGGCGCGAGGCCGACGACGTGGCCCTGGCCGTGACGGTGGACGCCGGGGCGCTGGCGTTCGAGACGGGCCCCGGCGCGACGAAGGCATCGGGCGTGCCGTTGCGGGTGCGGGCCGAGGGCGTGCTCAAGGGCGAAACCGGCCAACCCGAATGTCGCGGCGTGGAAGCCGTTCTGGCCGACAGCCGCCTGATCTACAAGGGCCGCGCGTACCGCGCCGCGGCCGCCGGCGGACAACCGCCGCACGTGGCGTTCGGCGGGCGGCTGGACGTGACGGGAATTCAGCAGTGGCTCCGACTGGTGCGGCCGTATGTGTCGCGGACAAGATCGCCTGCCCTGGTGGGCAACCTCCGGTGCGAATTGGACGGCCGCGTCGGCGCGGATCAGTGGCAGCTCGATCTGGAGGCGGATGCGTCGCGGGCCAGCGTGGAGTTGATCGCTCCGGACGGATCGTTCGGGGAGGCGGTGCCGCCGCTGCTGGCCAAGCCGCTGGGCGACGAGGCGTCGCTGCGGCTGAAGGCGGCCTACGACGTCCGCAGCGACACGCTGACGATCCCGACGGCGGAGATACGGTTCGCCGACAGCGTGTTGCGGCTGGAAGGGTCGCTGGCCGGCGCCACGGGTCTGGCCGAGCCGGCGGCGCGGGCGCCGACGCTGCCCGCCCGGGTCAGCCTGGAGGTCGTGTCGGAGGACGTGCGGGCGATGCTGACGTGCCTGCCCTGGCTGCAATCGCAGTTGAAGGCCCAGCGGGCCGAGGGCGGCCTGTCGGCGCGAGTGTCGGCGACGCTCGATGAGCGCGTGTCGGTGGAAGCCCGCGTGGACCTGACCGACACGGGCTACACGGCCCAGGACGGCGAGTTGACCAAAGCGCGCGGCATGAGGCAGACATTCGCACTGCGGGCGTCGCGGCCGACGAAGGTCGCCGGGAACCTTCGCCGCTGGACCATCGACCAGACCTCGCTGGAGCTGGGGCCCGCCCGGGCGACGCTGGCCGGCACGGTGGAGCTGGACGCCGACGTGATGCGCGGCATGGCGGACTGGACGGCACTGCGCCACGTGATGCGGTCGGTGGACCTGGCGGGCAACGCGACGCTGGTCGAGGACCAGTCGCTGCGCGCCTTCAGCCGCTCGTGGAACCGGCTCTGTGCCGAGTACAACCTGTCGGGTCGCGCGACGGCCGATCTGCGTCTGCGCGGGAGCCGGGGCATCGGCGAGCTGCGGCTGACGGTGGACGCGACCGAGGCGACGTTCCAGTACGGGATGCGCGGCCTGGCGGGCGCGGGCGAAGCCCAGGGCCCGTTCGTCGTGGGCGAGGCGACGCTGAAGCCTGTCGGCACGCGGGCCATGGCGGACGTGTGGGTCCGTCGTGCGCCGCTGGCTGGGGAATTCGAGATCGAGAAGGCTACGCTCGACATCGCCGACACGCACGTGACGTGCAAGGGGACGCTCTACTGCCGCGACCGCCTGCCGCTGCGGCCCGGCGACATCCTGGGCTGCGTACTGGACCTCGAGGGACGTTCGGAGCAGCTCGCGCGGTTGGCCCACCTTGTGCCGCTGAGGGGGCTGCGACAACTCGACCCGCAGGGCGGCGTGGCATTTTCGATGAGCGTCGCGGCGGATCCGTACAGCCTCGAGCTGACGTCGGGCGATTTCACATTCGAGAAGGCCCGCGTGACGTATCGCGGGGAGCCCGTGGCGGTCAACGGCCGCCTGGTGCTGGGACGTCCGCGGCTGCTGGCCGATGCGTTGGCGGTCAGTGTGGCCGGCACGTCGTTGACGGTGGCGGCCGACATCGCCGAACCGTTCGACGCGCCCAAGGGGCGACTCTCGGTGACGGGCGAACGGCTGGACCTGGACCGGCTGATGGCGATGTTCGGGATCGAGGCGCCCGACGCCGCGCACCCGGTGATCGGGATTCCCTCCGACTGGCCGGCGCTGGCGTCCTTCCTCAGCCGCATGGACGTCGACGGCGAACTGGCCTTCGGCGAATTCAAGTGGACCGACGACAAGAAGCTCCGCTACGACTGGAATGCCTTCGTGGCCGATTTCACGCTCGACGGCGGATGGTTCGACGTGCGTCCGTTCAAGGCCGTCATGTTCGGGGGCGTGGTCATCGGCCACATCGCCACGGATTTCCGCGAGGCCAATCCGGAGCTTCTGGTGGAGTACAGCACACGGAACCTCCAGGCCGGGCCGGGGCTGAACGCCATGGTCAAGCTCCAGTTCCCCGACATGACCGTGAACGGATCGAGCGATAGCGTGTACCAAGCGCGGCAACGGCTGTTCGCCACGGCCGAACAGTTCAACTGGCCGGTCGGGATGACGGAATTCGAGGCACGGGACGGCACGATGGTGGGACCGGCGGCGCCCGAGTGGCTGGCGAACCTGTTCCCGGGGATGAAGCTGTCACGGTACGATTTCCGGCGGATGCGGAGCGTGTCGCACCTGATGGCCGACGGCAGCAGCGAGAGCGAGATGCTGTTCGACGGTTCGCCGTACGCAGTGTACATCACGGGGCGGACGGGCTCGGACGGCACGGCGCGGTACTCGCTGGGCGTGGACCTGATGAACAGCCTCGAGAGCGGCGAGACGGCCCGCAAGCTGGAGCAGGGCCGGATCCCATTGCTGACCTACAGCGGCCGCATCGCGTCCAGCACATGGGCGGACCGCGACGTCAGCTACAAGCTGGCCCACGAGGTGGCGTACGACGTGTTCCTGAAGCGGAACATTCTGTTCCGTCTGCTGCGGGCACTGGGCGACAAGCGACGACCGGATTTCGAGCCGTACAAGGGCATGTTCGACACCAACGTGCCGGAGCCGCCCGAGAGCGACGGCGACAGGCCGCCGGACGCCGGGGAGAAACGCCCGTGAGCTACACCCATTTCCAGGAGTTCCTGGCTCGCCTCGATGCCGAGGGGCAGTTGCACCGGGTAACGGCGGAGGTCGATCCGCGCCTGGAGATCGCCGAGATCGCCGACCGGCAGGTCAAGCGAGGCGGCCCGGCGCTGCTGCTGGAGCGTGTGCGCGGCTCGGAGTTTCCGGTGGCGATCAACACGTTCGCCTCGGCTCGGCGCATGGCGGCGGCCCTGGGGGTCGGCCATTGCGACGAGATCGGCGACCGCATCCGCGGGCTGATCGAGATGCGCCCGTCGGACGGGCTGCTCGACAAGCTGAAGGGCCTGGGCCAGGCCGCCGAGATGGTGCGCTGGGCGCCGAAGACAGTGACCGGCGCGGCGTGCCAGGAGGTGGTGCTCCGCGGCGCCGAGGCGTCGCTGGACCGGCTGCCCGTGCTGACGTGCTGGCCGGGCGACGGGGGACGATTCATCACCCTGGGCGCCGTCTACACCCGCAGCCGCGCGACCGGGCGGCAGAACGCCGGCATGTACCGTCTCCAGGTGTTCGATGCACGGACCACGGGGATGCACATTCACGCGCACCACGACGGGCGGCGGCACTTCGACGAATGGGAGGCTGCCGGCGAGGCGATGCCCGCGGCTGTGGTCCTGGGCGGCGATCCGGCGACGATCTATGCCGCGACGGCGCCTGCGCCGCCGGGGTTGGACGAGCTGCTGCTGGCCGGCTTCCTCCGCCGCAAGAGCGTCCCGGTGGTGCGGTGCGTCACGAGCGATCTGCTCGTGCCGGCCGAGGCCGAGATCGTCATCGAGGGTTTTGTCGCCGCCGGAGAGCGGCGCGACGAAGGCCCCTTCGGCGACCACACCGGCTATTACAGCCTCGTGGATCGGTACCCGGTCTTTCACGTCGAGGCCATAACGCACCGGCGCGGCGCGGTTTACCCGACCACCGTCGTCGGGCGGCCGCCCATGGAGGACTGCTTCATGGGCAAGGCCACCGAACGCATCTTCCGCCCCCTGGTGCAGATGCTCGTGCCCGAGGTGGTGGACTACGATCTGCCGCTGTTCGGCGTGTTCCACAACTTTGCGTTCGTGGCCATCCGCAAGACCTATCCGCTCCAGGCCCGCAAGGTCATGCACGCCCTGTGGGGCCTCGGGCAGATGATGCTGACGAAGTTCATCATCGTCGTGGACGCCGACACCGATGTGCACAACGTGGACGAGGTGCTGTGGCGCGTGGGGAACAACGTGGACCCGGGGCGCGACGTTGAGCTGGTCCGCGGGCCGCTCGACGCGCTGGACCACGCCGCGCCGTACCCGTGCGCCGGCACGAAGATGGGCATCGACGCCACGCGCAAGATGCCGGGCGAGGGCCAGGTGCGACCGTGGCCCGACGACATCCGCATGGCCGACGACATCGTCCGCCGCGTCACCGAACGATGGACCGACTATGGCTTCGCCGACCCCAGGGCATGACGTTGCGGCCACCGCCTTGCCGCCCGATCGTCCGCGGTCGGCCGGCGAGGTCCGGCGCCTGTTCGCGGCCATCGTGCCGCGATACGACCTGCTGAACCGCGTGCTGAGCGTCGGGCTGGACCGGCTGTGGCGGCGGGAGCTTGCGGCCGCGGCGTGCCCGACGGGCGCAGCGCCGTCGCCGGGGCTCGACGCGGCGTCGCGTGACGAACCCCGGAGCCGCCGGCGTGCCCCGATCCTCGTGGACATCGGCTGTGGCACGGGCGACGTGACGGCGGCCATGGCCGGGCGCCTGGGGTCCGGGGGGCGGATCGTCGGGCTGGATTTCTGCGGGCCGATGATCGACCGGGCGCGTCGCAAGTGGGCCGCTCTGCCGCAGGCGGCGTTCGTCGTGGCCGACGCCGTGGCGTTGCCGCTGGCCGACGCGTCGTGCGACGCCGCGACGATGGCCTTTGCGCTGCGCAACGTCGTGGACCGCGAGGCGGCGCTCGGCGAGATGGCCCGCGTGGTGCGTCCCGGGGGGCGTGTCGCGGTGCTGGAGTTCTGCCGTCCGCGGGGGCACCTCTGGCCGACGATTTTTGGCTTCTATTTCCGCCGCGTCTTGCCTATTGTAGGTCGCGTCATCTCGGGGCACCCGTCGGCTTACCGCTATCTTCAGCGATCGGTCGATGCGTTCGACGATCCCGAGCACCTGGCCGGCCGCCTCGCGGCGATCGGGCTGCGGCCCGTGTCGCAGCGACGACTCATCGGCGGCGTGGCCGCGCTGACGGTGGCCGACAAGCCCGCGGCGGCCGAAGGGCCGGTGCCCTGAACCTGTTGGAGCGAAACGACGCCATGGAATGTGCCCGCTGTTTCTTCTCGCGCGACGGACGCACCGACGAGAAGAAGTGCCGCGTCTGCGGACGCAGCTACCGCCCATCGGTCAACGTGTACCTGGCCTTCATCACGCTGGCCTACCTGGTCTTCGTCGCCGAGTTCAAGTACTGCCTCACCGGCTACCGGTTCGCCATGACGGGGCGACCGCCGCTGTCGGTGTTCCAGTGGCTGCGGTTTCCCGTGGACATCCTGGAGCATCCGGCGCTGATTCTCGTCATGGGCGGACTGCTGGCGCTGCTGGTGCTGGTGCCGGTGATGGTGTCGATGCTTCACGGCAAGCGGGGGGGCATCCTCCTGGCCGTCATCGCCCTGATGCTCGGGCCGAGCTGGCTCCTGGCCCTGCTGCTGGTCGCGAGCATCTGGATCGCCGGCGACTACCGCCTGCGCCTCTCCAGCCGCACGCTTTCGGCCATTCTGGCCTGCGTGCCGGTGTGGCTGTTCTATCTGATCAGCAGCGCCGCCTCGGACGACGTGGCCCTGCCGGGCGCGTACTACCTGCCGGCCCTGGCGGCCATCGTCATCGACATCGTCCTGATCGTCCTTCTCGTGGCGGTGCTCCGTCGGCTTTCGTGGAACGCCCGTGTCGCCGGCATCCTGCTGTTCGTCCTGTGCGTGGTTCCCATCGCCGCCTACAAGGTCTCCGTCGGCGACGACGAGATCCGCTACGGCGTGTTCTCGAAGACGTTCGGCCTGTCGAGCAAGTACTTCGCCGACATTCCCCACTCGACGGTGCGGGCCGACATCGAGGCCGACATCAAGCGCGAGACCGACGCCGACACCGCCGCGGCCGCCGGCGATCCGACCCTGGAAGCGGCGATACGAAACGGAGCGGCCGCGCAGCCGTTGCAGGTGCCCGGCCTGGCGCCGGCCGGGGTGGACCGCAAGGCCCGCGAGATGCGACTGCGGGTCGCCTACGAGACCACGATCCTGGTCGAGAACCTCAGGCGTCAGAAAGAGACCGTCGGCATGGCCTGCCGGCGCTATCTCGACGAACATCCGGACACTCGCCATCGCGCGGACATCGTGTACGTCCTGGCGCGAAGCCTCGATATGGCCCTCGACACGCGCGGCCTGCGGGACGAGAACGAGGAACTCGATGGCGGCAACCTCGCCGTTCGTTTCGACGCCTCGCGCATCGCCGGCCAGGAGAGCCTGGACCTGTGGCAGACGCTGCGCGATCAGCATCCTGAGAACCCCTACGCCGCGGAAGCGTCGGTGAAGATGGCGGACTACCTCGTGCGGCAGGGACATCTTGACCAGGGGATGGCCGCGTACGAGGCGGTCCTGAAGACGTTCGGAGCGGTGGTCGATGAGCCGTCCGTGGACACCAAGGATCTGTCGGTGTTCACGGACGTGCTGAGGGTGGGGCCGCTGCTTCGCCGCCGCGCCAGACAGGAACGGATCGAGCAGCAGTACGCGGCGGCCCAGCGTGCCAAGGCGTTTCTCCAGGAGAACCGCGGTCCGGGCGGCGACCACGACGCGGTGCTCAAGGAGTACCTGAGTCTGCCGCCGTTTCTGCCGGCGGGCCGGCGTCGCGAGGAACTGGCCGGCCTGCTGGAGCGGGCCGGGCAGTCGCCGCTGGCGGACAACCTGGCCTACGAGATCGCCATGGCCGAGCCCGTGGCGTTCACCCGTCGCAAGATGCTGACCGACGTCAAGGACAAGTACGCCGGCGCCGACGGGGCCGCGCTGGCGCTGGTCGCCCTGGCCGAACTGGAAGCCTCGGGCGAGAGCAATCGCGCCGAGAGCCTGCGGCGGGCCATCGGCTACTGCGACGAACTGATCCGCGATTACCGGACGTCGTACCTGTCGCGCGTCGCCGAACAGAAGAGACGCCAGTACGAACGACTGCTGGAGACCGTCGGCGGCGGAGGGGCCCTATGAGACGCTTGATCGTCGGCATGACCGGAGCCAGCGGCGCGTGCTACGGCGTGCGGCTCGTGGAACTGCTGGCTCGCAGCGGGGCCGAGGTCCACCTGATCGTCACGGCGGCCGGCCGCGCGGTCCTGGCGCAGGAGGTGGCCGCCGCGAGGGGCGCGGCCGATCTCGTCGCGGCGCTGTGGCCCGATGCGGCGGTGCGACGCCTCATTCGCCAGCACGCGCCCGACGACGGCGCCGCGCCGCCGGCCAGCGGTTCCTGGCGGCACGACGGCATGGTCGTTTGCCCGTGCTCGATGAACACCCTCGGCGCGATGGCCGCCGGGCTGGCCGACAACCTCCTGCGGCGGGCCGCCATGGCCACGTTGAAGGAGCGGCGCCCCCTGGTCGTCGTTCCGCGCGAGACGCCTCTGGCGACGCTCATGATCGAGAATATGCTGCGGCTGGCGCAGGCCGGCGCCGTCGTGCTCCCGGCCATGCCGGGTTTCTACCATCGCCCGCGGACGGTCGGCGACCTGGTGGACTTCGTCGCGGGCCGCGTCCTGGACGTCCTGAGCGTCGAACACGACCTGGCCGTCCGGTGGCCGCCCGACGCCCCGCCGAGCAACACGCACCCATGCTGAGCCGCCTGCGACTGCTCCTCGACACGATCAAGTTCGCGCACACCCTGTTCGCGCTGCCGTTTGCCGTGGTGGCGGCGTTCTGGGCTCGCGGCGGTCCGCCCGGATGGGCCGAGGCCGCACTGCTGCTGGTCGCCATGGTGGCCGCGCGCACCGCCGCGATGGCCTGCAACCGGGTGGCCGACGCGCGGCTGGACGCCGCGAATCCGCGGACGCGCGACCGGGCGATCCCTGCCGGCCGGCTGTCCGTCCGCAGCGTCGCCGCGCTGGCCTCCGCGGCTGCCGTCGTCTTCGTCGCCGCCGCCGCCGCGTTCCTTCCCCTGGCCGGCAACCCCTGGCCCGCGCGGCTCTGCGTGCCGGTGCTGGCGGTGCTCTGCGGCTACAGCTACACGAAACGGTTCACGGTGGCGTGCCACTGGGTACTCGGGGTCGCCCTGGGCCTGGCGCCGGTGGGCGTGTGGATCGCGCTGACCGGGCGCGTCGACGCGCTGCCGGTGCTCCTCGGCGCGGCCGTGGCCGCCTGGACCGCCGGCTTCGACATCCTCTACAGCCTCCAGGACATCGAGCACGATCGCGCGTCGGGCCTCTACAGCGCGCCGGCCCGATGGGGCGCCCGGGCCGCCGTCGCCGCCTCGCGTGCCTGCCACGCCGCCGCCGTTGCACTGCTTGCTGCGACGTATCTGTGGTCGCATGCCGCCGGAACCGATCGCGCCGTTGTCCTGGGACCGTGGTATCTTGTAGCGGTGGCCGTTCTGGCCGCACTGCTGATCTGGCAGCATCGCCTGGTGCGGCCCGACGACCTGTCGCGGATCGACCAGGCCTTCTTCACGGCCAACGCCACCGGCAGCGTCGTCTTCGCCGCGCTGGCCGTGGCCGACGTTCTGCTGTGACGCACCGACGACGAAAGGGACACAGGCCTCGTGCTCAACGAACCCACCGAGACCGGCATCCTCGACATGGCGACCGATCCGGCGCTGAGGGACGTATGCCGCCGCGCGATCGACGGGCAACGGCTGCACGCCGATGACGGCTTGCTGCTGATGCGGACGCCGGACCTGCCGACAGTCGGCCGCCTGGCATCGCTCGTGCGCCGCCGCCGCAACGGCCGCGTCACCTGGTACATCGTCAACCACCACATCAACTACAGCAACGTGTGCGAGAACCGATGCCGGTTCTGCGCGTTTCATCGCGTTCCGGGAGCCGAGGGCGCCTACACGATGACGGTGGACGAGGTGGTGGCCGAGGCCCGCGCGCTGGGCGTCTCCGGGGCCACCGAGCTGCACATCGTCGGCGGCCTGCATCCCGATCTGCCGCTGGAGTACTACATTGAGATGCTCTCGCGGTTGCACGCGATGCTGCCGGAGGTGCACCTCCAGGCGTTCACGGCGGTGGAGATCGCTCACCTGGCCGACACGGCGGGCCGGCCGGTGCGCGACGTGCTGACGGTGCTGCGCGACGCGGGCCTGGGCAGCCTCCCCGGCGGCGGGGCCGAGGTCTTCGCCCCGCGCGTCCGGCAGGCCCTCTGCCCGCGGAAGATTCCCGCCGAGCGGTGGCTCGACGTGATGGCCACGGCCCACGACCTCGGCATCCCGTCGAACGCGACGATGCTCTACGGCCACATCGAGCGGCCGGAGGAGATCATCGACCACATGCTCCGTCTGCGCCAGGTGCAGGACCGCACGGGCGGCTTCATGACGTTCATTCCCCTGGCCTTTCACCCGCACCACACGGAGCTTGCCGCCGCGGCGGCCGCGTCGTCCGGGCAGCCCCTGCGCCGAACCTCCGGCACGACGGCCTACGACGACCTGCGGGCCCTGGCCGTCGGGCGGCTGATGCTCGACAACGTGCCGCACGTCAAGGCGTTCTGGATCATGCTCGGCCTGGAGCTGGCCCAGCTCAGCCAGCATTTCGGCGTGGACGACATCGACGGCACGGTGGTCCAGGAACGGATCACTCACGCCGCCGGCGCCGCCACGCCGCAATCCCTCACGGTGGAGGAGATCCGCGCGATGATCCTCGACGCCGGCTACGAGCCGCAGGAACGCAACACCGTGTATCGCCGCGTGGTGCGCCACGGGAGTATGTGGCAGCTGGCCACCTGAACCGCAGACGATGGAGCGGCGCGGTGCATTTTGCCGAGCCGCCGAGACGCCTTCTGTGTTCCAATGGTGCAGGGGCCCTAATACCGTTGGGGTACGGACAACGGACCCACTTCCCAGCGCGACATCCGGACACGATCCGCGAACCGTCCTCATATCGGTTGCAGCCAACGCACAGGCACTGAACGACAAGGAGGATGTGGGTATGATCAGGTCCATGACTATAGGGTTGTGTACGGCGCTGCTTGTGGTCTGCGCGGTGCAGGCCCAGGGCGAGGCAACGACCGGGAACAAGTCGCTGACCTTCGACGGCGTGAAGGCGATGGAGGGCCTGACCGTCAGCGGGGACGTGGCGGCGGATGCCGCCAAGGGCCGCGACGAGAGCGGCGCGCTGCGCGTCGGCCCCGGCGGCAAGGTCGTGTGGCGGTTCGCCGACGCGGGGGCCTCGGGCACGGTCGAGATGTGGGTGTTCGAGGACGGCACGCAGCGCGGCGATCCGAGGGCCTACGGGGCCGGGCCGCTGTGGGGCGTGATCGACGCCGACGGGGCGCCGGTGCTGCTCGTCGGGCCGGTGTACGCCTCGTATCTGTCGGGCAACACGACGTACGCCTCGTCCGACCTGATTCTGAACGGCCCGGAACGCCCCTGGCAGCAGGTTCAGTACCTGGGCGTCAAGCGCGACAAGGGCTGGCATAAGTGGACCTTCCAACTCGACCCGGACAACGGCATGAGCCTGCTGTGCGACGACAAGCCGATCCGCGGGTTCGTCAAGGACAAGATACGCCTGAACGCGGTCCGGGGCGTGGTGATCCTCGGCGACGAAGCCAAGGACGGCGGACAAACGGTGTGGATCGCTGACGTGACGGCCAGACCCGGAGCGCCGATGCGGTCGGAGCCGCTGTGGCCTCCGCCGCCGCCGGAGGGGCTCGGCATCGTGCCGCCGCCCGCGGAGCAGACGGCCACGCCGTATGCCACGTGGCAGAACGGCCCGTCGCGCGATCCGGGCTACTTCCCGATCGCCGTCTGGTTGCAGGATCCGGCGCGGGCCGCCGAGTACAAGGCCGCGGGCATCAACCTCTACATCGGCCTCTGGAACGGCCCCACCGAGGAGCAACTGGCCGAACTGAAGAAGCAGGGCATGCCGGTGATCTGCGACCAGAACGAGGTGGGCCTGAAACACATCGACGACCCGATCATCGTCGGCTGGATGCACGGCGACGAACCGGACAACGCGCACAAGTTCGACGAGTACTGGAAGCGCGACAAGGAGAAGATCAAGGACGCCTGGCCCGACCTGTACGCCTCGCAGCGGCTCGACACGAAGGACTACGCGGGTTACGGGCCGCCGGTGCCGCCGAAGTGGATCGTGCGCGACTACGAGGCGATCCGAAGCAAGGATCCGAGCCGCCCGGTGATGCTGAACCTGGGCTGCGGGGTGGCTTGGGACGAGTACGTCGGCCGCGGCGAACGCACAGGCAAGCTCGAAGACTATCCCGAGTACATCAAGGGGTGCGACGTGGTGTCGTACGACGTGTACCCGGTGACCACGGGGCAACTGGCAAGCCAGCTGTGGTACCAGGCGCGGGGCGTCGCTCGGCTGCGCCAATGGACCGAGGACCGCAAGCCGGTCTGGAACTGCCTGGAGTGTACGGGTATGTCGGACGTGAACGTCAAGCCGACGCCGCACCAGGTGAAGGCCCAGGCGTGGATGGCGCTGGTTCACGGCAGCCGCGGGCTGATCTACTTCGTGCATCAGTTCAACCCGTTCAACGAGGCAGCGCTGCTGTCGGACGCCGAGATGCTGGCGGCCGTGACGGCGATGAACCGACAGATTCACGCCTTGGCACCGGTGCTGAACAGCCCGACGGTGGCCGATGCGGTGACGGTGGCGTCGAGCGAGCCGCACACGCCGGTCCACGCCATCGTCAAGCGGCACGACGGGACGACCTACGTGTTCGCGGTCTCGATGTACAGCCGCAAAACCGAGGCCACCTTCACGGTGACGGGCCTGCCGGCGGCGGCCAAGGCCGAGGTGATCGGCGAGAACCGCTCGATCGACGTGGCAGGCGGCGTCTTCAAGGACGCCTTCGCGGGTCACGAGGTGCACCTGTACCGGATCAAGTAGCGGGAACGATTGACGCAGCACAACGGAAGTCCCTTTACGGCCCAACGGGGCGGCAGTATACTCCCGCCCCGTTGGGCTTCTTCCATGGGTTTCCCAATGGCCACAGCAGGGCGTCGCCGCGGGTCAGCGCCCAGGCAGCAGCGGGCGCATGCGGCCGCGCGCTCGCCTTCGGGCGTCGCGGCGGGACCATGGGTTTCTCCTGCAATCAACGTGGAGGCGTGAGGCGATGGACGACATTCTGCGACGGGCCGAGGAGAAGCGGCAACAGGCCCTTGCGATTCTGGATGAGCTGGATCTGGCGACGCTCTGGTCGCCGTTCGGCCGGCCTGTAGTGGTCGGAGCGGTGCGGTACGGCCTCGTGGCGGCGCGCGACATCGACATGGAAGTCTACGCCGACGAGCCGCAGATCCGATCGGGGTTCGAGGTGATGTCCAAGGTGGCGGCGCATCCCGGCGTGCGGCAGGTGCTGTTCCTGAACGAGCTCCAGGGCCCGGACCAGGGGCTCTACTGGCAGATTCAGTTCCGTGACGGGCACGGGAATCCATGGAAGCTCGACACGTGGCTCGTCGGGCACGATCATCCGGACGCCCACTGGTGCGAGCGGTTCGGCGACGCCTTGAGCCGCACCCTCACCGACGAGAGCCGCCGCACGATCCTCCGGATCAAGGAGGCGGCCTGCGACGACAAGGCGGGCCTTCGCGGCATCGATGTCTACCGTGCGGTGCTGGAGGGAGGGGTGACCACGCTGACCGAGTGCCAGACGTGGCTGCGCGACCACCCCGCCGACGGCATGTGCCACTGGCTTCCCGGAGCATAGAAGGGCATTGGGCTCTGTCTGCAAACTGTACATGGGCCGCTTGCCCACGAGTCCCACAGGCAGGAAAGCTCGTGGAAGTCACAGAACGCAGGGCCAGGATGGCCCTGCCACGCACGGGTAAGATGCCCGTGCCACGGTGCAGCCACCCAAAGCGTTGATGCACCCGGAGGGACTCGCGGCCTTGCCCTGCGGCGCAGCCCGCGATACCATGGCCTCTTGAGAATACAGAGCGCGCTTTCAGGAGATACGCCCATGGCCGGACCCTTCGAGAGCATCACCCAGACGGTGGGCAACACGCCGTTGGTTCAGGTGCGCCGCCTGACGCCGGGCGCGGCCCGCGTGTACGCAAAGCTGGAGTACTTCAACCCGTTGTCGAGCGTCAAAGACCGCATCGGCGTCGCGATGATCGACGCCGCCGAGCGCGACGGCCGCATCTCCCCGGGGGCCGACATCGTCGAGCCCACCAGCGGCAACACGGGCATTGCCCTGGCCTTCGTCTGCGCCGCCCGCGGATACAAGCTCACGCTGACTATGCCCGAGAGCATGAGCGTCGAACGTCGGCGGCTCCTTGGCGCACTGGGTGCGCGGCTCGTGCTGACTCCGGCGGCCGAGGGTATGAACGGCGCCATCCGCCGCGCGGGCGAACTCTGCCGCGAGAATCCCGCCGCCTTCATGCCTAACCAGTTCGAGAATCCGGCGAACCCGGAGATGCATCGCCGCACGACCGGGCCGGAGCTCTGGAACGACACCGACGGCCGCATCGACGTGCTGGTCGCGGGGGTAGGCACGGGTGGCACGATCACCGGCACGGGCGAGTACCTGAAGGGCCGCAAGCCCTCGGTCCGCGTCGTGGCCGTGGAGCCGGCGACGTCGCCGGTCCTCAGCGGCGGCCAGCCCGGCAAGCATGCGATCCAGGGCATCGGCGCCGGCTTCGTACCCAAGGTGCTCAACCGGGCGATCCTCGACGAGGTGATCACTGTGAGCGACGACGACGCCTTCGCCATGGCCCGCCGCGCGCCGCGAGAAGAAGGACTCCTGGTGGGCATCTCCAGCGGCGCGGCCCTGCACGCGGCCGGCCTCCTGGCCGCGCGGCCCGAGAACCAGGGCAAGACCATTGTGGCCATCGTTCCCAGTTGCGGGGAACGTTACCTGAGCACGCCGCTGTTTTCCTGAGCGGCCACAGTACTGGAGCCGACGTGCCTGCCGACCCGCGACGCGTGGACCTGCACATTCATACGACGGCCAGCGACGGGCTGTACGCCCCGGCGGAGATTGTCCGCCGGGCCGCCGAAGCGGGGCTGGCGGCCATCGCCATCACTGACCACGATACCGTGGCCGGCCTGGGCGAGGCCCTCGACGCCGGCCGTCGCCTCGGCCTGGAAGTCCTGACGGGCACGGAGCTCAGCGCCGAGTTTCCCAACGGAACGATGCACATCCTCGGCTACGGCTTCGATCCGCGCCACCCTGCCCTGCTCAGTGCTCTGGAACAGTACCGCCGCTTTCGCGACGAGCGCAACCCGCAGATTCTGGCGAAGCTGGCCGAGCTGGGGATGCCAATCCGCTACGAGGCGGTTCGCGCGAAGGCCGGGGGCGAATCGGTCGGCCGCCCGCACATCGCCCAGGCCCTGGTCGAGGCCGGTCACGTGACCGGCGTGGACGAGGCGTTCCGCCTCTACCTGGCCCGCGGGCGCCCGGCCTACGTGAACCGTCGCCGCGCGTCGCCCGAGGAGGCCATCGGCATGATCCGCGCCGCCGGAGGCGCCGCCGTGCTGGCCCACGCCGGCCAACTCAAGCGGACTATGCAGGAGGTGCGGCGGATTGTCGCCGACCTGGCCACGGCCGGGCTCGACGGCATCGAGGTCTGGCACCCCGACCATTCGGCCGACGACATGCGCGCCCTGGCCGTCCTGGCGCGGCAACTCGGCCTCGCCGCGACCGGCGGCACGGACTACCACGGTCACGTCCGCGAAGACGTCCGCCTGGGCGTCGGCCGCGGCAACCTGGCCGTCGGCTACGAGGCCGTGGAGGCCCTTCGCGCCCGCCTGGCCGCGCGCAAGCCGTAGTGACGCGATTGGCGAAGGCTCCTCTCGTGGCACGGGCATCTTGCCCGTGCGTGGCAGGGCCATCCTGGCCCTGCGTTCTGGGATTCTTCCACGGGCAAGATGCCCGTGGCACTCATGGACAGGATGCCCATGCCACGGTACGGCCCACGGGGACGCGGACGCCCTCTGACCGAGCGAAGCCGTGCGCGAAGTGCGCGAAGTGGTTGAGTCCGCGGCGTCGGCCCGCTACAATAGTCTCGCCACACGTCGTGTGCCGTATCACACAAGAAGCTCAGAAGGAGAATGCCGTGCAGCGAACCCTGGTGATTCTGAAACCCGATGCCATGCACCGCCGCATGATCGGCCGCATCATTCAACGATTCGAAGACAAGGGCCTGAAGCCCGTGGCCATGAAGATGATGCGCATGACGCCGGAGTTGGCGGCACGCCACTACGGCGAGCACAAGGGCAAACCGTTTTACGAGCCGCTGCTGAAGTTCATCACCAGCGCGCCGGTGGTGGTCCTGGTGCTGGAAGCGCCTGCGGCCGTGGACATGGCGCGGCGAATGGTCGGTCCGACGTTCGGGGCCGAGGCGCCCGCCGGGACCATTCGCGGCGACCTGACCCTGTCGAACCGCTACAACCTGGTCCATGCCAGCGACGGGCCCGCGTCGGCCGAACGGGAAATCGCCCGGTTCTTCCGCCACGACGAGATATGCCCCTGGACGCCGTGCGACACGACGTGGATCTCCGAGCAGCCGTGGGACGACCTGTAGGAGCCTTCAGGCGCCATGAGCGACAACGTCGCCAAACGGATCGCCGAGCTTCGCCGCGAGATCGAACGGCACAACAGCCTCTACTACGCAGAGGCCGCGCCCGAAATCTCCGACGCCCAGTACGACCGGCTCTACCGCGAGTTGCAGGACCTCGAAGAGGCGCACCCCGAGCTGGCCGACCCCGCCTCGCCCACGCAGCGCGTCGGTGCAGGACCACTGAAGGGCTTCGCGCTCGCTCCCCACGACGTGCCGATGCTCTCCATCGACAACACGTACTCGCCCGAGGAAGTCCGCGAGTTCGACGCGCGTGTGCGGCGATTGCTCGAGACCGACGAACCGGTCGAGTACGTGGTCGAACCGAAGATCGACGGCGTGGCCATCAGCCTGCGCTACGAGCGCGGCCGCCTGACGCGCGGCCTCACGCGCGGCGACGGGCGCGTCGGCGACGACGTGACGGCCAATGTCCGCACCGTACATGACGTGCCGCTGCAATTGCGCAGCGACCAGCCGCCGGCAGCCGTGCTGGTCCGCGGCGAGGCATACCTCTCGCGATCACAGTTCGACCGCATCAACGTCCAGCGCGAAGCCGAGGGGCTGCCCGTGTTCGCCAACCCGCGCAACGCCACCGCCGGGAGCCTGAAGCTGCTGGACTCGCGCGAGACAGCCCGCCGCAGACTCAGGTTCTTCGCCTACTCCGTCGCCGCCGTCGAAGACGCCGCCCCACCCGCCTCGCACAGCAACAGCCTGGCCCTGCTGCGGCAGTGGGGCCTGCCGGTCAATCCCGACATCACGGTCTGCCGCGGCATCGAGGCTGTCATCGCCGAATTCGACCGGCGGCTGGCCGCGCGGCACGATCTGGACTACGACATCGACGGCCTGGTCATCAAGGTCAACTCGCTCGACCAGCAGGACCGCCTCGGACGCACGACCAAGTCGCCCCGCTGGTGCATCGCCTACAAGTTCGCGGCCGAACAGGCCGAGACCGTCGTGGCCGGCATCGAAGTGCAGGTCGGCAAGACAGGCATCCTCACCCCGGTGGCAAACCTCGAACCGGTGCAACTGGCCGGCACCACGGTCTCGCGGGCCAGCCTGCACAACTTTGACGAGCTCCGCCGCAAGGACATCCGCGAGGGCGACGTCGTGGTCGTCGAGAAAGCCGGCGAGATCATCCCCCAGGTGGTCGAGGTCCGAACCGACCGGCGAACCGCGGCGCGGGCCGAGTTCGCCATTCCCGAGCAGTGCCCCGTGTGCGGCGGACCGGCCGTCCGCGATCCCGAGGGCGTCTACGTGCGATGCGTGAACCCCGTCTGCCCCGCGCAGCTCAAGGAACGCATCCAGTATTTCGCCGCCCGCGACCAGATGGACATCAAGGGCCTCGGCGCCGCCCTGGTGGATCAGCTGGTGGACAAGCACCTGGTGAGCAGTCCGGCCGACCTGTACCGTCTCACCGCGGCCCAGGTGGCCGAGCTGGATCGCATGGGCGACACGTCGGCCGAGAACCTGATGAAGCAGATCGAGGCGTCGAAGCAGCGAAGCCTGGACCGGGTGATCGCGGCACTGAACATCCGCCACGTGGGCCGCCATGTCGCCGCCGTCCTCGCCGACGAGTTCCGCTCGATGGACGCCCTGGTGGCGGCCGCCGCCGATCCCGAGCGGCTCGAAGGGGTGCAGGAGATCGGCCCCGTCGTGGCCCGGAGCATCCACGACTTCTTCGCCGGCGAGGCCGGGCGCGCCCTGGTCAAGGCGCTGCGAGCCGCAGGCGTCCGCATGGAGGCCGAGGCCCGCGCCGACCCGGGCCCTCAGCCCCTGAGCGGCAAGACCCTCGTCGTGACCGGGACCCTCACACGGTTCTCGCGAAGCCAGATCGAGTCGCTGATCAAGTCGCTCGGCGGCCGCGCAGGGTCGAGCGTCAGCAAGAACACGGATTTCCTGGTCGCCGGAGACAACGCCGGCAGTAAACTCGACAAGGCACGGGCGCTCGGCGTTCGCGTGCTGTCGGAGCAGGAGTTCCTCGAGATGACAGGGCACAACCCGTGAGACACGCATTGTCCATGCCGGCACGTTGCACCGTGGTGATCGCGGCGGCACTGGCGCTGCTGGCCGGGACGGCGCGCACCGACGACGCCGTCACCGCCGAATCTGCCCAGCCGCCGGCGCCGACGACTGCGGCGCCGCAGCCGCAGGACGCACCTCCCGACGCCGCCGAGCCGACGCCTGCCCCTGCCGCACCGCCCGCCCCCGAGCGTCCCCAGGGCGCCCTCAAGCAGGCCGCGTGGTACCTGATGGGCTACGAGAAACACAAGATCGGCTACCTGAACCGGGCCCTCTACGCCCTCGACGGCGACGACTCGGGCGCCGCCTATCGCCTGGAAGTACGACGGTTCATGCGCAGCACCCTCGCGGTCGCGCAGGCCGACAGCTTTGAAGAGAGTGTCATGTGGCTCGACGCGTCGTTCGGCGGACTGCGGTTCCGCACGACGCGCCGCCTCGCGGGCGAACCTGAGCTGAAGCTCGAAGGCACCGTGGCCGACGGGCGCCTGAATGTTGAAGCCGCCTGCGGCGACGAGACACGCCGCTGGACCGTCGAGGCGCCGGCCGGGGCGACATTCGCCGGCGCGTTGCCGATCTGGCTGGCCACCCAGAGCATCGCCGAGGGCGGCACGTGGGCCCGATCCTTCGTCAACGAACGCAACGGCTCGCCGTCGGGCAATCCCGTGCGGTACCGCGCGATCCAGAAGGCCGGACTCACCCTCGACGGCAAACGGCAGGACGCCTGGCTGGTGGTCGAAGAAAACGGCCTGGCCCGGACGCTGCACGTGCTTCGCGCCGACGGACGCCTCTACCAGTCCATCGGACAGAACCACAATCAGACCCTCGAGGAAATCGACGGCAACAAAGCCGCCGGCCTGAAGCTCGACGGCGACATCAAGTGGCAGAACGCCGTGCCGCTGAAGGTCGGCGACGGCCTCAGCAGCGAGGCCTACGGCTACAGGCTCACGCTGCCCGACTATCCGTATGTGCCGCTCGTGCTCAACGACGGAGGCCTCGTGCTGATCGTAAACGTTCTGGGCGACGACACGCTCGCCGTCGTGGCGGCGCCGATCCGCGCCGGCGACCCGCAGGCCGCCGACCGACTCTACCAGGTGACCATGCTCTTCGGCATCCGCGGCGAACCGACGCGAAGCGAGAGAACCGTCGACGGCCTGACGGCCCAACTCCGCTCGACGACGTCGCCGGTGCTCGGCCGCGAGATGAACAGCCGATTCGCCGTCGTCATTCGCGACGACCTCGGATACCTCATCGGCCACATGGCCGTGTGGCCGGGCAAGGCCGACTCCCGCGACGTGCTCAGCCGCCTGTTGTCGAACGTCCGCTGGACCCGGCCCTTCGGCCGCGAACAGGGCGTCTGGAATGGCCGCCGCTACGAGAGCCACACCTATGGCTATCGCGTGGAGCTGCCGTCGGACGGTTGGCGGTTGCCGCAGCAGCGAAAAGGCGTGCCGACGAATCTCGAGACGGTCCGCGAGGACGGCGGCGCCGTGATCACGCTGATGGTGCAGCCGGCGCAGGCCGGCATCGCGCCCGAGACCGTGGCCGCCGGCTATCGTAAGACCATCGAGCAGGCCATGGGCCCGGCGGTCGAGGTGACGCAGAAGACCTGCACCCTGGACGGCAAGCCCGCGGTCGAACTGGCCTACGACGCCCGCGCGATCGACGACGAGCCCACGCGCACGCGGCACGTCATCGCCGTCAACGGCAACCACTGGTACCTGCTGACGCTGGTAAGCAAGAAGACCGTGATGGAGGCGGCCGAGGCCGCCTTCGACGCCGCCCTGAAAACCTTCACGTTCGGTGCCGACCATGAAAGCCCAGCGACTGACAACTGACCTCGCCATCGCCGGCATGCTCCTGGGCGCCACGGGCCTGGTGGTCAACATCTTCGGCCTGTTCCACTACATCTCCATCCTGAGCGCCGGCGCCGCCACCGTCGATGAGGACCGTGTCCGCAGCATCTACGTCTTCATGAACCTCCCGCTGAAGGTCGCGCTGGTCATCTGCTCGATCGCGCTGCTGTACCGCTGCCGCTGGGGCCGCGCGGCCATGACGGTCGTCGGCCTCGTCAGCATCGCTCACAGCGCCGTGGCCACCGTTGCGCTCGAGCGGAGCATCCTCCACTACTGGCTCACCATCGCCGGCCCCGTCGCCTGGGTCAAGGGCTGGGACTGGGTGGTGCTGGCCCTGGTCGTCTTCTTCTACGGGTTCCTGATCTGGCACCTGCATCGCCGGCCGACGCGCGACGAGTTCGCCCGCGCCGACGGCCGGCCGCTCGACTGGACCGCCGCCGGACGCGACGCCTGACGCCGTCGGCAGAGGACCGCCCCTCCATGCGATTCCGCCCGCTCCACCCCTGGGACGTCACCTACGACGAAGCCGTGGCGGTGCAGATGCGACTGCGCGCCATGCTGCGCGACGACGTGCCCCTGGACGTCCGCCGCCTGCGAACCGTGGCCGGCGCCGACGTGGCCTATGAAACCCGGCGCCGCCACCGGCACGGCCGCGACGACGACGAGCCCGTGGCCCGGTTCGTTGCCGCCGTCGTGGTCATGCGGCTGCCTTCGCTGGAGATTGTCGAAACGGCCGTGGCCGCCGCCGAGACCAGTTTCCCCTACATCCCCGGCCTGCTGAGTTTCCGCGAGGGTCCCGCCCTTGAGCGCGCCTTCGAGCAGCTCGCCGTCCGACCCGACGCCACCCTCTTCGACGGCCAGGGCGTGGCCCATCCGCGCGGACTCGGCCTGGCGTCGCACATCGGCCTGCTCCTGGACGCCACAACCGTCGGCTGCGCCAAGAGCCGCCTCTACGGCATCACGCGCGGCGAGCCCGGCCCGTGTCGCGGCAACCGACGGGCGCTCCTCGCGCCGGCGGACCCGGGTGCCGTGTTCGCCCCCGGACAACGCATCGGCACGGTGCTGCGCACCCGCGACGGCGTCAAACCCGTCTGGGTCTCCGTCGGCCACCGCATCGACCTCGACGCCGCCGTGCGGCTCGTGCTCCTGACGACCCGCGGCTGCCGACTCTGCGAACCCATCCGCGCCGCCCATCGCCTCGTCAACGATGCCCTGCGCCGCACCGTGCACGACGACCCCAGGATCGACTGAAGAAGACCGGGTGCATTGACGTTTTGGGCAAGCAGGGGCAAGATGCCCCTGCGACTCATGGGCAGGATGCCCATGCCACGGTACGGCCCCCAAAACGTTAATGCACCCAAGACGACCTCGACGATTGACACGCGCGGGATTGGCTCTACACTGAACACTTCAGGTGCGTCGCAAACGCGGTTGCGTGGTGGCACACGCGTCCCTACGGCTCTCGCGGCGCACCGCTTTGAATGGGAGACATGCTGTGGAAACCAATCACCCGCTGCGGTCCGCCAGGTGGATCTGGCCCGAGGGGTCGCACGACATGCGGAACACCTATGCGCAGTTCCGCAAAGACTTCCGCCTGACGCAAGTGCCGGCACGAGCGCCGTTCTACATCACGGCCGACCAGAACTACATGCTGTATGTCAACGGCCGCTACGTCGGCCGCGGGCCGGCTCGCGGGTATCAGGTGACCTGGGCCTACGACGAGCACGACCTGGCCGCACATCTGGTCAAAGGGCACAACTGGATCAGCATCCGCGCCTACAATGGCGGCATCAGCAACTTCCAGTACCAGTACCAGTGGCACGCCGGGCTGCTGTGCGCGGCCCGCTGGGGCCGGTTCCAACTCGTCAGCGACGCCTCGTGGTCGTCGCGCATCTCGGCGGCCGTCAAGCCCGACGTCGAGCGCGTCAGTCGCCAGATGAACCTTCAGGAGCACGTGGACGCGCGCCTGGACGACCAGGCCTGGATTCGCGCCGCCCGAGAGCCGCGCGATTGGCCACGGACTTCCGCCACACGACCCTTCGGCGTCATGCCGTGGCACAGCCTCGAACCGCGCGGCCTGCCGAACCTCGCCGAGCGGATGCTCACCTATCAGCGCACCTGCACCGCCGCCGAGGGCCGCTGCGCCGACGGATACCAGGACACGCACAATGCGACCGACCTGTTGCGCCGGGAGTGGCCCACAGCCCGCTGGCACGAGGCCCAGCCCGGGCGGAGCCTCCGCAACGCCTTCGCCCTCACGCTGCCCGCCGCCGGCGCCGACCGCTATGCGGCCGTCAGCGTGGACCTGGGACAACTCTCCGTCGGCACCCTGATCGTCGAGGCCGACGGCGCCGCCGGAGGCGAGATCGTCGACCTGTTCTTCTGCGAGGCCATCGAGTCCGGCGGCCAGCCCGCCCTCGTCATCCAGCACGTCAGCCAGGTCTCCATGTCGTCGCGACTGCGACTGCGCCGAGGACGCACCCGGTTCGAGTTCTTCCACATGATGGGCCACCGTTATGTGACGGCCATCGCCCGCAACACGCGTCGGCCCGTCCGCCTCCGGCTCAGCCTTCGCGAGACGATCTATCCGCACGCCATCAAGGGCCGGTTCGAGTCCGGCGACGACGTCCTCAACGACATTCACCGCATCAGCGTCCGGACGCAGCAGATCTGCTCCCTCGATGCCTACGTCGATACGCCCTGGCGCGAGCAGGCCCAGTGGTGGGGCGACGCTCGCGTCCAGGCTCGCAACACCTTCTACATCAGCGGCGACACCCGGCTCCTCGTCCGCGGCATCCGCTGCCTGGCCCGGCAGGAGGTCCCCAACGGCCTCACCTACGGCCACGCCCCGACCAACTCCCACGGGTCCATTCTGCCCGACTTCTCCCTCATCTGGGCCCTGACCCTCTGGGACCACTACTGGCAGACCGGCGACACGTCGCTCGTCCGCCAGCAGTGGCCACGCGTCGAGCGGCTGCTCGGCTACTTCACCGGCGAGGGCCGCGGACGCCACGGCCTGCTCCGCTACGACGAGCGGTACTGGCTCTTTCTCGACTGGACCGACATCCACAAACAGGGCACGCCGACGTTGCTGAACCTGTGGTACGTCCTGACGCTGGAAAAGCTGGCCGCGCTGGCCGGCGCAGCCGGCATGCCCGACCGGCGACGACACCTGCTCGGGCTCTGGAACGAACAGAAGCGCCTCGTGCTCGCCAAGCTCTGGGACCGCCGCAAGCGGTTGTTCCGTGACGGACTGACGCCCGAAGGCCGCCCCGTGGCCGCATGGTCCATCCACAACCAGACGCTGGCCATTCTGTGCGGCCTGAAGCGCGAGTGTCGGACGCACATGGTCCGCGAGCGGCTCCTGCCCTACCTCCAGGGCCACAAGGTGCCCGGCGCCAAGCCGTCAGCCTATTGGGTCACGTACGTCTATGACGTGATGGAAGAACTGGGCTACGGACGCGAGGTCGTCCAACACATCCGCACGGCCTATGCGCCCATGATTCCCTACGGCGGCACGTGGGAAACCTTCGATTTCCCCGTCGGCTTCGGCAGCACGTCGCATGCCTGGTCGGCGCACCCGATCTATCACCTCGCCGGCACCGTCGGCGGCGTGCTTCAGACTGACGTGGCCTGGCGGCGGATCGCCTTCGCCCCGGTGCTCGATCTGCCGCAGACCGACCGTGCGAGCATCGCCATTCCCACGCCGCGCGGCCTCGTGCGCGCCGCATGGTGCCGCCGCGGCTCGACCGCCGACGTGCAGTTGTCGCTCCCCAAGGGCATGACCGCCGAGGTGCGGCTCCCCGGCGTCGGCAAGACCCCCGTCACCGGCCGCAACCGTTGGTCGGTGCCGATCGACTGATCGAAAGCGACGGCTCGGCCCATGGCCTTTGGCCTCAGACAACTTCAGCCCGAGGAAATGGGGCGCGGCGGCGTCACGCGGACGCTCATCCGGCTGGCCATCCCCTCAGTGGTCGCCGGCCTGCTGGCGACGACCTATGAAGCCGTCGACGGCCTGTTCATCAGTTGGCTCGGCGCCAAGCAGATCACCGGCATCGCGTTCGGATCGACGGTGCTCTTCTTCGCCTTCGCCATCGGCGCCGCCGTTCAGCTTGGCGTGGCGACGTTGCTCAGCCGCCGCCTCGGCGAGAACGATCCCGAGGGTGCCCGCAACGTCCTGGAGCAGGCTCTCCTGGTCTCCTTCGTGGTCGGCATGGTCGGATCGGTGCTCGGCCCTCTGACGGCGAAGCCCGTGGTGGCCTGGCTCGGCGCCTCGGGCGACGAACTCACCCACGGTGCCCGGTACATCAGCCGCATTACCATGGGCATGGTCTTCATGCACGTCGGCATGACCGCCGAAGCCGGACTCCGGGCCCAGGGCAACACCGTCACGGGCATGCACGTGTCGCTCCTCGGCAACGTCGCCAACCTGATCCTGGACGGGTTCCTGATCTTCGGCCCGAACAACCCCGCTCGCGACGCGCCTCAGGTGTGGGGCCTGCGGCAGGCGGCCGCCTTCTTCACGGAGCATGGTTTCGATCTCGGCGTCCAGGGCGGCGCCACAGCCACCCTGATGACGCGACTGCTGGTCGTCGTGCTCCTGCTGGCGGCGCTGTGCTCCCAGCGGACGCGCGTCCGAGCCGGCGCCCCGTGGCGGATCCGACCCAACGACTTCTGGAGGACCGTCGGGCAGATCTACGTCCTGGGCGTCCCGGTCACCGTGAGCATCGTCGGCATGGCCCTCTCGAACGGAGCCATCAACTGGATTCTCAGCCAGCACAACTCGACCGCCGCCGGCATCCTCGGCATCGCACGGCGCCTCGAAATGTTCGCCTTCGTGCCGATCTTCAGCCTCAGCGGCGCCGTCGTCCCCATGGTCAGCTACAACCTCGGCGCCGGGCTTATCCCGCGCTGCCGCCGCGCCATCCTCATGGGGTGCCTCATCGCCGGCGTCATGATGGGCGCCTTCGGAGCCGTCATCTTCATCTTCCCGGCCCCCGTGCTGCGACTGTTCACCCAGAACGCCGAGATGCTCGACATGGGCGTCTCGTACTTGCGGATCAACTCGTGGTCCTACTTCTTCGTCGGCTGCGACATCATCCTCTCGGCCGGTCTCCAGGGCCTCGGCCGCGCCATTCTGTCTACCCTCGCACAACTGACCCGGGCCGTCTTCGTCAAGATTCCGGCTGCCTGGGTTCTGGCGACCCTCATGGGCGTCACCGGCGTCTGGATCAGCAACCCCATCTCCACCCTGGCCTGCTTCTCCCTGGCCAGCCTTCTGATGTGGTGGGCCCTGCGGCACATTCCCCGCCGCACCGCGCGCAGCGAGGCCGCTGCGGCATCCCACGACGTGGTCGCCCCCGCCGACCTCCCGGCCCCCAGCGACA
>Ga0123328_1000760_pt1 | contig 33197 bp, 26 predicted proteins | sample BioC12SIPDNA_2_FD_89702 | JGI IMG/M metagenome (GOLD analysis project Ga0123328, IMG submission 89702) | Anaerobic biogas reactor microbial communites from Washington, USA - Biogas_R1_A C12 SIP DNA | ecosystem: Engineered > Bioreactor > Anaerobic > Unclassified | place: Washington, USA...
GTGCGGCCCCTGTGCCGTTGTCGCCCCCGGTGGAGGAGCCTGAGGCCGCGTGCGGCCCCTGTGCCGTTGTCGCCCCCGGTGGAGGAGCCTGAGGCCGCGTGCGGCCCCTGTGCCGTTGTCGCCCCCGGTGGAGGAGCCTGAGGCCGCGTGCGGCCCCTGAACCGCCGGGCAAGACGACAACCAGGCTGCCCCCAGCGTATCTGTGCGCCCGGAAGGGTATTGACAGCAGGTCGGGCGGGTGTAGAATATATTCGTTAATGTGAATATGTTGAACCCCGCTCCTCATCGACCTGAGAGCCGGCACGGGATGATCCTGGGCTGGCCGTCCGCCTGGCGACGCGGGACATCTCATCTGGAAAGGGTGAACGCATGACGTTCGTCGCGACGCTCTTCTCGCTGCTTCAGACGGGGCTGGGAAGCCTTGCCGCGTATCTTGCCGCCCACGTGCTCCTCTGCTTGCTGCCCGCGTTCTTCATCGCGGGGGCGCTCTCCGCGCTCTTCCCCAAGGAGGCGGTGACGAAGTACCTGGGGCGCAACGCGCCGAAGGCGATCTCCTATCCCGCGTCGGCGCTCGGCGGCTTCGTGCTGGCGGTCTGCTCGTGCACGGTGATGCCGCTCTTCGCCAGCATCTACAAGAAGGGCGCGGGCCTTGGCCCGGCGATCACCTTCTTGTTCGTCGGCCCAGCGATCAACATCCTCGCGGTCTCGCTCACCGGCGTGGCGCTGGGAATGGACATTGCGATGGCGCGCCTCGTGCTCTCGATCGTGTTCGGGATCGCCATCGGCCTGATCATGGCGACGCTGTTCCGTAAGGATGATGCTCAGCACGACGAAGAGACGAACAGCGCCGCCTTTGGCGAGGGCAGCCGTGTGCCCTGGCACGTCTGGGTCTTCTTCCTGCTCCTGCTCGGCACGCTCATCGCCGGCACGCTGCGGGTCGACCTGCTCACGCGGAGCTACGCGACCTTCACCGTGGGCGAGGGGTGGGCCGCGGGATTCCAGGTGTGGCTCGACAGCGTCGTCCCGCCCAATGCCGCGCTGGGCATCGAGGGTGTCAGTGTGCACGGCGTGTTCCTCATCGCGCTGCTCGTGCTCATCGGTCTGGCTGCGTGGAAGGGTCTCAACAAGATCGACGAGGGCTTCACCGCGTGGGCCTACGTGGCCCTGGGCCTCATCAGCCTCACCATCGTCGTGGCCTCGTTCGCGGTCACGGCGGTGCCCGGGGGCCTGGCGATCGGCATCACGGGCCGGCTCATCGCTGAAGTGCTGCTGGTCGCGGCGGTGTGGGTAATGGCGGCGCGCACGTTCGAGGACTACGAGGTACAGGAGTGGCTGTGGGAGATGTGGCGCTTCGTAAAGCAGATCATCCCGCTGCTGCTCGTGGGCGTCTTCGTCGCGGGGGTGGCGCGCGATGTCATCCCGGCCCACTGGATCACGACCGTCGCCGGAAACGATACGGTTTGGGCCAACCTGGCGGGCGTGTTCTTCGGGGTCTTTATGTACTTCCCGACCTTGGTCGAGGTGCCCATCGCGCAGACGTTCCTCTCGCTGGGAATGCACCGTGGGCCGCTGCTGGCCTACCTGCTCGCCGATCCGGAGCTGAGCGTGCAGTCGATCCTGATCACGAGCTCGGTCATTGGCAGAAAGAAGACCGCGGTCTATGTGGTGCTGGTCGCGGTTTTCAGCACGCTCGCGGGCCTGATCTTCGGCTGGGTCGCTGGATAGATAAGGAGACATGCATGGACATCAAGATTCTGGGCAAGGGTTGCCCCAAGTGCAAGAAGCTGGAGGAGGTGGCGCACGCCGCTGCGGTGGAGGCGGGCGTCGACGCGACGATCACACACGTGACCGATATGGCGGAGATCGTCAAGCTCGTGGCGATGACGCCCGGGCTCGTGATCGATGGCGAGGTCAAGTCCTCGGGCCGCATCCCGCCGAAGCACGAGATCGTCGGGTGGATCAAGGCGGCTGCCGCCTAGGAGGTCGCGATGTTGCAGATCAAGGTCTTCGGCACAACGCCGCCGTGTGTGAACTGTAAGCGCGCCGAGAAGGCCGCCCGCGAGGCCGCGGAGCAGTTCCCGGGGCAGGTCGAGGTCGTGAAGTTGGACGTGATGAGCGACGAGGCGCAAGCCTACGGCCTGGTGACAACGCCGCTGACCGTGATCGGCAGCGATGTGGTCGCGAGCGGGCGCGTGTTGCCGCCGGCGAAGCTGGTGGCGCTGATCCAGGAACGATTGGGCTGAGACGCGGTGCGGAGTCGGTTCAACGCTTCTGAGCGCGTGAGCCGACCCACAAGGGAAGGTCGACCACAAGGAGGCGAGTATGGTGCACCTGGAGGTGTTCAGCGGCGATCCGCCGTGCCCGGGCTGTGTCGCGCTCGTGGAGCTCGCGCAGCGCGTGGCTGCTCGGTACCCGGGCGAGTTGGAGTTGACGATCTTGAAGGGCGCGGAGGCGATGGAGAAGTTCGAGGCCTACCGGCTGTTCTGTGTCCCGGCTGCCGTGGTCAACGGCGCCATCCGTATTGAAGGGATGTGCCCGAGCGAGGCGACCCTCAACAACGCCTTGCGGGAGGGGGGACTATGTCTGAAGTGACCATCGAGGCGTTTGTCTCGATTCCACCCTGCTCCGGCGGTGTCGCTGTCAAGCGACTGCTCAAGGAGATCGAGGCGGAGTACGGCGACCGTGTCGAGATCCGCTTCCACACAGGCCCCGACGACCCCGCCTGGGAGGTCTACGCGATCACCAATGCCCCGGGTCTGGTGGTGGGCGACCTGGTGAAGTTCGTGGGGCTCGCGCCCAGCAAGGATAGCCTCGTCGGCGCACTGCGCGAGGCCGGCCTGGCGTAGGCGACCCTGGGCGGTGGGCGCGTCGGATTGTAGGGGCGACCCCGCCCGGGAGGCATGGGTGCATCGTGGAGCCGCGGGTACCGGGCCGGGTCGCCCTCCGGTCACGCGGCATCACGCGGGCAGAGGGCGACGCATCCCGGTAGGGGGCCGTCCGTCCCCAGGCGACGGTTCCCGGGATGTGTCGCCCGTACACGGACATGCCGCGCGTCGGGTTGGCCGGCGGCAACGGCGCGATGGTTCGTAGGGGCGACCCCGCCCGGGAGGCATGGGCGCACCGCGGACCCGCGGGTACCGGGCCGGGTCGCCCTCCGGTCACGCGGCATCACGCCCGCAGAGGGCGACGCATCCCGGTACGGCGCCGTTCGTTCCTAGGGGATGGTTCCCGGGATGTGTCGCCCGTACACGGACATGCCGCGCGTCGGGTTGGCCGGCGGCAACGTCGCGTCGGATTGTAGGGGCGACCCCGCCCGGGAGGCATGGGCGCATCGCGGCCCCGGGATTACCGGGCCGGGTCGCCCTCCGGTCACGCGGCATCACGCCCGCAGAGGGCGACGCATCCCGGTATCGCGCCGTCCGTCTCCAGGCGATGGTTCCCGGGATGTGTCGCCCCTACCCGGATGCGCGGCATCACGCGGTCTTGACACCGCGCGGGCCTTCCCCTATCATAGGACGTAGGGTCGCGGGGTAGGCAGCACCGCCTCTGCGTCGGCACCTCCACATCCGGCGCTCCTGCCCGGCACCACGATCACTCACCTGTGCTCCGCTCGCCACGTAGGAGGGCCTGCGGCGGACACAGTGCGACTGATGGTTCGGTGATAGGTCACCCGCGGCTCCCCCCTGCTTACCTCGCGTGCTGCTGCCTGTGACTCCCGCCGCGACCAGACCGACCTCAGTCCAGGGCGCTCGAACGATCGATCTCAACCTTTCCGCATCACGGCATCGGCATGATCTGGAGGAGGCACAATGGACCGTCGGAGGGGGAATCGGGGCTGTCTCATTGGATGCAGCGGCGTGCTGCTCGTGGGCGTGTTGCTGTGCGCCTGGATGTCCGCCGTGCGCTGGGGCGTGCTCGAGAAGCTGGGCTTGCGCGAGTCCGCTGCCGAGCGCGTCTTCGCGTTGCCGCCCGACCGCGAGGCGCAGGCGGCGCTGGAGGCCTCGCTCGTGGACGCCGGCATGAATATGCAAGGCGTCGAGCTGACCGTGCTGCCGATGGTGGGCCACGAGGGCAGCGCCGCGATCGTGACGCTGGATGCCTCACAGGGCTTTGACCTGGACACCTGGTTTGACGGGGGCAGCACCGGCGGGATCGACGAGGGCACGGACGATGCCTTCGACCCGGACGCGCTCGAGGAGCTGGGGGTCACGCAACTGGCCTTCGATTACGTCGATTCCGGCGGAGAGTCGATCGTGACGCTGATGGTCTCGACCGACGACCTGGCCACCCTGAAGGAAGCCGAGGGCGAGGACGACGCCGAAGACGTAGAGAACCAGCGCGCGCTGGTGCGCTCCCTCAAGGGCCGCATCGATATCCCCGGATTGGTCAGGGAGGTGACGCAATGACCCGGCGACGTGGGCTGTTGGTGGTGCTGGCGATCGGGTTGCTCGTGACCGGGTGCGAAGGCGAGGACCTGCAGATCCTCATCGACATGGCGTTCATCTGGGCGCAAGAGAACGCGATAGACATCGCGAAATACGGGATCACGGGGTCCTCGGGCAACGATGAGGTGGACGCGATTATGGACGCCCGGGGAGTGATCCAGAACGTGAATGCGGCCGACCAACTGATGGAGCAGGCCCGGCTGGATCACTTGAGGGGTGAGCCAGACGCCATCGAGAAAATGCAGCAGGCCGTGGAGCTCAGGCCTGGCGACTACACCTACCGGGTGTCTCTGAGCACGGCGCTGCTTCGGGATGGCGATGTTACGGGGGCAGCGGAGGAGCGTGACGCCGCCATGGCAGCGTTGGGCGAATATGGCCCGGGCCATGTGCAAGCGGCTGCCGCCCAGGAGGTCGAGGAGCTCGAGGGGATGGAGTACTATTTTGGGTGGGCCGGGTTCGAGAGCGTTGCGCAATGCCAGGCGTACTATGACCGGTTGTCCGAGGCCTATGGGACCCTGGGCGACCAGACCAACGAGCGGGGATATTTCGATCAGGCGGTCTACTACAGATCGATGGAGCGGAGTTGCACCGATGAGTAGGGTCTCACCCGACGAGGACCCCGAGGCAGCACAGGGCCCGTCCCCGGGCCAGGGCCTGCCCCCGGGCCAGGCGTTGCAGAACCGCTATCGCATCGTGGCGCTGCTCGGGCAGGGCGGGATGGGCGCCGTCTATCGCGCCTGGGACCTGCGGCTCAAGAAGGCGGTCGCGATCAAGGAGGCCGTGCCCCAGCCGGGGCTCGACGCCGCGACGCTCGCCCAGCTCCGCGTGCAGTTCGAGCAGGAGGCGATCACGTTGGGGCGCCTGGTGCACCCGCACCTCGTGCCTGTGACCGACACCTTCCAGGAGGGCGGCAACGACTACCTAGTGATGGCGTTCGTGGAGGGCGAGAGCCTCGCCGCGCGCATCCAGCGCGAGGGGGCCCTGGCCGAGGCGCACGTGGTTGCCTGGGCGGGCCAGTTGCTCGATGCGCTGGCCTATTGCCACGCCCAGGGCGTGCTCCACCGCGACATCAAGCCCCAGAACGTGATCGTCACGCCCGAGGGGCGTGCGGTGCTCGTGGACTTTGGCCTGGTGAAGCTCTGGGATCCCGCCGCGCCGCAAACGCGGACCGTGATGCGCGGGATGGGCACGCCGGAGTATGCGCCGCCCGAGCAGTGGGGCTCGGCGGACCAACACACCGACCCGCGCAGCGACCTCTACAGCCTGGGCGCGACGCTCTACCACGCGCTCACGGGCCAGGCGCCGCCCACCGCGAGCGACCGCATGGTCTACCCCAAGCGCTTCCGCACCTCGCGCGAGCTCAACGGGGCGGTGAGCCCGGCGGTCGACGCCCTGATCACGCGCGCCATGCAGCTGCCGATCGACGAGCGCTGGGACAGCGCCGCCGCCATGGCCGCCGCGCTGCTCCCCTTGCAGGACGTCTCCCCCTCGCAGGGTTTCCGGACCCTGCGAGGGGTTCCGGCGGAGGACGGCGAAGCTTCGGACGCACCGGTACCGTCTTCGACTGTCTCCGCCCAAGCCCTTGAGCGCGGCCAACCCTCGCAGGACGTCTCCCCCTCGCAGGGTTTCCGTACCCTGCGAGGGGTTCCGGCGGAGGACGGCGAAGCTTCGGACGCGCCGGTACCGTCTTCGACTGTCTCCGCCCAAGCCCTTGAGCGCGACCAACCCTCGCAGGGCGCCCCGATTCCGATCGGCAAAACCCTGCGAGGGAGTCCGGAGGGGACCGGCACCGTGGCGCTGCCCGAGCGCGACCGGGCCGCTCGGACGTCTCCCCGCATCCCGTGGTGGCCCTTCGCCCTGGGCGGCGTGATCCTCCTGGCGCTCGCTGCGGGCGGGCTCTGGCTCCTGTTCGAGGGCCGGGCCGCTCCCCCGCCCACGGATGAGGTGCTTCCCAGCGCCACCCTCCCGGCAGTCGTGGCGCCCACCGCCACGCCGCGGCCCACGGCGACCGCTCGGCCCACCCGCGCACCCACCCTCACACCCAAGCCCACGCCTACTGAAGACGGCAGGCTGCGTGACGCGCAGGGCGGGCTTCTGGCCGTGGTGCCTGCCGGCGAGTTCCAGATGGGCTGTCACCCCGACCACGCCCTGGCCTCCGAGTGTGTCCTGGCGGCGCAGTTGCCGCTGCACACCGTCTATCTGGATGCCTACGCGATCGGCGTGACCGAGGTGACCAATGGTGCGTACGCGGCGTGCGTCGCGGCGGGTGCGTGCGGGCCGCCCGAGCGCAACGACTCCGCCACGCGCACCGCCTACTATGGCAATCCCGACTATGCGGACTACCCCGTCATCTGGGTCGCGTGGCAGGATGCGGTGGACTACTGCACGTGGCTGGGGATGCGGCTGCCGACCGAGGCCGAGTGGGAGAAGGCGGCGCGCGGCCCGGCGCTGCGGACCTATCCGTGGGGCGATCCCTATCCCACCGATGCCGACGGGTGCAGGCTGGTCAACCGGAACCACAAGGCGTGCCCGGGCGACACCGACAGGGTGGGGGCGCGGCCCGACGGCGCGAGCCCCTACGGCGCGCTCGATATGGCCGGCAACGTCTGGGAGTGGGTGGCTGATTGGCATAGCGAGAGCTACTATGGCGTTTCGCCGGACCGCAATCCGCTGGGACCCGAGAGCGGCACCGGGCGCGTGAAGCGCGGCGGGGCCTGGGATCACGTCTGGACAGGGCCCTTCCTGGTGGCGTTCCGCATCCCCGAGGGCCCTACGCACCGCGACAACGCCCTCGGCTTCCGCTGCGCCGTCGACGTACCCTGACGCGCGGACTCAGTCCGATGTAGGGCGGCTCTCCAGAGCCGCCCCTTGGTCTGCCGCGGCGACCACGGCCTCTCTGCGGCTGGCAAGCAGAAGCGGGCGAGATGCCTCCGCTACCGGGCGGCGCGGACGGAGCTGGGGAGCATTCGCGGACGTCTGGTGTCTGCTGGTGTGGTGCATCGGCGTGCCGGGGCGCTTTCTGGCGGCTCTGGAGAGCCGCCCACCATCCAGAGCAGAGGTCGGGAGGCCTTGGCGGGCCTCGCTCGCCAGGCTACAGCAGCGGCGCCAGGTAGCCCCCGTCGCCGTGGGCGAGTGAGCGCAGCCTGCGCAGCGGCGCCCACGTTTCGAGCGGCCCCTCGCCCTCCGGGTGGCCGAGCCAGAGCTCCAGCAACCAGAGTTCCAGCAGGATTGCGTAGCCCATCAAGAGCGCCCGCTCGGGCGGCTGCGCCAGGCGTGGGCGGGCGCTCGCCGCTACGGTCTCTCGAAGCGCTGCTGCGCCGCGCGCGTCCGCAGCAGCGGCGGAGACCGCGCCGCTATCCGGTCCGAACGCGGCCTTCACGAGATGGTTGAGATCGAGCTGCACGGGGGCCACCAGGGCATACTCGAAATCCAGCAGCGCGCTCACCTGGCCGGCGTGCCACATCGTGTTGTCGAGCGTCAGATCGCCGTGTGAGAGCACACGGGGCGCCTCTGCCTCGACCTCCCAGAACCTTGCCAGCGCTGCCCGCAGCACGCGCCGTTGCGATGGGGACAGGGCGCCGGCGCCGGTCACGCGCGCCAGGCCCGCCTCTGCCTCGACGGGGTCATTGGAGTTGAACCAGGCGCGCTGTGGCACCACGATCGCCGCGGCACGCGCGACCGGCACCGCGTGAACGGCCTCCGCCCGCGTCCACAGCCCCTGAAGCGCGACCTGGCGTTCCTGCCAGGCCAGGCCCTCCCAGACTTCGCCCAGGCTCGTGCCGGGGAGACGCTCTGCCAGGGTCCAAGCGTACCCCAGCGTACAGCCGGCCTCGACGAGCGAGGGGTATCCCACGCCTGACGGGAAGAGCGTGGCCAGTCGCGCTTCGCGTAGTAGATGGTCACGGTTCGGCACGGTGCAGAGGCGCAGTGCCAGCCGGTCCGCCAGCCAGACCGCATTCGTCCAACCTCCCGCGCGCCGGACGGTGGAGACGTTTACGCCATGCCGCGCAAAGATGGTCGCGGCGATGGCGCGGAGGGGCTTCGGTGTGTCGTCGGTGCGCTGTGGGGCCGTGGTGTTGTCGCTCATAGGCTATCCTGTCGTGGGTTGGGGCTGCTCAGGGACGGGGCAGCCCGGGTAGTATAGGGCCTTCTATGGGAGCGGCGAGTGCGCCGCGATCCGACGCGCCAGCTTCTTGACGGAATGGGCACGTTTGATTGTGGTTTGACAGACGCTGGAAATCGGCGTACAGTGCCGCCGAGTTCTTCACCTGTCTCTGGTCGTATGCCAAGCGCTGCACCGAGACGCCTAGTACCAGACAGGAGATCTGCATGTCCAGACTGCCTCGTATCATCGTTCCACTGGTTGCTGTTCTGCTCGCCGCATCCGCTCTCAGCCTTGTCCTGCCCGGCGTTGGCGCGCAGCGGGCTGCGCCGGGTGCGGGTCCGCGGTATGTCCGCTGGGATGCTTCCGGGGCCGACGACGGGAGCTCGTGGGCAGATGCCTACACGGACCTGGCGGATGCACTGTCGGCTGCCGTGCCGGGCAGCGAGATTTGGGTCGCGACGGGCGTGTACACGCCGGGCGCGCTGCGCGCGGCGAGCTTTGTGCTCCCGGAGGGCGTAAGCCTCTACGGTGGGTTCTCGGGGACCGAGACCGGGCGCGATCAGCGCGACTGGGAGGCGCATCCTACCGTCCTGAGCGGGGACATCGGCGGCGATGACCTCGTCGATGCGCGCGGCGTCGTGACCGTGGCGGCCCACATTGTGGGCGACAACGCCTACCACGTTGTGAGCACGACCGGCGTGACCGAGACGGCGGTGCTCGATGGCTTCATCATCACCGGGGGTCAGGCGACCGGCGCCAGCGCGCAGAACGCCGACCGCGGCGGGGGGACGTACAACTTCATGGGTGGCCCGACGGTTGCCAACGTCACCTTTGCCGGCAACGTGGCCAGGCTTGGGGGAGGCATGCTGACGGTGGGCGCCAACGGCATGGCGCTGTCGAATGTCACCTTCAGCGGCAATGCCGCCACCGACACAGGGGGAGCGGACCCGGCCACCGGGGGTGGGCTGGCGAACCAGAGCTGCACCCACGTGACGCTCGAGGGCGTCACCTTTGTAGGTAACTCCGCCACGGCACCTGCCGACCGCGTGAGCCGCGGTGGTGGCATGGCCAACCTGAACTCGCCAAACGTGACGCTCATCGACGTCGCGTTTCTCGGCAACAGCGTATCGGGGAGCGGCGCAAGTCACAGTGGCGGTCTGTTCATCTACCAGTCGAACCACGTGGCCTTGACCGGCGCGATCTTCCGTGAGAACGCGTGCATCGCACCGGAATGGGGTTTCGGGGCCGGGCTGGTGGTCGACCAGTCCCAGGCTGTCACCGTGACCAACGCGCTTATCTACGCCAACGCGGCCTATGCCGCGGCGGGGGTGTTGCTGTCGGACGCCGCCACGGCCCTGGTCAACGTCACGGTGGCCGGCAATACCGGCTCGCTGGGGCCGGCGATCACCCTCTTTGGGGGCACCGTGGCGATGACCAACGGCATCGTGTGGGGCCATAGCAACCCTGCGGGCGCGATCGACAACCAGGGCTACGTCAGCGTGTCGCATAGCATTGTTGAGGCAGGTTGCCCGGTACTTGGCGGCGGCGCGTCCTACTGCGTGGAAACCCTCAACAGTGACCCGCGTTTCGTCGATGCTGCCAGGGGTGATCTGCACCTGGGCGAGGACTCGCCGGCGATCGACGCGGGTGATAACGCCGCGGTGACGGTGACGACCGATCTCGACGGCAACCGGCGCATAGTGGACGGCGATGGCGACGAGATCACGACGGTGGATATGGGTGGCTATGAGTGGATGCCCACCTATCGCGTCTATCTCCCGCTGGCGCTGCGATAAGCTGAGGCGACCGGCGGCCCCCCCCCCTTTGTGTTTCGCCTCAGCAGTCGGAATGCCTCGGGGGAAAGCAGAGGCGGCCGCTCTGCTTCGGTGTAGCGCATGCCCGTCCGAACAGGGCTCCGGCTGGCGCTGGGGTAGCGCTGCAGACGCCGGACGCAATCGAGACGATTGCGGTACGCCGGAGGCGGGCTGCTCTCGGACCCCCCTTTGTGTTTCCCCCCAGCCGTCGAAGCGGCTGGGGGGAAAGCAGAGGCGCGGTGCTGATGCGGGGGCGGTGGAGCGAACGGGGAGGGTGGGTCAGCAGGTCCCCGGCACCGAGTGGTCGGCGGGCCAGGCCAGGTAGTGCGAGAGGAAGGCAGCCAGGAGTGCGGGCGAGAAGTGTGCGCCGTCTCTGCGGACCTGGAAGCAGCAGTTGGGCAACATCTGCGCCGTGCGCTCCGCCGTGGCAAAGGGGACCGAGCCGTCGCTGCGGCTGTGCTGCATCACGACGGGGACGTGGACGTCCTCGAGCCGGAAGCCCCAGTCGCGGCAGCGCAGGCGCAGGTCCTGGGCGATCCCGAAGGCCTCGTGGGCCATGGAGTCGCGGACGTCGGGCCGCGCCAGCGCTTCCTCCGACAGACCGGTGAAGAAGAGGCCCCGGGCAAGATCCTGGAGCTCGGGGAGCGTCGCGTCGGGCGAGAGCGGGTAGGGCCAGAGGGCCTGGACGCCAGGGTCGTAGAGCGCGGGCGTCCCGCTGAGGACGAAGAGCGCGCGCACCCGGTCGGGCAGCCGGTGGGCGATGGCGTAGCCATAGGGCGCGCCCGACGAGATCGCCAGCACGTCGAAACGCGCGAGGCCCAGCGCGTCGGCAAGGGCCTCCGTGATGGCGCCCCATGCGCCCAGATTTCGCATAGTATGAACGGTTGATCTGCCGTAGCCGGGCCGGGCTGCCGAGATCACGCGCCTCCCCGCCGCCAGCAGGGGCTCGAAGAGGTGGATGTCTTCGATGCTCGCGATCATGCCGTGCTGGACGAGCACGGGGAAGCCGCCGCGATCATCGCGATCGCGGCGATCGCAACGATCGCCGGCATCGAGGTAGGCCAGCCGGTGTCCATCCTCATAGTCGACCCACTGGATCATAGCTCTATCGTACGCGTTCTGACCGGGATGGCCACATGGCGTGGCGGGTCTGGCATCGTCCGCGCCGTTCCGATCCGCGCACGAGCTGTGACTCTGGCGCTCAGCCAGGCGATGTCTGGAGTTTTTCGGTGCGGCTTCAGCCGTTCCGGCTCCCCAGAAGCGGAACCGATGCATCGGCACCTACAAACTGGCGGACCTCACTGCTCGACCCGCCTCGGTGGATTTGACAGGCGTCGTGTCCTGGACCATAGTCCGCGTGGTGGCATGTCCCGGGCAGGCCAGGCGGCGGTGAAGGGATTCGCAAAACCCAGCCGTGCAACGTTCTGCCAGGGGGCGCGCGACATCGTGGAAGGTGCGTGTTCTCACAGAGAGCCGAAGGGGGAATGCGTTGGCGACGGATGACCAGCTGTTGTTCGAGGATAGGGACGCCTTCAGGGAATGGCTTTGTCAGAACCATGACACAAGCTCAGGCATCTGGCTGGTGTTGGGCAAAGGTGGCAAGGTCAAGACCCTCACGGCTGATGAAGCTCTGGAAGAGGCGCTGTGCTTTGGGTGGATCGATGGCCAGCTGAAGAGCGTGGATGATCACACCTATGTGAAGCGGTTCACACCGCGAAGGAAGGGCAGCGTCTGGTCCGAGCGCAATCGTGAGCTGGCCCTGGACCTGATCCAGAGGGGCATGATGACGGAAGCCGGCCAGGCGGCGATCGACGCGGCCAAGGCGATGGGGAGCTGGGATAAGCCCGGGCCGGCGCCGGTCACGGAGGATCAGGTCGGTCTCCTGATCGAGGCCCTGTCGGGGGCGGAGCCAGCATTGACGAACTTCCTGGCGATGCCTTTCTCCGTCAGGAGAACCTACACGGCGCTGTACCTGGACGCCAAGAAGGAAGAAACGCGGAAGAAGCGGCTCGCGGGGATCATCCAGAGGCTGAACGAGAACAAGAAGCCGATGTGAGGCCCCTGCGGCAGGCGCGCATGGTGGTCAGACAGGCTTCTGCCGTTCCGGTGTGCCAGAAGCGGAACCGATAAATCGGTTACTACGAACCAACGTCCACGATAGCGGCCGTCTGCAGTTCGTAGGTGCGGCTTTAGCCGTTCCGGTACGCCAGAAGCGGAACCGATAAATCGGTTACTACGAACCAACGTCCACGAGAGCGGCCGTCTGCAGTTCGTAGGTGCGGCTTTAGCCGGTCCGGTGCCCCAGAAGCAGAACCGATAAATCGGTTACTACGAACCAATGTCCACGATTGCGGCCGTCTGCAGTTCGTAGGTGCGGCTTCTGCCGTTCCGGTGCCCCAGAAGCAGAACCGATAAATCCGAGCGCGCCGTTCGTCCTTACTGCCCGACGGGCTCCTCGACGATGAACGCGACGATGCTGCCTTCGGTTTCGCCTGCGCCCACGGTGACGGTGCGCTTCCGCTCGGCCAGGGTCCAGGTGCTGCTGGCGAGCTCCTCGGACACCAGCGGGTCGTCCGTGAGCTGCCACCCCGCGGCGGACAGGACATCCGCGTAGTAGGTGTGGACCTCCTCCACCGTCGCGTCCCCTGCGACCTCGAGCGTCGCCGCCTGAGGGGACCAACCGGTCGGCACCGCGTTCGGGTAGAGCGGGAGCTGGTCGAACAACCCGCCTACGGCAGGCGGGCTTATCGTGATGGGCTGGTTGACCTCGGTGAAGGTCTGGTCGGAGATCAGATGACCGGGCTCGCCACTGATGCTGCTCTCCACCTCCACAAGTAGCCGCACCACCAGTGCGGGAAGGTCCGGCTCGTCGGCGATCCAGAAGTCACCCACGGCACCCAGGTCCTCGTCCTCGGGCCGCGCCTCGTCGGCAAAGAGGGTCCGCCAGTTGGGGGCTTGCGTCGTCCGGAAGTGGCGAGTCGCGATGCCATTCACGGTCTCGTCGCCCACATAGTCGAAGTCGTCGGGCGTCAGATCCGCGACCCATTGGTGGCTCATATCGAGCAAGGCGACCAGGCCGTCGTCCCTGGCCGCAGCTTCGTCGGTCTCCGACCGCATCCACTCGTCGCCGGAGCCCACCCACATCTGGTCCCCGATGACGATCATGAGCTCGGGGTCGCCATCGGAGACGCCCCAGAACTGCCAGGTCCCGGGATCCTGGCTCTGGGCGTAGTCCATCTGGAGCAAGCCCGCCGTGCCCGAAGCCGTTTCGGTGCGCCAGTTGAGGGTCGTGCGATAGCTGGTCAAGCGGCTCCTGGCCTCGCGATCGGCGCGCAGTACCCTTTCAGCGGCCGGCTGATCGAGGTCGCTCGCCTCGGTCGCCGCAACGGTGGGCGCGGGCGTCGCCGGTGCGGGCGTTGCGGCTGTCTGCCGCTGATACTCCCGGACCAGCACGGACACGACCATGCACACCACCAACAGCGCCACCAATCCCGCCCCTGCGAGCACCCATCGCCACACCCGCGGGCGGCGTGGCGGGGCCGGCGTCTGCGCCGGCACGGGCATCACCGTCGTCTGGGACGGCCCCGTTGTCTGCGAGGGTCCCGTCGTCTGCGACGGCCCCGTCGTCTGCGACGGCGTTACCGTCGTCTGCGACGGCGTTACCGTCGTCTGCGACGGCCCCATCCGGGTGGGGGGAAGCGGCGTGGCTGCTTGAGTCTGCGCCCCAGCGGCGACGGTCGGAGCGGGGGCGCCTGCGATAGCTGCGGCCATCGTGGCGGCATCGGGCCAACGGTCGTCGCAGGCGAGCGCCATCGCGTGCGTGATCGCGGCGTCGGTGCGCTCGCTGATGGCCACGGAGAGCTCGCGCGGCGTCCTGTAGCGTTTCGGGTAGGCCATCCGCTCGCTGGCCGTGGGCGGCGCCTGGCCGGCGAGTGCGTGGTAGAGCGTCGCGCCCAGGCTGTAGAGGTCGCTGCGGGGGTCGGTGTGATAGTCCGGCGCGCCCCATTGCTCGGGCGGCGCGTACTCCGGCGTCCCCATGCCGCGCATCACCGTCCTGGTCTGCGGGTCTGCCGGATCCCAGAGCTTGACCAGCCCGAAATCCACCAGAACCGCCGTGCCCTCGGGCGTGATCACGATGTTCTGTGGCTTGATGTCCCGGTGGATGACGCCACGAGCGTGACAGTAGATCAGGGCGTCCAGTACCTGGCGTGCCCAGGCGACCACGTCCGCCTCGGGCAGCGCGCCGTCGCGCTGGATGCGCGCCGCGAGGCTCTCGCCCTCAACGAACTCCATCACGAGGTAGTCGTTGCCCTCCTCGGCGAGGTAGTCGGTCACGGGCACGAGGTTCGGGTGCTTGAGCTTGCCCAGGACGATGGCTTCCTGTTCGAACTGGGCGCGCGCCTTGGCGAGCGTCTCGGGATCGAGGCCAGGCTGGGGGACCATCTCCTTGAGGGCGACCGGCTTGCGGAGGCGCAGGTCCCACGCGCGATAGACCGCGCCCATCCCACCTGCGCCGAGGAGCGCGGCGATCCGGTAGCGATTCTGGAGGATCTGTCCTGTCGTCAGTGGCATGCGGGCGTCCTCTCCTGTGTGATGACAAGGGCACGGAACTGCCGAACTGTTGCCGTATTATCGCCGGTCCGGGTGCGAGTGCAACACGTGCGGGGGCGCTCTGCGAGCGCGAGGGACCGGCGGTGGCAGTGCGCGGGCGGATCCCCCCTTTGTGTTTCCCCCCAGCCGTCGGAACGCGGGCGTCAGAACGCCTGGGGGGAAAGCAGGGGCGCCGCTTTGCTCTGCTGGGGCGCGTCCATCCGAAAGAGCCCGTCGGAGTGGCATGCCCGTGGTCCGTGGAGGTGCGGGGCACGCAATCGAGACGATTACGCTACCCGCGCTTGACCGGCGTTGGCTTGCCCCAGACCTTGCGGACGCGCGTATAATGGGAACTGTCATCCGATTGGCCTGTGAGGGATAAGGCGATGCGCGATTGGTCTCAGTCTCCCTTTGTCACCACGCCCCTGGATCCTGCGGCCCTGCGGCACCCCTTCGCGCGCGAGACGCGCTGGCACGTCATCACGGGCTCCATCTGCTGCGGCAAGACGACGCTCATCAACCGCCTGGCGGCTCTGGGCTACCGGACGGCGCCGGAGGTGGCGCGCGGCTACGTCGAGCGGGAGCTGGCCCGGGGGCGCGCGCTCGAGGAGATCCGCGGCGACACGGCGGCTTTCTGTCGCAAGGTTAAGGACCTGACGCTGGACTTCGAGCCGGGGCTGCCCGCGGAGGAGCCCATCTTCTTCGACCGGGCCCTGCCGGACTGCCTCTCCTTCTACCGCTTCGCCGGACTCGATCCCAACGAGATGGTGCATCAGTGCTTCCGCAACCGCTATGCCACCGTCTTCCATCTCGCGCGGTTCGCTTATGAGGAGGACGGCGTGCGGATCGAGGGCGATGTGGCGTCCGAGTTCCTCGACGAGTGGGTCATTCGCGACTACGAGGCGCTGGGCTACACCGTGGTGCGGGTGCCGGACATACCGACCGACGACCGCCTCGCGTTTGTGCTGGAATACCTGAAGGGCCAGGGGTCTGCGTAGCGCGATCGTCTCGATCGCGTCCGGGATGTAGCGCAGAGCGGGCGAGACGCCCGCGGTCCGAGAGGGGCGCCTCTGCTTCTCCCTCCGACCGTCTGCGGTCGGGGGGAGAACACAAGAGGGGGGTCCGGTCCGCCACGGCGCGGAGGCGGGCGTGACGCTGGCTCGAGCGTATCCCGTGCATTGGGTGCCGCATGGAGGGCGTCTGGCGTGGGGCGGGACGGCAGTGGGTCAGAGGGGCTTGCCCGGTGGCTCGACTCGCTCATCGAGGCGGGCTGGCTACTCGCTGCGCTCCTCACCCCCCTGGTCGTGAACCTCTGGGCTGCCCAGCCCTTCGAGCCCATCAAGGTTGCCCTCGTGCGCACGCTTGCCTGGGCAATGGCTGCGCTCTGGCTGGCGCACGCGCTCCTCACGCGTCGCGGTTTGCGCGGCTCCGAACGGCATCCCCTTGTCTGGCCCACGCTTGCCGTCATCGCGGTGCAGATCCTGTCCACGCTTGTGGCAGTTGATCGTGGCCTGAGCTTCCGGGGCAGCTATGACCGCGCCCAGGGCTGGCTGACGCTCACGAGCTATGCGGTGCTCTTCCTGGTCACCGCAGACCGCCTGCGCACGTTCGAGCAGGCGCGCCGCTTGACGCTGGCCCTCGTGCTTCCGGCGGTGCCACTGGTGGCGCTTGCCCTGGCACAGGCGCTTGGATGGCAGCCCATGGGTCTGGTCACCGATGCGCGCTCTCCGGTGTTCGCGACGCTGGGCCGCGCCAACTTCCTGGGGGCGGTTCTCGCGATGCTGATGCCACTGACCCTGGGACTGGGCCTCTCCTGGGGTGCGCGTGCCGTTTCTGGCGAGCCGGCGGATGCTGAATTGCCTGACCCGGTGAACAGCCGGATGATGGCCGGCATGGCGTTGTGTGCTGCCGAGGGGGCCATCCTCGCGCTGACCCGCGCACGGGCGGCGTGGCTGGCGGCGGGCGTTGCGCTGCTGGTCTTCGGCCTGTTCTGGCTGCGGGAGTGGCTGGACGTACGGCGCTGGAAGTGGATCGCGGTGGGTGCCGCGTTGGGCCTGGCTGGTGTGCTTGCACTGGCACTTGCGTTTGTCGAGAGCACTTCCGGCGCGGCGCGCGTCACGATCTGGCGGGCCGTCCTGCGCCTGATCGCGGAGCGGCCCCTGCTGGGCTGGGGGCCTGATGCGCTGGGGCTGGTATTTTCCCGCGTGTACCCGCCGGCGTTGGTCTACACACAGGGGCGGGGGGTGCTGGTCGATCGGGCGCACAGCCTGCTGCTCGATTGGGCGGCGACGACGGGCATCGCCGGGATGCTGGCGCAGGGGGTGTTGCTGGGGACCTTCTTTGTCGTTGGCATCCGGGGCCTGCGATATTTGACGGACCCACGCCACCGGGCGTTGTTGGCGGGGTGCCTGGCTGCTGTGGCAGGGAATGCTGTCGGGACCCTCGTGAGTTTCGACGTGACGGCGACGGCGACGGCGACCGCGTTGTGTATGGCGGTGGTGGTGTCGCTAACCAGGCGGAACGCGGTTGTCCACGATTGCGGTGGGGACGACGCGGAGCTGGAGAGGTACCGCTTCCGAGCGACACGCTCCCGCTTCCGAGCGACACGCCCCCGCTTCCGAGCGACACGGTCCGAGAGGGGCGGCACGCGCTGGGGCGTTGGGGTGGTGCCCGTCGTGGCACTGGACGCCGCGCTATGCGCCGCCTTGGGCGCCGCGATCTGGCAGGCCAACGTGCGACCGGTGCTTGCAGATGTGGCGGCGCTCACGTCGGACCGGCGGGCTGCAGTGGGCGACTGGGCTGGTGCCGCAGGGGCGGCGGAACGTGCGGTCGCGCTGGCGCCCTGGGAGCCGGCGCATCTGCGCAGGGCGAGCTGGGCGTGGTTGCAGTGGGTTGTGCAGGCCGGGGGCGAGCCCGATGCCGGCCTGGTGCGGGCTGAGGCGGCGCTGTTGGCGGCCCGCGAGGTCCGCCCCGCCGACGTGGCGACCTGGATGGCGCTGGGTGAGCTCTACGGCGTCTGGGGCAACCGGTGGGATCCAGAGCGCCTCGCACAGGCCCACGCCGCCTACGCCCGCGCGACGGAGCTCGCCCCCCACGTCGCGATGGTCGCCACGGCCTGGGGCATGGTCGATTGGGAGGGTGGGCGCTTTGCTGAGGCGGCGGCGCAGTTCCGCCGGGCGGTGGAGCTGGACGCGACCGATGGCTATGCGTTCATGCGTCTGGGCGAGGCTGCGCTGGCTCAGGGGCACGTCGCGGAGGCATCGGCTGCCTTCGAGCAGGCGGCACATTGGGAACCGGAGATGGTCCCGGCGCACGTGGTGTTGGCCCGGAGCCTCTGGCTGCTGGGGCGACGCGCCGAGGCCGGCGAGGCTCTGGCTCGGGCGCTGGCGCTCGACCCGGGAAACGAGGCGACGCTGGCGCTGCGCAACGAGATGCTCTCTTCGCCCTAGGGCTCAGTTGGGCTGGTATCTGGGGCTCGTAGGTCGGCAGTCTGCTGCCGCTTCGACTTCAGTCATTCTGGTTCCGCAGCGGGTGCGCCCAGTCGACCGGGCGGACGCAGAACCGCTGAAGCGGCGCCTACGAACCATTGGCTGACTGGTGAGGGGTCCATTCTGACGGCGTACCACGGAGGTGAGGATATGCAGACGAAGGCGTTGTGGCTTACGGTTGCTCTGGTCGCGGGGCTGGTCCTTGGCACGGGTGCCGCCGGAGCGCTCCTGGCTGCGCCCGATGGGCCTGAGGCGCCCGCTGCGGTCGTTGCGGACGTCGCGAGCACCCTCAATTACCAGGGCCGGCTGACCGAGCCGGGTGGCGCGCCGCTGGACGGCACCTTCCCGATGCGGTTCCAGATCTACAACGACGCGACGGCGGGGACGCTGCTCTGGGACAGCGGCACCGCCTCGGTGAATGTGGTTGTGGACCGGGGGTTGTTCAACGTGGGGCTCAGCGTGACCCCTGCCGCGTTCGACGGACAGGGCCTGTGGCTGCGCATCTACGTCAACGGCGAATGGCTGTCACCGCGGCAGGCGCTCCTGCCGGTGCCCTACGCCCTCAGCCTGAAGCCTGGCGCGCAGATCCGCGCCGCCACGGGCGAGGCCCTGCGCAGTACGTCGATCAGCGGGTACGGACTCGCAGGCTACACGGACGACGGCTACGCCGTCAGGGGTGAAGACGCGGGCACCACCGCGGCGCGCGGCTACGGCGGCTACTTCACCAGCCAGAACGGCATCGGGGTGTACGGCTATTCGTCCGCTGCCAGGACGGCTTCCAACGCCTACGCGCCGGGCATCTACGGCAGGAGTCTTTACGGCAATGGCGTCTACGGTGTGGGTGAGGGCACGCTAGCAGGGGTGTATGGCCAGAGCACGAGTGGCATCGGACTGTACGGGACCAGCTCCAGCAATTTCGGGGTATACGGCTATAGCAGCACCGCAGCCGGCGTGTCCGGCGTTACCGGCGGCAACACCGGGAGCGACTACGGGGTCTATGGCCGGGGCGGAGATGGGACGTATGGCGTCTACGGCAGCAACTACGGCACGACCACCGGCCTGGGCGTGTACGGCAACAACACCGGGGGAGGCTCCGCTGTGTCAGGCGTCAACGAGGGCTCAGGCCCCGGCACCTGGGGCTATAGCTCGACTAACAACGGTGTGGTAGGGAGCACCGGCAGGGCCGATAACAACTGGGGGTTCTACACGTACGACAACATCCACTTCCTGGGCTCCACGATGCTCGGCGCCGAGACGCAGGTGGTCCAGAACAGCGACTCCGGGCCGCTCGAGGCGGGTGACGTCGTGGAGATTGCCGGGATGGGCGCGGCGCCGGCTGAGGGGCTGCCGCCGCTGATTCAGGTGCGCAAGTCGGATGAGCCGGGCAGTCTGGCCGTGTTGGGTGTCGTGGCCTCCGGCTATGATGAGGCGTGGCTGCTGGATCCGTCGTCCGCCGATCCTACGGGTGCCGGCAGCCCCCAGCCGGGGTCTCTGCAGTCGCGGGAAGGGTCCGTGGCTCCGGGCGGCTATCTGCTGGTGGTCGTCCGGGGTCCTGTTCAGGTAAAGGTCGACGGCGCAGCGGCGATCCGGGCGGGTGACCTCCTTTCGAGTGCCGCGCGGGCGGGACACGCGCAGGCGCTGCCGGTGGTGAGCGCAGCCAGCGACGCGGCGCCGCAGCCCGGGACGGTGTTGGGCAAGGCGCTCGAGCCGTGGGATGGGGCAGAGGACATGATCTACGTCTACGTCACGCTGCAGTAGGAGGGTGCCATGGCCACGAAGAAGATTCTTGTGCTTGTGGCACTCTCGCTCGCCGCGGCACTGGGCGCCGGTGGCCCTGCCCGCGCTCAGACGTCGACCAACTACAACCTGGAGTGGCACGTGATTGGCGGGGGCGGGGCACGCGTCAGCTCGGCGCACTACGCCGTGAACGCCACGATCGGGCAGGCCGCGGCAAGCCCACCTGTGTCCGCCAGCGCCAGCTACGTCGTGAGCGGCGGCTACTGGCTTCCCGGCGGATACCGGGTCTATCTGCCGCTGGTGGTCCGGATGTAGCGCGATCGTCTCGATCGCGGCTGACGCAGGCGTCAGAACGCACGTCAGCTTGGCGCCGGACGCATACGCTACAGCAGAGAAGCACGACCCGAGAGGCGTAGCGCGATCGTCTCGATCGCGTTCGGGCTGCGGTGGCAGAGCAGAGCGGGCGAGACGCCCGCGCTCCGAGAGCTTCTGCTTCTCCCCCCGACCGTCCGCGGTCGGGGGGAGAACACAAGAGGGGGGTCCGGGCCGCCGCCAGGCCGGCGGTTCACCAGAGACGGATGCGCGGGCGCCCCAGCGTGCGGCCCTTCCAGGCGAGGCCGCCGGTGAAGCTGAGCACGAGTGACCGCAGGGCCACGCCCTCCATCGCGAGCACCGTGAGGGGGTAGAGCGCGGCGGCGTGCAGCGGCAGGCCCAACTGCCGGTAGGGGACCGCCCACAGCGCGAGCGCGCCCGCGACGCACCCCAGCAGCAGACCCAGGAGCAGGCCGGGCAGCGCGGTGCCCGGCGCTGCGCCGACGGCGTAGAGCGCCAGGCTGGCGAGCGGGCCCAGGAACATCCAGGCCACCCACAGCCACGCGCCCAGGTAGGGCACCAGGCGGAAGTCGAACGCCGCGAAGAGGTTCTTGGAGAGCCCCGCACGGGCCTCGCGCCCACTCCGGTACATGCGGCAGGAGACGATGTCCACGGCATTGATCATGCGCCAGCGCTGGCCCGTGGCCAGGGCGCGCTGCGCGAACGCGAGGTCCTCGGTGATCGTGGCGCGCACGGCGGCGTGCCCGCCGAGGGCCTCGTAGGTGCTGCGCCGGAACAGCAGCATCTGGCCCACGGCATAGGCGCTCCCGGGGCGTTCTGTGCGCTCGCCTTGATAGGCCCGCCGGAGGGGGACGAAGCAGAGCACCCTCCAATAGAAGAAGGGCACGATCAGCTTCTCGCCCCAGGTGGCCACCTCCTGGCGCGGGAACCCGCTCAGCAGGCCGGCGCCCTCGCCCTCCAGGGCCGCCACGGCCGTGCGCAGCGCCGCGGGGGCGTGGGCGGTATCGGCATCGGTGAAGTAGAGCAGCTCGCCGGTCGCCTGTGCGGCAAGCTGGGCGCAGGCCCAGGCCTTCCCCAGCCAGCCGGCCGCCAACGGCTGACCCTCGAGCACGCGCAGTCGCGCGTCGGAGGCCGCCAGCGCCTCGAGGATCGCGCGGGTAGCGTCGGTGGAGCCGTCGTCCAGGACCAGCACCTCGAGTTCGGGATAGTCCTGGGCCAGCAGCGAGGCGACGCAGCGTCCGATGTTGGCCTCCTCGTTGCGCGCCGGCACCAGGACCGAGACGCGCGGGAGGTGCGCGGGGGTGGGGTGGCGCCGCGCCCGACGCAGCGTCGCCGCGTTGGCCAGGCTGATCACGAGCAGGACCGCCTGGAAGAGGATCAGGTAGCCGATGAGGGCGTGCGGAAGGTAGCGGAGCACGGGCAGGGCCTTATCCGGCGCGATTGGCCGCGCCTGCTAGTGGAAGAGCACGAATCCGTCATCTGCGGCAAACGCGAACGCCTTTCGGAACAGGGCATACCGCTCGACCATCCACGGCTCCGAGTCGGGCGGGAGCTTGTCGGCATACGCCGCGAAGTCGTGGGCCAGAGCCTTGCAGGCCTTGGGTCCCAGCGCGCCGTAGGAGTCCGAGAAGGCGATCAGCCAATGGAACGGCCGGTCGGTCGCGTTCTCCTTATCGGCCCACAGCGCCTCAGGCGAGGCGTCCGCGGCCCACCGCGACAGCCATCCGCGCCAGATATTGTAATAGAAATAGGAGCCGGCGCCGAAGCTGAAGGTGTCCTCGTACGTGAACGCGTGACCCGGCAGCGTTCCCTCGCCGTGGGCTGCGAAAGGCCCGCCGTCATCGGACAGATAGTCCTTTTTCTCGGCCCGTTCGCTTCTTGCGAAATCCCACTCACTGATGGCCTCAAGCCACGTGACTCGCTTGTATGCGGTAACGTCCAGACCCATGTCGACCTCCTCGGTGTCCGAATAGCGTCAGGTCCGTCACGGTCCGTGCCCGCAAGGCCAGGCGGTGCCGCGGCCCTCCGAGCGCGATCGATGTCCCGTCGCGCATTCATCGCGCTCGGGACAGGCGCGGTGTTCCCCAGCTAGACTTTGCCAAACGGTCCCAATACCCTTCCGGGAATCATGTGCTTTCTGACTTTCCCGAAATGCAGTTCTACCTTATCAGCGACGGTGAGCCGTCGCAATACCCTTCCGGGCATTATGTGCTTTCTGACGGATGCGGCGCTGCGTGGGCTGTACGAGCACACCAAGAAGTCTCAATACCCTTCCGGGCATTATGTGCTTTCTGACGCAGGCCAGCGATGACTGAGGGCCCTGGGGCTGGCCAGGGTCTCAATACCCTTCCGGGCATTATGTGCTTTCTGACAATGACGACCCTCTGTGCGTCCAGGTGGCTGATTTCTGGAGTCTCAATACCCTTCCGGGCATTATGTGCTTTCTGACGGTATCAAAATAATCTTTCTAATTACTTCCATACTACTAAGTCTCAATACCCTTCCGGGCATTATGTGCTTTCTGACCGGGTGGCATATCGTGGGCGAGACGATCAACGCATGGCTGGGTCTCAATACCCTTCCGGGCATTATGTGCTTTCTGACTCAGATTGAGGGCATCATATTCTCAACGGTCTTCACTATCGTCTCAATACCCTTCCGGGCATTATGTGCTTTCTGACGCGATGCTGTTGCGCTTTATCGCCTTTATAAGGCGATACGTCTCAATACCCTTCCGGGCATTATGTGCTTTCTGACAGAGCTATTGACCTACGCACCTATCCTGATCTTGGTCGAGTCTCAATACCCTTCCGGGCATTATGTGCTTTCTGACTGTCAACCCTCACCCTGCAGGGGTGACAATCAGCCTATCCACACCGCATTTCCGGCCATCTTCCTCGAAAACCGTGCAACTTCGTGCGTCCGATCGTGCAGTTTATGTCATGATCTGACATCTTTGACTGCGACGCACCCCCAGAAACGCCCTCGTTTCCGACCCCAAAACCACCCTGCGTCGCAGTCATGGTAGAACCACCTCCCACGATAGGCAAGGACGGTCGCGTGTCGGGCGTGGCTTGCCGGGGTACCCAGGGATCGCCGCGACTGCGGAGGGACGCCGTCGTTCAGCCGCCGGCTTCCTGCGGCTCACGCTCCACCGCCCGCACCTGGCCCATCCCCATGGTGGTGAGCATCCCGAGGCCCGCGTAGCGCGCGAAGCCGGCGAGCAGCCCCAACACCGCGAGCCAGTAGCGGTCGCGGTTGAGGGCACAGTAGGTCACCTCGCCGATGGCGCCGATGCGCATCCCGCGCGCGTCGCCCTGGCCCCTCGTCCACCCCGGCGCACTGCGCAGCGCGAAGCGGCTGATGGCCACGCACTCCTGCGTATAGCGGCGCACCTCCTCCTCGGGCAGCGCCACCGGCGCGAAGGCGTTCCAGCGTGCGACGAGGCTGCCAAACACGAGCGAGGGGAGCGGCAGCGCCTGGGTGAGCCCCTGCGAGCGGAAGGCCGTGGGCGAGGCGAAGAGGAGCGTCCATGCCGACGCAGGCGCCGGCCCCGAGGGGCGCAGGTGGCGCGCCGCGAGCGCGTCGTAGTCGTCGCTGCCGGGCCATGGGGAAGGGGAGCGTGCGGAATCGGGGGATTGCGGATCGCCAAGCGCAGACCCGGCCTCTCCCATCCGCAACGCGCTATGATCCGGCGCGAGCGCTTCCACGCGTAGGTCGACCCCCTCGAAGGTGAGAGTGTCTCCGGGGGCGAAGGCGGTCGCCAGCGCCGCAGCGACCGGGGCGGTGAGCGCCGTGTAGCGCAGGACGTAGGCGACGTCGGGTGCCACGCGGCCGGCCTCGCGCGGGCCCATCAGATCGGAGCACGTGATGGGCTTGGGCCCGTCTCCCGCGTGGAGCGCGGCGGCGAGCGCCGGATCGCGCGCCGCGAGCCGGTCGAGGAGGATGGCGTGGGCAGCGCGGCCCAGGCGCGGGGGAAGCGGGGCTGTGCGGGTGGGGTGCAGGGTCAGGACGAGGCTGAGGAGGTCCACGCAGGCGCTCGAATCTCGCCCTCGCTCAGGCCCCATCAGCCACCGGGCTGTGCGCTTCCAGGACGCCGTGGTTGCCGACCGCCACGGTCACCCCCTCGCTGGCGCTGACCGAGCAGCCCGGCTTGTACGCGATGCGGACGTCTTGCGTCAGCTGGTACCCGGTCGGCGTCCTCTCACGTCCCACCAGCGGTTCGATGCTGCCCGAGAGGCCGGGGACCGCTTCTGTGCCAGTCGCATATGCGTGCTGGTAGATCCTCTGGCCCCGACCAAGGCTCAGGCGCACCTGGTCGCCCGCGTAGGTCACGGCGAAGCCGCCCAGCGCCTCAGACGCGGAATCGCAGCCTATCAGCTCGACCCGCCCCCATCCGTACTTCAGCTCGCCGCCCAGCCGCAAGTTCGCCAGCGTCGATCGCCACTCGTGCTCCGTGATTGACGAAGCGCTCGCGACCCACAGATCCCCGACAAGATAGACGGGGTCCCCCGTGCGCGTGCGCGGCGCGATGTACTCCGTCTCGTGCAAGCTGCCTTCCAGCGCAGCGCTGCGGGCGACGTCCACCGACGTGCTGACGAAGCTATGCAGTAGCTGGTAATCGTAGTCGGCATGCTCCCAGGGTAGATAGGGTTCAGCCCCGTCGAGCGATGGCCACAGGTAGCCGAAGCGAAAGCCGCCATGTACGTTGGTACCGGTGGTGACGTAGGCCTCGCCGCGGTTGCCGAGGCCGCGGTCGCGCGTCAGCCGCGCCGTGAGTGCGGCCCACAGCACCTTGCCCGGCACATAGCGACGCGTCTCCCAAAGGTTCCCGGACCGCCGGAAGCCGACGAAGAGAGGGCTGATCATACGGAACTTGAGACGATAGTGCGTCCAAGCCATGCTTGCCTCCTGAGAGAGCTCAGGCCTCTCGTGATGTCTAGGCGGCCTTCGCGCCATACCGCGCGTAGATCAGCGTCTGCTCGTAGAGGCCACGGATGAGCAGCACCATGTCGAGATCCCCAAGCACGTGCTCGGTGTAGAACCCCAGCACCGCCGACTGGACTGCGTTACCGGCCGGGATGTGTTCGGTGAGTCCCGGGACCTCGCGCGCGGCAGCGAGCAACTGCCGGCGAATGACCGGCGCGAGTGAGGCCTCGTCGCTCGTGCGCGAATAGAGGAACAGCATGCAGGCATAGACACCCTGCTGCTGCAGCACGCCCAGCGCCTTTGTGGCGAGCCGTTCCAGAACCTCGATCGCCTTGTTACCATGTGGGGCCTCTTGAGGGGCCTCATGCACCATCGCCTGCGCACATTGCGCCGCAACCCGCTCAAGGTTAGGCATAGTCTACCTCCGCAACCTTCCGCAATCGGCCGAAACCGCGCGTCCCCATGCCGCCGACGCCCAGGTGCTCCATCCACTGCAGGCCGGCAGCAATCACATCGGCAGGACCGTTCCATGGCGTGCCCAGGTCGGCGCCGGCATCGTCCCTGGAGCAATCCCAGGCTTTCGAGACCTTGGGGAACCCGGCGCGGTAGTCATCGACGATCAGGTCCAGCCACAGATAAGCCGCGCGCGGAATAGCTTCGTAGGTGAAGAGCGCCTTGTCCTCTGCAGCGCCGGTGTCGGGATTGATGCTCACCGACGTGCGCACCTCGAGATTGGCGTTCACCACCTGGGAGAACAGCTTGTCCGAAAGCAGCACGATGCGCGCCTTGACGGGATCAGCGACGATCGTCGTGAGCCCTTCGGGGATCTGCCAGTCGTCACCGTCCTTCTCCACCATCAGCCATCCCAGGCTGAGGTAGCGTTGTTGGGTCAGTCCCGCCCACTTGGCCTGGTCGTTCTGCACAGTGTGGTTGGGAAGGCCGAAATCCGTCAGGGCGGAGGGGCACGTGACCCAGACCGGTCCGACCATCGAGTAGACCGGGAAGAGCAACAGCCGCGCGTCGCTGATCGACACGACGCCCGAGTGTGCCGTAGACGCGCCCTCCCCCTTGGCATAGCCGAACGTATAGCAGATGGGACAGGCGTCCTCCCCGCAGTGGCCAGGGTCGTTGGGGCTGCTCTGGCCCTGTCCGGCGCAGCGCCGCTTACCGTAACGCACTGCCGCATAGTGTCGCAGCGCACCGTTGAGTGAGGTGCCCGGGATCTTGGGCAGGTTGGTGCCCGGCTCGCGGACGATGCTCAGATCGACGCGCCCCAAGCGCGTGCCGCCGGTGCCCACGTGGACGGGATCGACGGTCATCATCACATAACGATGCTTCTCGGTCGTGCTCATGCGTGCGCCTCCTGTTGAGCGGGTGTCCCAACGTTTTCCTTCTGTACCTGCATTCGGACCTGCACCACGTCTGTCAGCCAACCGCGGGCCGCATAGTGCTGCCAGGTGTCGAGCCAGGCCGACCTGGGGTGGGTCGAATCCCAGGGTGGTGTGGTCCACTGTGCGTTCGCGACCGCATCGCGACAGAACTGCAGGAAGACCGGGTCATCGGCTGTGGGTTGCCACGCCTCGCGCCGCGCCTCGACACTCTCGCAGAGTGCGTAGATCTGAGCGGTGCTGAGCTTGGTGCTGAGCGTTGTCCAGATGTCGTCGAGGTCACCAAGGTCATCGAGCAGGTATGGCTTCCGCGCGCTGACTCCCTGGCCACGGCGTTGGCCGGCATCGTCGTACCCGGTCTGGAATCGCCGGGCGGCGCTGTCCAGCCACACCCAGTCCAGCGTTGCCGGTGTGAAGTAGACCTCATCCTCTGGACGTAGGTCCCGGGCGTGGACCATCCAGCGCTCGGAGCCACCGGCCCAGGGGCACGGTGCCCGGAAGCGGCTGGGGCGCTCCGTGGGCTCAGCATCGGTGGCGAGATAGACGTAAGGATACCATTCGTCCGTGGTTGCGCCGTCGCCCATCGTCAGCGGCACGCGCCACGTCGCGACCCGGCTGCCGCGGCTGAGGCGCACCTGGCGCCAGGCGGCGAAGTGCGGGTCGGCGCCAAGGTCATCGGGTGGACCGCCGGCATCGGCGACCGCGGTCACCGACCAGGGCTGGGCCGCCGGGCAATCGTAGTCGAGGAGCCGCCGTCCGGCGTCCAGCACAGCGCGCAGCGGCGTGCGTCGATTTGCGTACACGATGCCCAGGTGCATGGGCAAGCGGTTGCGCACCTTCCCCATCTCGCGCTCGTACTTCGCCTTGATCGCGCGGACCACGTCGAGCGCCCGATCTGCAGGGACCAGCGTCATAAAAGTGCGCGGCTCGGCGAGGATGGGAATGGCGGTGGCATACCGTCGGTCCTGGTGGTCAGTGCGCACGATCCCGACCTCCGCGAAGGTCTCGGCCTTCGCGCCTGCGCCGGCATCGGGATCCTGCAAAACTGCAGGGGCTCCTGGGCGCACGATGTGGTCGTCAATCCAGTCCTGAACCCAGATGGCCGCGGCAGCGGGGCTCCTGTGAATCTCCCCGGCTGCCCCAAGCTCACGCGCCGCTCGACAGAGATTGCCGGCGCTGATCAGGTAGCCCCCTTCCTCGTGTCTCGGCGGGTACCAGACAACGTCCAGCGTAACGGTGGGGGTGAGCGCCAGCCCGTACACATGGAACGCGCCCGCATCCAGGTGCCCACGGGGCCATAGCAGCAGCCTCCGCCGGTCGTCTGCAAGAGCCCGGTCCAGCACGGTGTCCCTGACGTCGAGCCAGAACCGCTGCGTTGTTTGCCATACCCGAGAGATGCGGCTAAACGAAGGCGCCTTGCCCTCCGCCGGCTTCGAGTCCGTCGCAAAATCGTTAAGGAGCGAGGTGACCAGGTGGCCGCTCACCCAGTGTGTCAGGTCGAATGATCCTGCGATCAATGCAAGCCGCCCGCTTACGTCGGCGACCTCGTCGAGCCAGATGGTGTCCGACTGCGGTGTGGATGCCCACAGGCTGGAGCGGTCAAGTCGTCGCTGCTCGCAGATATCACATACCTTCCGCTCTCCAGCCTTCTTTGCCCCGCTCTGTGGGCGAATGCCGCATACCGGACAGATCTCAGCCCCGCGAGGCCAGGCTTTGGCGAAGCTGCTGGGTTCGACTTCGTAGGCGACCCCCATTCCGAGGACCTCTCCCATAGAGGGAATGTCGTCACCCTGATGCGTATCGGGATCCTGACCTCGCCAGGAGTGCGGATCCAGCGTGACGTTGGGCAGGAGCTCTCCACCAAGGCACAAGTGTGGCTTGTGCTCTATCGTGCCCTCGCTGAAGGCTCGGAGTACCAGCATCCGTAGCGTCGCCGCGCATTTTGTTTGCACTTCGATGGGGCCCCGCGCGTCCAACAAACCGTCCAGGTCCGGAACGACAAAGACGCTTCCGTTCTCATCGCGGTAGACTTCACTTCCAAGGGGATAGGTTACCTCCAGGAGGTTGCGCACGCGGTCAAGGCTGTTGCGGAGGAGCTCGCGCCTGGCCAGGAGATCGGTCAAGCGGACGGTCCCAGTCACGAAAGTGAGCGCATCACAGCGAACGCTGAGGAACCGCCAACGAAGGTCAGCCAGCTCAAGGCGAGGGGGGACCAGCAGCAAGGCTCGCGCCAGCGCGGCCTTGTAGAGAGAACCGACCAACCATCCCCAGCTCCAAAGGCTGATCTCGTTGATGGGCCGCCGAGTATCCGCACTGGCCTGTCCGAACAAGCGCTCCACAGCCTGCCTGAGGGCGTCCCTTCCGCACTCGGAGTAGGTGTTCAGGTCGTTCCAAGGAATCTCGGTCGCCAGGCGGGTGGTGAGTTCTTGGGGCATAGGTCTCTCGTATCCCAAGGGGGAGCTGATCTGTGCCGGGTGGTTCTGCTGGCCGGCGCGCGGATCTCTCTTGTCGACATGTGCTGTGTTGTGGCATCTGGACAGACACATGAGGTTCTTTGAGGGACTCTCCGGTCGCCTCCGCCCGCTCCAGTGGTCTAGCAGCGTTCGCAGGTCGTCAGTGCTCCCCAGAAGGGCCAACTGAGCGTTGAGCAGCGCAGTGGGCGATTGAGGGCGTGCCTGTTGGCTGCCGCCTGCAGCACCGTGGGCCTGCAGATGCTCCTCAGAGCACTTTCGATAGTCGTGCAGCCAGCCCACCGCTTCCGCCAGCAACAGTGCCTTGCGGTTCTTCTCGAGCACGCTCAGGTCGTAGGTCATTGGGCACCTCCTTGCCGCAACTCGTCTGCGACCTGCCTCGCCACACCCGGCAAGTCCGAAAGGTGAGCAAATGCGCGCTCGCCGATCGGCGGGGCTGCCGGAGCGGGGGGCGCCTCGGCCGTGACGGCTTCGCGCTCGATCCATGTTCTGCCCTGCCGATCCCAGTCAGGGTGGCTATCGCGCAGCCGCTTGTAAGCGCTGGCGCGCGTGCCGCCCCAGCCCGACGCCCCGAGTTCGCTGTCCGTCCAGCGTGGGAACTCGGGGACGCTGAATCGCTGGAGGAATTGCGCGATGCTGGCTGTCAGTGCGTCCGGTTGTGGTCCGGATGACGCAGCTTCACCGGCGGCCGGGCTGGTTCCGCCAAGATCCGCCCTGATGGCAAGCTTGCCCTCGCCAACCAACTGATCCTCTGCACTACCGAACCCGCTGCTCGTCTTTGCGCCGAAGCCCTTCTCGACCAGCATCGTCGTGACGTCCGCCGCGACAGCCTTGAGGTCGTCAAGGGCGTCTCCGTCCCCGTCAGAAGGAACGTTGAGCAGGACAAAGGTGCCGCTTGTGCCCGCAGGCACCGCTTCCAGGTAGATCGGTAGTTTGCCACCACCGGAGTCTCGGCTATGGGGGTTGATCACCTCCAGCGCCACCGCATCAAAGTAGGTGGGGTAGAAGGTGAGGCTTCCCGAGAAGCCCTCCACGTCGCCTTGCTGAACGCCGCGCCTGCGCAGGTCCCTCTCGAACTCCGCCGCCGCCGCTGCCGCCGCTGCAGTCAGGCGCACTTGCCACTGGTTCCGCGCCTCTTGATCGGCATCGGCTGGAAGCCCGCCCGCACGGTGCCGTGCCAGTGCGGCGTTGAGGTACCTTTCCGCGCCATCCTTCTCGTTCCCGTAGAGCCGCACCAGCTGCAGTCTCCGGGCGGCGAAGGCGGCTTCATCGCCGTCCTGCTGCAACTGCTCGACCAAACGCCGGATCGCCGCCGAGCGAAGGGCGCCCTTCCACTGCGAGGGCGCGACATAGGGAATGCGGAACACCCACTCCTTCTTCAGCGGGTTGTCAATGATGTAGAAGTCGGCGTCGTTGTGGCTCAGATAGGGCTTGCGGAGGACAAAGGTGAACTGGAACGCCCATGAGCGGGCGGGTAGCTGCCCCAGATCCGGCAGTGCCGGCTGCAGGTTCAGCCCGGCGACGTAGGTCCTCATCTGCCTCTTGAGAAACGATGAGTAGTCTGTCGCTCCTGGCTTATACCACCACAGGAGCCCGGTGCGGTTGTGGCGGTCACCCGTGCGGGCAAAGTCCTTCTGGTCGGTCGCCGTCAGTTGTGCCAGAAGCTCAAGGCGTGCAGCCGGGTCGGTCACCTCCGCCAGGACCGGCGCTGACTGGGGTGGATTTGTGCGCCTTCCGATCAGGTACTCCACAGCGCGCTTCCGGTCATCCTCGCCTAGATTCAATAGGGCGTAATGAGCATGGGTTTCGCTCTGCATCACGATGCCTCCTGCTGTCTAGACCCGCGTCGCCTCAAGTTGGGCGATGACGTCTGTAGTGGTACGGCTGACCCAGGCAGCGCGGGGTGGCTCAGTGGTCACAGCGCCCGCGGCTTTGAGCACCCTGTCCCAGCGGGTGGCGTCCCTAACCAGCGTCCAGACCTGCCCCAGCTCCGCGCTGAGGAAGCGGGCACCCCTGTCGTCGACTGGCGGAAGCCACACCCAGCCCGGCACTTCCCAGCGGTCACCTATGTCACGAGCCCAGCCGACGGCGACTTTGCTGCGCACGCGGTCGTTGTTGGCGCCTGATGTGCCAAACAAACAGAGGACCACGTTCCCCCTCCACGCTCCTCCGCGGTATCTCCACTCGTCCTTGAGCAGCGGTCCCACGGGAACGATGCCGCGAGCCGCAAGGCCTGTAAGGACCGGCCTGGTCTCAACATTGGTCATCAGTCGGTCCAGTCCGGACAGGTGGCGCCACCACGGCCCAGCCGCTGGAGCGAAATCGTACCGGAAAAAGCCCATTGCCCGGACGTCAAGCGCACCGCTGACACCGTTGGCCCCCATCGCGGCCCAGGGAGCGCGCGCGGCGTAGGAGCAGACCTCGGCGCGGTTCAGGATCTCGAAGCGCCCGCAACCAAACTGGGGCTTCGCGCCAAGGGTGCCCCATTTCTCGAGGAACAGCACGAGCGCCGCCAGTCGATCGATCGCGGCGGCATCACCATCCAGCCGCAGATCCAGCTCGCCGATCTTGCCCAGCGGCACAAACCAGCCGTGGGCGTGCAGGCCCGGCCTCACGTTGAGTTGCTGGATGCCTGCCGCCGGGGCGAGCAATCCTTCGTCAGCCTCTATGCGGACGCGTCGCCGCCATCCGGTTGCACCGAAAAGATAGCAGACCGGGCAGAGCTGTTCTTCGGGTGGGGCAGGGAGTCGGGGATTGTACTCGCAGTGATCGGCGCCGGCCGGTTGGTGGCCCGCGCCACCGAGTCCGTGGACGATGGCCTCGTACCACCAACGGAGGCCGCCCACGATGCCGACCTCGTGGGTACGGTCCATCTTGCCAGTCTCGACGCTGCCAGTCCAGAGTGGTGTCAACAGCCCGAGCTTGATCTTCACACACGCCTCCTTCTTGGGTGAGGGCCACGGTTGCTGATCCCTGCGGCCGGTGAAGGCATAGGGCGCCTGTAGCTAGACAGCTGAGTGCTACATCGGACGGGTGTGATGATGGCTGGCTAGACGCGGGTCATTATAGGCAGACCCGGTAAGCTGCACAAGTGGCATTTGCTCCGCGTATCTACCGCGACCGGGGACGGTGGGCCGGTCGGAACCGGCTGTCAGCGGGTCAGCAGCGCAGATCCGCGCACTGAGGGCGGCGGGGCCACCCATCCCCGATGGGGCAACGCATCGCTGCGGACGGTGGGCAGAACACGCATCAAGAGGCTGCGTGTCCCAATGCCCTATCGAGCATTACCTGCTTTCCGACTATCGGCCACGGCAACAAGACTTCGGCAGCTGATGCGTCTCAATGCCCTCTCGAGCATTACCTGCTTTCCGACGCTCAATGAGATCTCGCCTTGCGAGGCTCTCTTTCGAGTCTCAATGCCCTCTCGAGCATTACCTGCTTTCCGACTCGGGAAACTCCGGGATCGAAGACGATGGTAGTCATGGGTCTCAATGCCCTCTCGAGCATTACCTGCTTTCCGACCTCTGAGGCACTCAACCAGACCGACAGGGCGATTGACGTCTCAATGCCCTCTCGAGCATTACCTGCTTTCCGACTTGGATTCTACGTATCTTTGTACTACTCTCGTTAATTGTCTCAATGCCCTCTCGAGCATTACCTGCTTTCCGACCAGGCAAAAACCCAAGGCAGTTTGTCAGCATTGTCGCCAGTCTCAATGCCCTCTCGAGCATTACCTGCTTTCCGACTGGGAGGATCTGCACAGGAGGGGCAACCGGACGGAGGTGTCTCAATGCCCTCTCGAGCATTACCTGCTTTCCGACTATGCTCACTTAAGTAAAATCAATGTGAGCTTGGGTGAGTCTCAATGCCCTCTCGAGCATTACCTGCTTTCCGACA
>Ga0123328_1000782_pt1 | contig 32653 bp, 40 predicted proteins | sample BioC12SIPDNA_2_FD_89702 | JGI IMG/M metagenome (GOLD analysis project Ga0123328, IMG submission 89702) | Anaerobic biogas reactor microbial communites from Washington, USA - Biogas_R1_A C12 SIP DNA | ecosystem: Engineered > Bioreactor > Anaerobic > Unclassified | place: Washington, USA...
CAAATTCATTCAGGTAGCCTCCACCTGAGTACTATTTCATTTCAATGATTCTACGGTCGCCGGGGAGAAAGATAACTATTTCCATAACCACGGGTGTGAGAACCGTCCTCCGCATATGGAGAGCGACTCGACTCGCTCGGGCTGAATGAGCGGCAGATCGCCTCCATACACTACCTGAAGAGCGGGGGCTCCATCTCAAATCAGGAGTGTCAGCACCTCTACAATGGTAAGAAGTCAACCGCAACACGGGATCTTACAGATCTTGTTTAACGAGGCATTCTCCGTAAAGAGGGAACGGCAGGAGCGGGCGTGCGCTACTCGCTGAGGTATGCAACGGAAGAGGGATCGTAGAGGATCAACGTAGGTCAAAAGGGATCATCAATTGGCCCATAATGGGCTCATCCATGGTTGCAGTGAATACTCGAAACCAGAGCAAGTGCATCCGTTCTCCTAAAACTGTCACTATAGACTTTTTTTAATTGGCTCACGTCTCCCGCCGATTGCAGCCGGTATGCCCCCAACTGTACTCCTGGGCAGGACCGAACGGCAGGGCGAAGACGCCATGTCCTTCTACCTCACATTCCTCCGGCGGAGTGGAAACAATGCACCCGAAACACCGTATGGAACAGTCACTCATCCAGTCTCTCTGGACTTATCCCCCGCCGAGCACCTTCACCAGCACCGCCACCACCCCACCCACAACCCCGCCGGCCCCGGCACTCACCGTCGAAAGCCGCCGCTCCTCGCCCGCCTTCTCCGCCCGCCAGCCCTCCAGCGCCTGGATCCGGGCCTCAAACTCCTCGTCCTGCGCCTCCATCTGCCGCAACATCCGGCAGATCCACTTCACGTCCCGGTTCGTCTCGTAAAACCGAGCTTCCGGGTGGTCTTCTCCTCGGTCATCCTGGTAACCCCCCTGGAGGAGAGTAGGACGCCGAAGAGAAAAAGCCTGGCCGTAAGGGATATATCAGGAAAATCAGACGCAAATCCGCGCCCCCATAACGTGCGGAGCGGGAAGTCCATGATCGACAGGTGCAGAGGTCACTCCTCTACCTTTCAAAAATCAAATTTGAAACAATGCACAGAGTTTCGTGTTGACGCTTTCTCTGTAGTGTGTATCAAGCTCACCAAGTTCTGCGATGACCAGATCCTTCAAAACAGTAGCTATTTTGTCCAATCTGATCACCGAATCCACCTTTAACCCCGAATCTTCAAACCCTGGCGTATCCTTCCGGACAAGGATCTCCGCTTCAGTTGTTTGAGGTCGGGTTTGAGAAGAGATAAACGCGAGAATGAAATCAGATCTCCCTTCATAGAGGACGAGGGCAGGACGAAGCTTTGAAGATGTCAGATCGGTAAAGGGAAATGGAATGAGGACAATTTTTCCTTTCACAGGCACACGACCTTCGCATCATCAAGGGTATAGATGTCTGGTTCGTCCTCGAGAAATTCTTGCAGGGAACGCTCAGATAACTTCATTATTCCGATAGTTTCATGCTGGCGCATCAACTCGTCAAGCATATTCCTTATTTCTGTCACCCCCTCTTTGATAACCTCAATATCTGATTTCATCGCAGTTCCTCCCGAGCAGCACCTTCGTCAGTCTAACAGTAATTACCGTTTCTCTACATAAAGATCACTCCTGACTCTCCGGGACCCATGCGATGGGGTGACTGACCCCCCGGCCTCAATCGGGGGCCTTCTGCCTGCTTTCTGCATAAAACTCAGGCAAAACTCCTGATCGGAGCCCGTTCCCCCCTCCCCAATAAAGTCAGGCTAATCCCCTCCCGGGTATACCCTATAATCGTCTGTCATATTCCCGGGAGCATGCAGACATGGAGCAAAACCCATGGCAGACTTCGTGCAGAAGACCGTGAACAAAACGGCGGTCCGGGACCTCGCCGTCCCGATCGCCGACGTAACGTCGTTTAACAACCTCATCGAGAGCGTCATCGAGGACAACCCCTTCGGGTGCGTCGGGTATACCGGCTCCGACGGGCAGCCCGTCGCGGCAGTCATACGGAACCGCGAGCACTACACCGCGAAGGTGAACTTCCTCGACGGCGAGGGCAAGCGGGTGGGCAACGTCTCCCTGCAGTCCCCGACGATCGCCGCCTTCGAGGCGAACGCCGCGGAGGCTCTCGCGAATGCGGCCCTCGAGACCGCGATGGGCGGAGAGGCCGTCCGGAACGCCCCCGGTGAGACCTACTACGCTCAGCTCAAGTGCCACGACCCGTCGGGTGATGACTATTACGTCACCTTCACCCGGACGACCGTCCGGCTCTCGTCCTACCAGGACGACGCCATCCGGACCGCGGTCGATGCCTGGGCTGACGCCGTGCCCGCACTGGCGTGAAGCGGGGGGCTCTCCCCCCACTCAATTTTTCTCAGTGTCGGGGGCACAGATCGCCCCGGTAAACAACCCCTCTTCAGACAGAGATATGTAGATTGAAGCACCAGAGGATCGTATACCGTAGAGGTGAGGCTGCCATGACCCAAGTCAAAGAGGAGATCATCAGAGAGTTGAACGACCTCCCGCCCCGGACATACGGTGAGGTGCTCGATTTCATCCGGTACCTCAAGTCCCGGCGCCGGAAGGCCGCCCCCGACACCGCCCTCGCGAGCGAGCCTGCGCTCCGGAAAGACTGGCTCCGGCCCGAGGAGGAAGAGGCGTGGAAGGATTTGTAAAAGGGGATGTCGTCATTGTACCGTTTCCTTTCTCCGATCTCTCAACCGTGAAACGAAGGCCGGCTCTTGTTGTCGCGACGCCCGACGGGGATGATGTCGTTCTCTGTCAGATCACGAGCCAGCAGGTCCGGGATCGCTATGCCGTCGGTATCACCGACATGGATTTTACGGAGGGAACACTCCGCAAGTCGAGCAACGTCCGGCCAAACCGGCTCTTCTCTGCCAGTACCAACCTGATCCTCTACCGGGCCGGCCGTCTCAACGACCAGGCCCTCGCATCGGTCATCGACCGGATCGTCGAGATCCTGCAGGCAGAGTAACTTCCTGCCCCAATGTTCTGCCGGGAACCTGCAGCTGCAGCCTTCATGTCATCCTTCACTTTCAACCCGCGCACGCCTCACCTTTAACAATCTCCTCTTCTCCAGACTCTCCTATGACGCATTCTCCCCTCCTCCGCCACGACGAGACCCTCTTCCGCGACCGTGACGTCTTTGAGTTCACGTTCGTCCCCGACCACCTCCACCACCGCGACGCCCAGACCCAGGAACTCGCCTGGCTCCTCCGGCCCGCCCTCCAGGGCGGGAGCGTTCTCTCCGCCGTCCTCCGCGGCCCCCCCGGGACCGGGAAGACCACCACCGTCCGCCGGATCTTTCGCGAGGTCGCCGGGACCACCCGGCGAATCGTCCCGGCCTACGTCAACTGCCGCCACGACCGCACGCCGCTCGCCGTCTACCGGAGCATCTTCAAACAACTCTTCAGCTACGCCCCGCCCCCGACCGGGTGGCACCTCGACGATATCAAAGAGGGGATCGCGACCCGGCTCCACGACGATGACGCAGCCCTCGTCGTCTGCCTCGACGACGCGAACGAGCTCATCGCGGCCGGGACCTACAACACCCTCCTCTACCAGATCCTCCGGCTCTACGAGAAGTGCGACGTCAAAAAACCCGGGGTCTTTGCGGTCACAAGCGATCTTGCCCTGAACCTCTACGCCGAGGCCGACGAGAGTGTCCGGTCGGTCTTCCACCCGACAGAGGTCACCTTCCTGCCCTATACCCACGTTGAGGTCCGGGAGATCCTCGCCGACCGCGTCCGGCAGGGGCTCTACCCGCGGGTGGTCTCGAAGGTGCTCCTCGACCGGATCGCGCGGATCGCTGCCGGCGAACAGGACGTCCGGGTCGGGATCGACCTTGTCCGGATGGCAGTCCTCCGGGCGGAGAAGGACGGTCGCCGCCGGGTCACCCCCGGCGACGTGACGGCCGCGACCCCGGGGGTCATCGCACCGGTGCTCCGTAACCGGGCCGCGGGGCTTTCGGACGACGAGCGGGTGCTGCTCCGCCGCATCGCGGAGCGGTCGCTTGCAGGAGAGAATATGACGGCAGGAGCGGTCTTTGAGGCGGCGCAGGACTACCTCCCGGTCGGGAGGACAACCTGGCACGAGCACCTCAACGGGCTCATGAAAGCCGGGATCGTCGACCTGGTGCCCGGGCCGGGCCGGGGGAGGGAGCGGGACGTCCGGCTCCGCTACGACCCCGGGGACGTGGCCGCCGCCTGTATCGGATCAAAAAACTCCGGATCGATCGTCACCCCGGATTTTGCTCGCGATCGGTGATTCCTGCCTGTTCTTTCGAACTATCTCTTTTTGATAAAGCAACGTTTAAATAGGCTCCGTTGCTTAATTCAGGGTCATCTGCTCACCTTTTTATCTGACGGCTCCCGATGATGGTGCATGCACCGGGAGCCCGGTGCAGGGAGTTATCAGGAATGCAACACGACAACAGACCCGAGGAGAACAAAACCCCGGGAGGAACCGAACCGAAAACCAGAGGCGGCAGCCCGGATCCAAAGTGCCACCACGCGCTCCGCCAGGCCGCCACTGGTACTTTTTCACCGGAGGAGATAAACGTCTCCCCGGTCCCGCTCTTCCTCGTCCCGCGAGCGGTCGCGGACGTGATCCGCAGCCACGGCCGTGCGGTCCGCGAGATCACCGTCCGCCGGACCCGCAACCACCAGTATACGATCAGCGTCGAGCGGGGCCGGCCATGACCGAAGAGTCGAAAACCGAAGGTTTTCTCCCGCTCCGGTCCGATGGGACCATCGCGCCGGGAACCCTGGCCTGTACCACGGCGGGTGGGCTTATTATCCTGGTCGAGGCTGAGCGCCACCGGATCGCACCTGAAGACGTGAAGGCGCTCATCTTTGCCGGCCGGCTGGCGCCGGTCACGCGGGAGCGAGTGCGGCGCAGGGACGGTGTTGTCACGGGCGAGGTGACGATCGAGGGGCATGCGGCGGTGAACCCGGCCGGGAGAGCGGTGGTAATCCACCTCCGGGCTGGTTGCTGGATCGTCCCGCTCGTCAGCCTCCGGCGCGTCGCCCGCGGGGAGGCGGCGAGCGCCCCCCTCTTCCCCCTCGCCCCGGAGAACGACTGGCAGAATGGCAGGAGTTTGAGCACCGAAGGTGCGAGGTGGGCATATGAGTGAGGAGATCCGCCGGGCCGTGAGGCTCCTCGCCGACGGCGTAATCGAGGTCCGGGCGCTCGCCGACGGTGTCACCCACTCCGGCTACTTCGACGACCACGAGGCACTCGCCCGGGCTGTCGAGGCCCTCGACGCCGACCCCTCGGTCGCCGGGATCTATGTCACCCTCAATGATGTGAACCCGGCGCTCCTCGCCCGGCGGGCAAACCGGATCAAGCTGCGCCTTTCCCGCAAGGACGCGACGACCGCCGACGCCGACATCCTCCGCCGGCGCTGGTTCCCGGTCGACATCGACCCGGTCCGGCCGAGCGGGGTCTCGTCCACGGATGCGGAGCACGACGCGGCGCTCGCTGCGGCGGAGCGGATCGCGGCCTACCTTGCCGAGCAGGGGTTTCCGGCGCCCATCCGGGCGGACTCGGGCAACGGGGCGCATCTGCTGTACCGGATCGACCTCCAAAACGACGAACCCTCGACGGCACTCGTGAAGGGCTGTCTTTCGACCCTCGACGCCCTCTTCTCGAACGAAACCATAACGGTCGATACCGCGAACCACAACGCCGCCCGGATCTGGAAACTCTACGGCACCATGTCCCGGAAAGGCGACTCCACCCCGGAGCGGCCCCACCGGCGGGCGAGGATTCTTGAATCTCCACCGGAGATGAATGTTGTTCCCCTGGAACTGCTCCGGCACCTCGCCGGGCTCCTCCCCCGGGAAGAGCCTCCCCAGAGAAAAAACGGCCCCGGCATCGACCTTGCCGCCTGGCTCCTCGACCACGGCATCGCCGTCCGGAGCACACGGCCCTGGCAGGGAGGGACCCTCTTCACCCTCGCCGAGTGCCCGTTCTCCTCAGCGCATAAAGACGGTGCGTTCGCCGTCCAGTTCGCGAACGGCGCCGTCTTCGCCGGCTGCCACCACGCAAGTTGCGGTGGAGGGGCGCAGCGCTGGCCGGAGCTCCGGGAGATGTACGAGCCGAAGAAACGGAGACCGGGGATAAGAACAAAGGAGCAGGGGCCGGAACAGGAGGAGCAGCCGGCCCCTCCTCCTACCCTTGCAGAGGATGAGCATCGCGAGCGTGCCCTTGCGATCCTGCAGACCGGCGATCCGTTCGCGTTCCTCCTCGACACCTTCAACAAGAGCCACGTGGGCGACCGGACCGTCGCGGAGTGCCTCACGATGTCCCTCGCCTCGCAATCGGTCGAGAACACGAACGGCCTCCACGTCGCCGTCTCCGGCAACTCCGGCAAAGGCAAAACGCATGCCTGCACGACGATGCAGAACCTCATTCCGGCGGCCTACAAACTCAAAGGCACCGTCTCTGACAAGGCGCTCTACTACGACGACGACCTCCGGGCCGGCACCGTCCTCCTCTTCGATGACGTCTCCCTCTCCGGCGATCTCCAGGAAGTCCTCAAATCCGCGACCGCGAACTTCCGCGAGCCGATCGAGCATAGGACCCTCACGACCGAGAGGAAGCTCCGGGTCTGCACCATCCCGGCTCGGTGCGTCTGGTGGCTCGCCAAAGTCGAGGACATCGGCGACGACCAGGTGATGAACCGGATGCTCACGGTCTGGATCGACGATACCGTCGAGCAGGACAAAAGGGTCTTTGAGCACATGAAGGAGGCCGAGGCGGCCGGCCGGAATACGGCAAAAGACGATATTTTCACCTGCCGGGCGATCTGGGAGGCCGTCAAAGCCGAAGTCCTCCCCGTCCGGATCCCGTTTGCCCGGCGGATCCAGTCCTCCACCACCCAGAACCGCCGGAACCCCGGCATGCTCTTTGACCTGATCAAGTGCCGGGCCCGGCTCTTCTCCCTCCAGCGCGACCGGGGGGAGGACGGGGCGGTGATCGCCCGGGAAGAAGACTTCACGGCGGCGGCCAAACTCTACGCCGCCCTCTCCGGGACGGCCGGGGGCCAGGAGACGAAGCTGACGAAGAACGAGGCGGCGGCGCTCGCGACGGTCGCCGGGATGGGAGTCGAGGTCTTCACCATCCGGCAGCTCCAGAGCGCTCTCGGTCTCTCCTACTACCAGACCCGGCGGCTCCTTAACGGGTATGTCAGCCGGGGGACACCCTACTCCGGCCTCCTGGAGAAGTGCCCGGCGATCAGCCTCTACGATGCCACCGTGACGGAGAGCGATGGCGGTGGGGTCACGGTTCGCCGCCGGGAGCAGTACTTCACGTTCGATATCGAGGTCTACCGGGCCTGGGGCGGGGGCGCCTCCGTCTGGCTGGACGACGACCCCGATGATGGCAGCAGTGCAGCAGATGTGCAGCATAGGTACAGCAACTGCTGCCAACAAGAGATCGGCCGGAGCGAGGAAGATTCCGGAAAAGACGTTCAGGATCCTGATATAGATCGATCTATGTACGTACCTGTACAGCAGAATGAGAGAACGGAGAGCACGGTCGATAGAGTTCCGGATGATGACCGGGGTGCCTGTGTTTTCCGCACTGCTGTACATGAACCGAGGGATACCCTGCATCGGGGCGAAAAAACAGATCCGGGTCCGAATATGGCTGCACTCATTGGCAGCACCTGCTGTACCTATGCTGCCAACGCTGCCAACATCAACCCCGCCGACTACATCCCCCTCCCGGTGGAGAAGGACGAACCCGGGCCCGCGTCTGCAACCGGCAGGCCGACGTCGTCGTTGAAACGGGGCGGCGGGGGGAAGTATCTCTGCTACGACTGTTTGAAGAAGGGAAAGCGACCCGGAAAGGTGCAGCCGCTCCCGGGGGTCCTCGACCACCGGACGTTTACCCGGACGAAGGTCGAGATCGGCCGGTGCGACGTCTGCGGGGAGAAGAAGGCGGTCTACCGCTCGCGGGAGACGCAGGCGAAGGTCTGCGAAGGCTGCTACGCCCGGCTGGTCCGGGAGTGGAACGGGCGGGTGGGGGTGAGGTGAACGATTGGCGGGCGTGTAGTTCGAGGGTCAACTCACTCATCGAGTCCTGCCCTCCGTGAAGGCGGCCACGATCTCCTGTTCCCGGATCTGCTGGAGGAGCCCGGGAAGAATTCTCGTGCGATCGAGCATATACCGGAGGTCTGAAGGCTGGTTTCTCGCTCACGGCGAGAGAGAATAGTCCAGCAGGCAATCGTAGCAGAACTGCGTCGCGTGCAGAATTGCTTCGTCCCGGTCCATGAAATCGTGCCACCGCCACTCCTTCTCGGTGAACGGCCGTATGCCGCGTCGCATACCTCCGATGTTCCTGGCATCGTAGCCCGCCTCGCAGAGGATGAGGGCGTAGCAGCCCTCTTGCGGGGAGGCAACGCTCAGGCCGTAGAGGATCCCGATCTCCAGGGTAGCCGAATCATTGATGCCGTATTCGTCCTCCTCCTCCCGGAAAAAGTGGATGATGCGTACCCTGCTCTCCTCGATCAGGGCTTTCGCCAGCCGGAAGTCGTATGCACGGCTATCCTCTCCCGGGAGTCGCGGATGAGAAGTCTTAAGGTCGTATGACACCCGGGCGTTAAACCCCTCACGTTCACGGAGATGCCGTTTCAAGGCTTCCAGATGGGTTCTCCCGAACGAGCCAGTTCGATGGGAAGCTCGCTCTTGAGCCTTTCCGGGTAATCGAGGTTCCTGTTGAGCCCGGAGAGGAAATTCATCGGTGAAAGGTACGAACCTGTACGGATAAACCCTGATGATAACGAATTTGTTGCCCAAACGTGCAAAACTATGTCTTGAAGTAACAAAAATAGAACTCCATTGGATCAGGGTGTGGAGCATGAACGAGACAATCCTTGAGCGGAAATTATCCGAAGTCCCTTCCGTCATCATCAACGCCACGGCCCCCCTGGGAAATAAGAAGGCATGGGCGATCTACATCGCGTTGTTGCAGAGAGACGAAGGGCTCCGGTTCAACCAGATCCGCGAACTCTTTGAGGCAGAGCCCCCGGAGATATCGAGGGCCTTAAAAGCGCTTTCAAATGCGGGCCTCATCGCCAGGCAGGCCCGTACCCTCGACAATGTCGGCAATATCGAAGCATCGTTCTATGTGCCGACCACCCTCGGGAAGTCCCTGATCGCGGCTCTCTACCGGGGACTCCTGCCGTCGCGGGAGGACGAGCCGGAGAAGGGAATGCATGGAGAACCGTCCGGACCGGTACGAGCACACACCCAGGAGAGCCCGTTTTCCACGGGCAGGATTACTATCTCAACACCGGGGGAGGCAGAGGTGCATGTCCGCTGATGAGAAGAGAGGAAAACCGGCAATCGAGGTGTCACGGGAGCCTGCGTGCGGCGTGACCCACGTGGGCGGAGTCTACGGAACCATAACCCCCTTCCTTGGACAGGTGGCATTCTACTATGATGTGCCTGAGATCGGCGCCGGTGAGGACGGAGAGATGGGCGTCGAATCGATACAACGCAGAATCGTATTCGATGCGAGAATGTCACCCGAAACCTTCCGAACAATCGCCTTCTGGATGATGGATCAGGTGGAGCACTACGACCGGCAGGTGCAGGAGAAGGGCGGGGTACAGTAACTCTTTTTCCCGGCCACTCCCTGCCGATCTGATGCCGTCTTCGATCCTGTCCGCCCCCATAAGTGAGCATGAGCCGCTTCAAAAGACTGATCCGGGGTGAGCGTCCCCTCACCCCCCGCCGAGCACCTTCACCAGCACCGCCGGCCCCGGCGCTGATCGTTGAGATCCTCTTCTCCTCGCCTACCTTCTCCGCCCGAGAGCCGCTCCAGCGCCCGGATCCGGCTCTCAAACTCCTCGTCCTGCGCCTCCATTCTCTGCAGCGACCGGCAACCCGGGGAAAAGCGTTATCCTGATCGGCGGGTAACAGAAGTATGGTGCGGCATGCTTACGGCTGATAGCATCCTCGGGGCGCTGGCGGAACACCGGGAGCGGATCAGGAGCCTTGGCGTCCGGCGGATCGGGGTCTTTGGGTCGTTTGTCCGGGGTGAAGAGCGCGAAGAGAGCGATATCGATATCCTCATCGAGTTTGAGGAAGGGGGGCGTTCCTTTGACACGTACATGGACCTCAAGTTCTTCCTCGAAGATCTCTTCAGGAGGAAAGTCGACCTCGTCGACCGCGATGCCATAAAGCCGGCTCTGAGATCACACATCCTCCGGAGTGTTCGGTATGCCCCGGGAATATAATATTTATCTCCGCGACATCCTCGAGGCTATCGGGAGAATTGACCGGTATACCCGGGGAATGGGTTATGAAGAATTCCTGCAGAACGAACTGGTGCAGGACGGAGTGATCCGGAACCTCATGGTCATCGGCGAGGCCACGAAGCTCATCCCCGAGCCGCTCAAATGCGAACATGCCGATATCTCCTGGAGAAAGATCGCAGGGATGCGGGACATCCTCATTCACGCATACTTCGGGATCCATAGCGAGATCGTGTGGGACGTCGTCCGGAACAAACTCCCGGAGCTGCAGGTTGCCGTCAGAGAGATGCTCGACGCTGACTCTGTCTAATTGACCCCTCCCGCCGGGGTTCTCGTTTTGAGGCGACCGTAGCAGGCTATCCCCCGGTTTGCCGGGTGCATGCTGACAATTATCGTCGACCCTCCGGGCGATCCGACCCCATCCGTAAGTGAGCATGAGCCGCTTCAAAAGACTGATACGGGGTGAGCGTCATACTACCCAGCATACAGATACGGTCGGGCGCAATGGCAGGACCCACATTAACCAGGACAGCACGGGAGACCATCGTCGCGATACTCACCCAAAACGATGCCGAATGGATCGCGATCTTCGGCTCCTATGCACGGGGAAATGCCGGCCCGGCAAGCGATATCGATATCCTGGTCCGGTTCGCCCGCAAAAAAAGCCTCTTTTCGCTTGTCCGTATCGAGGACGAACTCGCCCGGGCTCTCCGCATGAAGGTGGACCTCGTCACCGAGAACGCCGTGAGCCCTTACCTTGCCGATGCAATATACCGTGATGCCGTGGTGATCTATGACGCCGGAGGACCTCGCATATCTTCACCACATCCTTGATGCACCGCGACGCCCGGGATTGACCGGACATTACCCCGGGAGCGGATATTCGGGGTCATAGCCCTCCGGAAGATGAGACTCTTCGCTGAACCTTGTGCCGCTCTTACAACCCCTCACATCCGCGGACCGGGAACCAGCCCGCTCACGCAGGCGATGTGCTCCCCGGCCTGCGTGATCCGGATCGAGAAGTTCCGGCCCCGCCACTGCCGCTCCACGTAGCCCTGCTCTTCGAGCTCCCTGAGGTAGCCGCGGTTGGTCCGGTTCAGGAGCGCCCTCTTCTTCCCGGCCCGCAGGTAGCCGTCCCGCTCGGCCGTGTGCAGCTTCTCATAGCCGTGAACGTTGGCACCGTGGAAGAACCCGATGATCTCCTCGCTTGTCATCCCGTCGGTGCCGGCCTCCTTCCGCCGGAAGAGCTCGACGAGGAGCCCGACGTTCTCAGGCCTCGGCATCATGATCCGGAACTGCTGGAAGACTTCCGTCCTGACGTTCTCGACGATCGAGAGGCCGTGCTCGCACTCCTCCCCGTCCCCCGTCGCGTAACGGTCGGCGCTGACATAGTAGAGCGGTGCCTCATGCACCATTGCCGCGAGCGTCACTGCGACCGAGGTCTTGCGCCCGCAGGAGGACATGTTGACGTAAACATCGTTCCCCGCCTCTTTCTCGGTGCGGATGAGGCAGGAGACGACTTTGAGGACGTCCAGGATATCGAACATCGCGACCGGGACGAAGGTCACGGCGATCCCGAGGTCCTGCAACCGCTCCGTCACCCGGCCGACGAAGTAGTGCTGTTTTTTGACCATCCCGGGATCGAGGTCGGCGTCCGGCGGGACGGCGAGGATGTAGGCCCGGTCGGCCTTGTTCTTCGTGAAGGGCGCCACGGCCCGGTCGATCTCGTGGCCGAGGGGGATGATGTGGACAACGTCCCGCAGGCCGCCCGTGAGTGCCTGGTTGTTCTCTTGAGTCACAATATTCACTAAATACACGTGAAGTTGTTAATGGTTTGGTCCCGGTATACACTCTACTGTCGATAGGAGGTATCAGAACATGAGAACCAATCTTCAGGGGCTTGCCGGGCGGCGGGTGGGGCTGACCGCCGTCTTCTGGCAGTATGGAACCTACAGGGGCAACGGATGCTGCGGAAAGTCCATCCTGCTCAGGCACGTCCGCGATCTCTCCGGCCGGCTGCTTGCCGACCATATCTGGATCAACTACACCGCCGGGTTCGACGCGGCCGGGGAGTTCTGCCGCGGCGATATCGTCCGGTTCGTGGCCACGGTCGATGAATATGTCAAAGGCTACCTGGGAGAGAAGATCGACGACCGGCTGTTGCGGCCGCCGGCGGTCGACTACTGCCTGAAATTTCCCCGCAGGGTAGAGAAGATCGGCAGGGTCGAGCAGGGCGCATCCCCGGGGTTGAGGTGAGGCAGATGGAGAAGCACCAGCGAGAACAGGTCGACCGGCTGCCTGGCGACCTCGACTTCCCGGCCCTCTACCGGGGGTACGCGTGGAAGAACGACACCTGGGCAAAGGGGTTCCCCGATATCCTCCGGCTTGAGCAGGAGGTGACGGCCGCCGCCAGAGGCCAGGTATTAGGGCTCGACCACGTGCAGAAGGTCGCCCGCTGGGGCGGTATCCCGGACCGGGATCGGATCCACTGCGCCGACCGGCTCTCCGTCACCCTTTATGTCGGTGACGCCCCGGCATACTGGCTGGTGCGCGAACCCGAGAACACCATCCGGGTTGTCGAGCGGCAGATCCGGGGGTTCGGGCCGACATATACGAGCAAACTGCTCCGGTTCGCCGTCCCGCAGGTCTTCGGGGCGATCGACACGCGGCTGGTGCGTGTCTTCGGCTGCGGTGACCCGGAGAAGCAGCGGTATCCCCTGCTCGACCTGACTGCCTCACCGTTCGGTGGCCGGTGGGCGATCCTCGCCGCGCAGCCGGCATGGCCCGGGGAGTACGGGACCTGGACCGAAACCCTGCAGGCGATTGCCTGCCGGCTCAACCGTGAGGAGGTCTGCTGCCCGCACCCGGCGGGGTTCGTGCGTGCGGGTCTCCGGAGCCACGGCATCTGGGTCGCGGCGGACGTGGAGATGGCGCTCTTCTCCTACGCCTCAGCGGTTGTGCGGGGGCCGTGCAAAAGCGAAACCCGGATGAGGGAGCAGCGGGAAGACTCAGTCACGGGAGTGGTCTGATGGCCCATAACGAGCGGTGCAGGAAGTGCAAGGAAACGGTACGGGCGATGCTTGAGAAACTCTACGGTTCGGTCGTTCCGAACCGCCGGATAACCCTTGCGACCCGCCCGGGCGGCTATGCGGATACGCCGGTCTACCCGGCTCTCGAAGGGATCTACCGGTCGCTCCAGCAGCACCGGGGTTTTGAGAAGTTTGTGCGGGCGGACTACGTGGATGCCGACTTCTTTATCCCCGACCCGGGGTTCGTCGTCGAGTTCGACGAGTCGCAGCACTTCACGGAGCCGCGGCTGATTGCGCTGGAGAACTATCCCGCCGCGGTGCAGGTCGGATACTCGATCTCGCGGTGGAAAAAACTCTGTTTGGATCTTGACAGGCATGATAACCGCCCCTTGGACCGGGACGAGCAGCGCGCCTGGTACGACACGCTCCGCGATTTCCTGCCGGCGAGCAAGGGGTTCCTGCCGACCCTGCGACTGTATGCACGCGAGAGGGTCTGGTGCGAGTTTGATCCTGACAATCCGGCGGACGTGGCACGGTTTCGGGAACTTCTGGAGGAGAAGAGAATGTATTCAACACTACCTGAACCAGGTGATTTAACAGTACAGAACCAGGAGAGAGACCCGGCGGTTGCGGTGTCTCGTGAAGTACCGGGCGCAACAAGCAGCCCGACTGCTCCACAGAGTCCTGGTAAACCGGGAGAACATTATGTGGACATCTCCAGAGTTAAGAGAAACGAGGTCCCAGTGCCGGAGGCTCTCCTCCGGTTTGAGTACCTCACCAACGCCGTGAAACTCCGCTACCTTGAGGGCTGCTTTGCCCGCCCTGTCAAGAGGAATGCACCGTTCTTCTCGCGCTCCGCCGAGCCCATCGAGCAGGTTCGCCTCACATCGAGCAATGGTACGCCGTTTCAGGCATACGTGAATACGCCGAAATACGTCGGAGGGGAAAAGGGATCTATCACACTAGGTCCGCTGCTCTCGGGGATTGAACCCGATGCAATCCCTGATGTTCAGGAGCTCTCTGCAGTTGATAGGGATCTCTACCGAAGGGAGATGCAGACCGACGGCTGGCTCCGCCTCTTCTGCGAGTACATGCTGGTCAAGACAGTGATACACGAGCTCATCACCGACACCGAGGAGCATGAGAATGACTGGGGGTATCGGGACCTCAAAGTGCTTCTCGATGCAGCGGGCGCTGGAAAGGCAATCGGCGGCTCCAATCTCCGGGAACTCGTCACCCACGCCCTCCGGCTGGGCCTCGACCTCTCAAGGATCGCTCCCGACGGAGATCAACCCGAGGGGCCAGTCGACCACCTCGCACCGCTGCCCTACCGTGCATTCATGGCTCGCCGGGAAGAGTGGCTCGGGGTGGCGTCATCAGCCCTTGCCGACATCCGCTCGCGGGCGACGCAGGAAAAAATCCATACGGTGATGAAATGGGACCGGTACTCCATGTGTGCCTTTGAATCGGGGCCGGTCTTTATCCGAAAAGAGCCGGATTGGCTTCTGCCGCGGGTGACGTCCGCGCTCGCCTCGTTCACCGGGTGGGACAGCGGGCAGCCCGCCGACCAGATGATGACCGGGATTCTGAGCCCATACCTGCACATCCTGATCGGCTCCTACTGGCACCACTTCAAGGAGGGATGCGATGTCCGGTTCTTTGAGGAACACCGCGAACTTGCAGAGACGATTCCTCCGCTGCGCCAGAAACTCGATGAACAGTGGGCAGAGTTGCTCAAAGGAGCAGAGAGAACAGCCGGGATGCCGCTTGAGTCCCAGACGGCTCGAGGGTTCCAGAATGTATTAGACAATCCGAAAGCACAGAACAGATCACCCGCCCCACAGGCTCTCCCTATGGCGTCACTCGAAGATTACATAAAGTGGGCGAACGAGATTGGCCTCAGCCACTATGTTAAGCCACTCACCGATGTCCTCAATCAACTCTTCCCCGAACCCGATGTGCCGAAGTCGTTCGTGAGTTACTACGCTCAAAACACGCTCGGCTACTCTAAGGTAGATGTCTTCTACCTCTACAGAAAGGGAAGCAACAAGGACCGTGTCAAGTTCCGAGTGTACTATAACGTCCTCGCTGCGTCCCTTGGTCAGGGCACCTCCAAAGAGGATATTCTCGAAATGCTGCCCTGGAATGTCGGGGATAAAGCACGCAACGGGTACGTAGATAATCCAGCCGAGTGGTATTTCGAGGGGTACTTCACCTCGAAACAGGAAGTGGATCATTTCCTGAACGCGATTAAAACTAGGAAGCAGCACGTTTGAGGTCGCAAGGCAGAGTAGGATTTGGGTAATGACCAATACCCGCTCTCTTGCGTCGATACCGCCGCCGAGATGAGGTTTCTGCACGACACCCTGCTCTCCACAACGTTCCCAGAGCGATGCTAAATCAGAGGCCTTTTCTCTTCCAACCCGGAAAGGTCACATACGGATAAACGGACTTCGGAGAGACACTGAGATGCAGCAAAAAGGATGCCCATGGCTCGGATCATACTCAGCCGCAGCATACATGGCCGAGAGTGTGACCCGGTTGCTCGCCGAGCCACCGGCATTCGCCTCGCCTGAAGTACGGCAATACGCACACTATCGGAGCGGGTTCACGCTCCAAAAGCCGAAATGTTTAGGGTCAGTGAAGCACGAGACCTTCGGCTCGGTTCTCGGAAAGATAGCCCAGCGCGGGATCCCCGCACCCTGCAGTCTCCAAGTCGAGCGATACGTCCTCAAAGAAGCAGAAGCAGCAGAACTGCTCGATTTTACTGAAGAGGAGGGTTCGGGTGCATTCGTATTCCGGTGCACACCGCGCAGAGACAATCTCGCCACGCTGCTGCAGGCCTGCTGCATCCCTGAACTGCTCCTTGCTGAGGATGAAGTCAACGCACTCCTGCAACGCTACCGGTCGCTCTGCACCGAGTCCGAACAAAACTTCTTCGACACACTCATTGGTGAACTCCCTGATCCACGCCTTGGACTCCTCTTCCTGCCGCAGCGCCTCATAGACTCGATGGGGGTTCAGGATCACCACGACGAACGGGTGGACTTCGCACTGGAGGTGCCTGACTATTACGAGGGATGGCTCAAACTCGTCATCGAGATCGACGACAGGAGCCACACCTATGCGCAGATGTCGAAGGATCGGAAACGGGACCGTGACCTCAATGGTGCGGGATGGACAGTCTTTCGGTTTCCTCTTGGAAACAGGGCTGGGTGGCAGGAGAAACTCCAGCAGATCGTCGCAGAGATCTCCAGAGCCATACCACCTGAAATGCTCACAGCGGCCGAAACGCTACGTCACATGGAGGCACAGGCACAGGCAGCACTCTGCAATCTCGTCATGCTCCCCGTCGCCGAGGCGCAGATCACCGCGGCTGTGGCACAGGTCGTCTACACCACCGGAAAAAGCTCCATCCGGATCGGCAATCCGCAGAACCTCCCTCTCGAACCGGTCGTGGCCGCGGTACGGAAGACCGTGAACGCAGTTACCGCACTCCACACTCCCGGAGAGATGGTTACGGTGACGCTCGTCTCCGACGTCCACCAGACTACAGACCTGATCTACTATGGGTATCCGTCAGCAGTGGTATGGGATGCACTCGCTGCCCGGGACGGCATCGTTCTGGCGCCACGGCAGGTATGGTCGGAGTACGTCGAGCCGTTCCTCTCGGCCTCGCCCCACGCGGTCGCGATCGACAACGTGGGCGCCGAAGCAATGCGTGCGAGCCTCAAGCATCTGCTCCGGAACGTCTTTCGGAAAGTGGCGTTCAGACCTAAACAGCAGGAGATCATCGAACGAACACTCTCGCTCCGCCCAGTCATCGGCCTCCTGCCCACCGCCGCCGGCAAATCGCTCTGCTACCAGCTGCCTTCGCTCCTCCAGCCGGGGTTCTGTTTCATCGTCGACCCACTCCGGTCGCTGATGATCGACCAGAAAAGCAGCCTTGAGGCGATGGGGATCCATCGTTGCCATGCTTTCATGAGTGGTGTCGGGGACGCCGATACGAAAGATGCCGAGATCCGGCAGCGTGGATACGAGAAGATAGAACGAGGTGAGTTCCTCTTTGTCTTCAACGCACCCGAACGGCTCCAGATACCGGAGTTCATCGATCTGGTCAACCGCCAGATGGGCAACATAAATTACTGCGTTGTCGACGAGGCGCACTGCGTCAGCGAGTGGGGGCACGACTTCCGGCTCGCCTACATGAACGTCTGGCGGCGGATGGGCGAGTATGCCGTTAGGAAACCAACCTTCATCGCCCTGACTGGCACCGCCTCGCAGAATGTCCTCGTCGATATCAAGCATATTCTCAAAATTTACGAGCCAGAGGCAGTCATTGAACCGTCGACGTTTGACCGTGCAGAGCTTATCTTCGAGGTTCACCGGGTATCGGAGGCGGATCGTCTTACGAAGATCACCCAGATAGTACGGCGTCTCATCAATGATCCATCACTCGCTGCCGGCGGCACTCCTAGCGGTCTCATCTTCTCGAACTTTGCAGAAGGAGATGTGGGTGTTACGCAGATAGCAGGGGAGTTAAGAACGAGAATTGGCCTTGACGTTCCGATGTACTTCGGAAGAACACCCGCCGGTATCAGTACAATGGAATGGGAGCAGGAAAAGGCAGCACTGCAACTCCAATTCAAGAACGACCAGATCTCCCACCTGGTCTGCACCAACAGCTTCGGGATGGGGATCGACAAACCGAACATCCGGTTCACCGTCCACGCCATGCTCCCAAAGTCGCTCGAGGACTTCTACCAGCAGGCCGGGCGTGCCGGCAGGGATCAAGCACCGTCCCAGTGTGTCATAGTGTTCGCGGATGAAGAGCCAGAAGCCGCAGATCGGTTATTGGATCCCGAAATAACACCGCACGATGCACTCACTCTCCGGTCGGATTACGCTCTTGGTCAGCGGGAAGATGCCGTGCGAAGCCTCTGGTTTCTCCGGCAGACCTTTCGAGGGGCATGGTATGAGAGCAGGGCGCTCTACTATACCGTTTACAATATCCTCGTGCCCCGGATGCCGGATTCAGGTGAAACGAAACGCTTTGATTACTCCATCTTGGATTTCCCGCCCCGTTATGCCACAACCGGCGACCCTGCGAAAGCGTCTGCTACAGATCTCAAACAGACGCTCGAGATGGCGCTCCACCGCTGTTACCTCACCGGGGCAATTGCGGACTATGCCTATGATTATACCGGGAAGCGATTCCGCATCGACCTCAAGCGCATCGATGCCACTGACATATACTCTCACCTTGTCGAGTACCTTGGCGAGCACATGACCGAGGCGGAACTTCGCATCCTGTTCAAAGATCGCCAAATGCAGCATTCGTATGAAGAAACCGCGTACGACTGCGGATGTATCCTGATCGAATACATGTATGAGACGATCGAGAAGCGACGGCGGCGTGCCATCCTGCACATGCTCCAGGCAGCACGGGATGGAGCGGAGCAGGGCCCGAAAATGTTCCGCAAGGCGCTCCTCGAGTACCTCGAAGCCTCGGCATTCACCAAACCGGTCAAGCAGATATCACGAAGTGATGATCACCGTCTCTGGCTGGAGGTACTCGCCCAGGTGCAGGGGATGGACGATCTCACCCAACTCCTCGGTGCCTGCCGGCGGCAGCTTGAAGAGTATCCGTCCCATCCTGGCCTCCTGATCCTGGCGGGATTCTGCCGGGCTGCCGGTGCCACCCCGGAGGAAGGAGTCAGGGATCTCGCTGAGGGTTTCAGGAACCTCAAGCGGGAACATGTGGCACCGGAGGTCTGCGGTGAGGTAGAAGATGCCATCATCAACCACACCCGAAGGCTGATGCCCTCTAGGGAGCCTGACATAAGCCGGGCGATACAGGAGGCGGATGTCCCGATCATCGGTCCAGACTTCTGTGAGCCGGAACCGTTCGACCTGTATGAAGAGCAGCAATTGTTACAGGCATTCGAGCAGTTTGAAGAGTTTTCTATGCCCGCTTGTGACCCTGGCGTTGCCAAATGGTGTATTCCACAGAAGCTGGAACAAGATTGGGAGTTATACGTGGATCTGTGGGACAGGGAATTATGTTGCGATGATGAGTGCCTGGACGAGAGTTATATAGATCCTGACGTTGCCATTCAGGTTGACGAGCTACGCCAGAGGATTCGATTCCTTCAGGACCTGCTGCTCGATACACAAAGGCAGGAACCAGTAGCACCGGAAGTCTGGGACGAGACCATCCAGAACGAGATAGATGCGCTGAAGGATGAGATCGCTGATCTCAAATCGGCCATGGAGTGCAGTGAATTTCCCGATCTCGGTGAATTTGTCGATGAACCCGATGATTTTGATGAGGCCGATTTTGTATTTAAGGAGGTAAGTGATCTCATTGAGCTTGAACAGAGGCGTATTCAGCATGATGAGTTGCAGTTTGCGGTTATTGAGGATGAACGTCGATGGCAGCTGATGGAGGTGATGCCCCGATTGAAATCTGTTGTCAGCAAACGATCGGAGCCGAACGATCAGCCTGGAGCGGTATCCGACACTATCGAGCATCGCCGACGCCAGGCGCGTGTTGAGGGAGACTCTGAACAAGATAATCAGAGTGAAGATGGAGTGCCCGGTTGTCCCCAAAGTGAAGGGCTGGGGCACGTGATTTGCGGCGCTTCAAGGCGCCCCTGTTGCACCATCCCCGATCCCGGGCCCGGCAACGAAGCCCTTAATACTAATCCAGATTAGTACTAATCATGATTAGGGAGTTTGTCGACCGCGAGACCGAACGTGCCCTTCTCGACGAGGAGTGGCAAAAAGACGGCGGGCGGCTGATCATCCTCTACGGGCGGCGCCGGATCGGCAAGACGCGGCTGGTCACCGAGTTCATCCGCGGGAAAGAAGGCATCCTCCACTTCGCCGAGGACACCGCGCCGCAGATCCAGATCCGGCGGCTGCAGGAGGCGGTAGCCCGGTTCTTCGCTGACCCGCTCCTTGCAACGCTCGAGATCTCGACCTGGGACCAGCTCTTCACCTACCTCGCCCGGATACCGCTCGCCGAGCGCCGCTACCTCGTCATTGACGAGTTCACCTACCTGATCAAGAACGACCCAACCGTCCTCTCCGCGCTCCAGAAAGCCTGGGACACCGCCCTTGCCGGATCGAACTGGTGTATCCTCCTCTCCGGGTCGATGCTTGGCCTGATGACCGACAGTGCACTCTCCTACACCTCGCCTCTCTACGGGCGGCGGACCCGGGACATGCTTCTTGAGGCACTCCGGTTCTGCGACGCACGAAAATTGCTCCCCTCGTTCTCCTTCCCCGACGCTCTCAAGGCTCACCTGACTATCGGCGGCGTCCCCGAATACCTCCTCAAGGCCGGGGACCACCCCGACTATGCCACGTTCGTCGAGAAGGAGTTCTTCAATAAGTACGGCTACTTCTACCGGGAGCCCTACTTCCTTCTCTCGCAGGAGTTTCGGGAACTGAAGACCTATCAGGCGATCCTCAACGCCATCGCCGTTGGGAACACGATTCCGGGGAGCATTGCCCAGTTCTGCGGCATGGACGCCCGCCACCTCTACCCCTACCTCGAGGCGATGATCCGGCTCGGGTTCATCGAAAAGGAGTTGCCCCTCCTCGGCAACCGGCGGCAGGGGCTGTACCGGATCAAGGACCCCATCTTCGACTTCTGGTACAACTTCGTCTTTTCGCACCGGCAGGCGATCGAGACAGAGAGCCTTTCGAGCGATGCCGTCGATATGAACCCATACTTCGGCAAACAGTTCGAGGTCTTTGTGCGGTACGAGTTCTCCCGGAAGATCTTCCCGGGATACACCCTCGGGCGGTGGTGGTACCGCGGCGAGGAGATCGATCTGGTCGCCGTCCGGGAGAGCGACGCGAGCATTGTCTTCGGGGAGTGCAAGTGGGGGAGCCTTACGGAAAGGGAGGCCCGCGGCGTGCTTACGCGGCTTGTGCGGAAAGCAGAGCACGTCCGGCACGACCGCTACCCCAACGAGCGCTTCTGCCTTGTTGCCGGCGGCGTCGAGGGGAAAGACCGACTCCGCGAGGAGGGGTTCCTCGTCTACGACCTTGAGGATATCGAGGCGGCGTGCAGCACCGGGTAGTTCCCTGCTCCTGCGTCTGCAGGCCAGCGGTGATGGCGGTCCGGGACCGGGGGTGCTCATTCCCTCCGGAGGGGGCATGATCGGGGAGGTGATCGCAGATTCACTCCCGGTGGACGCATCTTCTGTCACGCCAGGTACGACAGGACCCGCTCAAGGTCCCGGTACCCTCTGCACCTCATCAAGGACCGCTCCAGTCTTTTCGTACTGCACAAACTGCGGGGGTCCTCCTCCGCGAAAGCCCGGGTATCGGGATCTTCCAGCAGCACATAGGGCAACTGCGGGAATACCGACCGGACAGGTGTTGTTTTTCCCGACTGGCGGGGCCCAATCACGGGCTACTGCCGGAAAGCCGGGAGCGAGCGACCGGATCTGTGCCTCTGCCTCCCGCTGGAGCATCCCCTGCATCGGTGTGGACATATTGTAAATACGATTTACAATTTGTCCGGATGAATATACTCCTCTTCGACGGGGACCGCTGTCTCACTCAGGCCGGGCGGGCAGGACAGCACTCGTCTCACGGGTGCACTACGTGAAGGCGCAAAAAGAGGTTCTGTTGGGATGTTCTGTAGTTCACTATATTTCCCCTTCCGGTGCCGGGGTAAGCTGTACTAGAGAGGTCTGCACCGGAGCAGGCGGCGCACCCCCGGTCACCTCCGTTGTATAGATATCCCACTGGCCGGTGTTGTTGCCCATCCAGACGATCACCCCCTCAGAGATCTCCGGATAGGACTGGCCGTACGGATCCTGGGTGATCGGCGTTTCCACTCCGGTGCTGAGATCGTACAGGTAGATGTCAAGGTTTCCGTTCCGCCAGTCTGAGTAGACCACATGGGCTCCGTCGACCGCAACCGCATCAGGATTTGCGGATCCACCTGTTATCTGTGTCACGTTCTCCGTCGATACGTCATAGAGGTATACGGCGGTCTCGTTATCCTGGGCGTTGATCCAGGCGACACGGTTGCCGTCACTCGAGACATCGGGATAACTATCTTCACCAAAATCCCCCAGAAGTCTTACCTGCGGCTGCTCAAGGGACGCTACTGCGATGTCGAGGTCTCCTCCCTCGGTCTCATTATCCGCCCAGACGATCGTGTTCCCCCCGATGTCGGTCAGGAGCTGCTCGTACGGATCGGCGGTCACGGGCGTGATGTTCCCGCTTGCAATATCGTAGAGGTATACATCGCCCAATTCGTCTCCATCTATCCAGACAACGTAATCCTGTGAAACACCCGGGAATCCGGGCACTCCTGAGCCGTCCGTCACCTGCTGCAGTCCGCCTGAAACGATGTCATAGAGGAATACGATATCTCCTTTTGCCTGCGGGTCTACTCCCGTCCACACGACGTTGTTCCCGTCGATGGCAAGTTCGTACGGCAGCCCGATTGGTGTCGACGTCGAACTGGATATGGTTGAAGTGTTTCCTGATGGGATGTCGTAGTGTTGCACCGAGACTGACCTGTCGTCATACCAGACGATACTGTTCCCGGATATTGCTGGAAACAGCTTATCCCCCGGGCCGCTTGAAATTTGTGTCCCGGCACCTGCCGAATCGTTCTGCGGGGTCCGGGTAGGCTGTATCGCCGGCGGTTGTGGAGGCGCGACTGTCGGCGGTAGCGTTGACGTGACCGCTGGCGGTAGCGTAGGCGCGGCCGTTGGGACCGTTGGCGGTAGTGTAGGCGTGGCTGTTGGGACCGTTGGCGGTTGCGTGGGCGTGGCTGTTGGGACCGTTGGCGGCTGGACCGGCGGTAGCGCAGGCGTGGCCGTTGGGACTATTGGCGGTTCCGGTTCGACTATTGGCTGCAGAGGTCCGACTACTGGCGGTCGCGTTGGCGTTGGTGTTGGCGGTGGCGGAGGTTCGACTACCAGCGGTTGATCCGGTTGCACGGGGCTAATAATCTGTGCCGAAGCGAGCCCCGCTGCACAAATGACGGCGATGACGACAATAGCGGCGGTCATCGCCCTGAAAAATATAATCCTCATACGTTTCACCTTCTCCGAGTTGTTGCCGGTTCTCCGTCTCTTGAGAGGTGGGAGAGCCTGTGCATGCGACCACGATCTCGTGTAGGTTGGTCCTGTGCAGAGCGGTGAATGGTGGTATCACTCTTTCCCGGGAATCTCTTCTGACCTCGGTATGCGCATCTCTCGCTGGCGGTCTTTGACCGGGGCGATCTGTCCTGCAGGCGATGCCGGATGAAACTATCCACGGTATCGATGGTCCCACGCCGCGGCGTGATGGAGGGTTGAACGTATATTTTTTGCTCTCACAAGGTATCGGGATGGAGTGCTTCACGGCACAGACCCCCTGCCCGTATTTCCCGCGGAGAAGGATGTTGCCGGAAAGCCGGCGGCGAGCGGCCGGCTCCGGGCCTCTGCCCGGGTGGTACGGTGTCTATTTATACCGGAACCGCCTCCAGAAACCTCAATGAGAGGACGATCCGCAACGGAAGGCTCGATCGCATGCCGGAGATGACCGGAACCGCAGAGCCGCCCGTATGCCCGCCCGGCGGGGCGGACCCGAAGCTTACGCATATCCTCTTCATCGCACTCCTCGCCATCGCCTTTACCGCAGGGTACATTGTCCTCTACGCGACGCTGATCAACGCCGTCTGGTTCGACAACGACTTTGCGGGGGCCAACCGCTGGATGATCCCGGTGGGGGTGATGGCGTTTTCGCTGTTAGTCGGCCTCTGCCGGAAGTACCTGCATGCCCCGACCGTGATGGAAGGCGGGTTCATCGAGTCGATGAAGGGCGGCGGGCATAAGGTCGACTACCGGACGTTTCCCGGCGCACTCCTCTCGTCGCTCTTCTCGCTCCTCTCCGGGGTAAGCGTCGGCCCGGAGGGGAGTATCGTCATCCTCATCGGCGACATCACCGCCTTCTTGCAGAAAAAACTCCGGATCGCGCGCGAATCCGCCGACGCCTCGTTCGGGGTCAACGTAGCCGCCCTCGCCTCGGCGTTCAACGGCATCATCGGCAACCCGCTCTTCACCGGGGTCTTTGCTACGGAGTTCCAGGTGGGAGGCAAACGCGACGCCCTGAAGTTCCTGACCTGGAACCTGCTCGCAGGCTCCATCGGCTTTCTCTTCTACCTGCTTCTCGGGCTTCCCTCGTTCGCCCGGAGCATCGCTTTCGCGCCGATCGGCGAGTTGCATCCCGGCTACGTCCTGTACGCGATCATCCTCGGCATCATCGGAGCGCTGCTCGCGGCCTTTGCCGGCATCTCCATGCAGGGGACCGCGAAGGTCATGGAACGGGTCTTTAACGACCGCATCTTCCCTCCCATCCTTACCGCAGGGGCCATCACCTCGGTCATAGGCTACTTCATCCCGAACCTGCTCTTCTCGGGCGAGAGCCAGATCCACGCGATCATCGCCGATCCTGTCGCGATCGGCGCCGGGATGCTCCTTGCCATGGCTGTTCTCAAGATCCTCCTGCTCGCGCTCGCGTTCCGGAGCGGCTACATCGGCGGCCCCCTCTTCCCCATCCTCTTCTCTGCGACAATGCTCGGGCTTGCCATAAACCTGATCTTTCCGGGAGCGCCGGTCTCGATCTGCGTCCTCTGCATCGAAGCCTCTGCCCTCTCCCTGGCCATGGGAGCGCCCCTGACCGCCATCCTCCTGGTCGCGGTCGTGGGCACGGCCGACACTCCTATGCTCCTGCTCCTCACCATCTCCGCCGTCACCGCCATGGTCCTCGCCGGCGGGCTCAGGCGGAGGAGAGCGGCGCCGGGCTAGGCGCGAGGGCGGCTCTGCATCCCTGCCCATCAGGGGAAGTGACATCCCCTCGGCATGACCGGACTGCTCGACGAAGGGACGGCTACAGAGAAGGGCCGCAAGCAGGTCCGGCGGATCAACGGGCTAGTCAAACTGCTCGACAGGGGCTGGATCGAGTCCCGGGAGATGCCTGCCGCCGGGCACCCTATTCCTCGTCCCGGGCAGGGCAGGCGAGTTCGCAGGCACGACAGTGGTCGATCCGTTCCCTGCCGGAGGCCTTGTCGGCGTTCATCCGCGCCAGGCACCGCTCCCGGCTGTACCTGCCGGCGGAGAAGGCATCCATCGGGCAGACATGGACGCAATGCCCCTCACAGCCGGCACAGGGGAGGTCTCTTTCTGGGAGTTCCTCGTCGGGGCATTCCAGGTCTGCCCATACCGCCCGAAACCGGATTTTCGGTCCGAAGCCCGGGACGAGGACGAGGTTGCTTCTCCCCATCCGCCCGATGCCCGCCATGCAGGCCGCGTCCTTTAAGTAGATTCCGCCGTCTTGCATCCGGTAGGGGATGACCCGGGTTCTGGTTCCATACTTCTCCTGCAGCCAGCGGGCGAGCTGCTTGCCGATATCCGCGAGGATCCGGTCGCCGGGTGTTCCCCGCCCCGCTTCCCAGAGGTCGAGTTCGGGATCTTCCGGGTCGTGGTAGAGGCCGAGGACGATGTAGGTCCCCCGGTCGGTCCGCGATCCCCGGTAGCCGTCCGCAACCGCCGAAGGGCAGTCGATGAGCTTTGCTGCCGGGACGGCGCCCGCCACGTCCGCCCCGAGTTCGCGTGCCTTTCGGATGGCCGCCCCGATGATCTCCCGGTCGTCGGGCATGGTAGAGGGATGGGGGCGGGGGGTGAAGAATGATCCGGTGGTTCGTCTTCCAGATGAGGGGACCCAACTTATATGAGCAGGGGGGTGCAGGCTGCACGACACCAGGAGGAGTTGAGAGTATGGAAGAGAGAGAATCATCGTGCCCGTTTCAGAGGGCATTCGGTCCGGGGATCTGCGGGATGCACCGGCGGCTCCACGAGATGATGGCAGCGCCCGGAAGAGCGATAATGCCCGTGATCCGGGGTGCAGGGATTCCGGTCGATCTCCGGGATCTTGAGGACGAGGTCGCGGTCGTCGCCGACCTCCCGGGGATGGAGAGCGGCGATGTCACGATACGGCTTACTAGCCCGGGGACGCTGCGGATCACCGTCCGGCGCAACGAGCCGCCGGAGGAAGAGTGGGAAGGCTACGCCGTCAGGGAGAGGTTGTCCGGCGAGATGACCCGAATTGTGAGCCTTCCTGCAGACGTCACGGAAGAGGGTGCGACGGCCACCCTCAGCAACGGCGTCCTGGCGGTGCGGTTGAAGAAGATTCCAGAAGAGCAGGGGGTCGAGATCCCGGTCCGCGAAGAGGCCTGACCGTTCGGCACTCCCGCCGGAGAGGCAGCAGAGAGCGGTACCGGGAGGCTAACGAGAGGGTGGAGCCGTTCGGCCGCACGGAGGGGAGAGAAGGGGAGTTTGAGATGGCAGCCAAACACCGCGGGGAACGAGGAAGTCCGGCGGAGAGCAGGCGGTGCGGCGGTACCTGCTGCCGGGGCTCACCGTCGTGCTCAGTCATACAGGCCCATCGCCAGGTAGTCGTCATCCGAGAGCTCGTCCCAGAGTTCGAGAACGAACGAGCCGTCGTCCAGGAGATCACCCGGGATCACCCGGTCAGAATCGACCTCCCTGACTTCCTCAACCCCTTCAAGGGTTCTCACAAGCGCCTTCATTGTTAGCGTCTCCGTCCTGTGGCCGACCTTATCAGAATGGCCCGGGGGTCTTCCGGTATTAATAATGCCATCTTCGTGCACTCGTTGCTCTCCGGCCCCCCTGGCGGGGCAGGCCCTCGTGCAGGATGAAGGAGTCGTCCATCACCGGGAGTGTGTCTTTAGATTGGATTGCCGACCGGTCTCAGTCGATATTCCCATTCTCGTCCCGCTCCCATCCCTCATGCTCAAGGGTGAGCGTCGCGATACCGACGGCGTTTCCGCCGGCATCCATCTCCTCCGCAAGCGAGGACGATGCCCTCTCTGCGAAGTGGCGATCTCGAGCCAGCACCCTTCCGGTAATATTGGCGGAAGGCTGCCCTCAGTACCCGAACCGGCGATCGTAGCCGGTATGGTCCAGCCACTCGATGATGACGGCGATGGTGTCGCCGTCGCTGGCCACGGTGTACATCAGTCTCCAGGACCGGGAGAGGTTGTACTTCCAGAGGTTCGTTATCGGCGGGTATCTTTGTAGATAGACCTTCGGGATCTGCCTCTTTTGAACCTGCGTGCCGCAAAAAGCGTTGGCCGATATCGCTGTGATGGCCTTGTCGAGGAGAACAGCCAGTTCCTGATCTTCTGCGCGGGCCGAGGTTTTCAGAGCCTCGAAGGCCTCTTTTACCGTTGTGTCTGCAAAATAGATCGCGGCCCTCATGTGATCCGCAGATCCTCGCGGGCCAGGTACCATCGGACAAGGTCGGGATCATGGATCCAGCAGACCTTCCCCCGGGGGTCAATGGCGATCTTATTTGATTCCTGGAGGTACTCGATGATCGTCTTGAATGTCTGGTACATGACCTTTCGCGGCAGGCGTTCCCACAGCGCTCGGCGGCGGTATTCGCCACTGTGCTCCCGGATGAAGTCTTCGACCATTTTGATCGTATCGAGTGTGGGAGAGTGAGCGGATCCGGCGCTTGCAGACATGATCCTACTGTTGTTGTATGAAGATATATAACAAACGGATCTGACCGCGGTCATAATTCCCTTGCGGGTCGCCATTCTCCTGGTGCCCCCGGGTATCGGAGGGTACAGGACGATGGATGGAGTGCTCAAGAGTAACGATGCATCCCGTCTTCCGGATCCGGCAGAACCTACTTATTATTCGGGAGCGCTACGGCGTGGCCCGTATCGGTATTCCTTTTTCTGCGCCTCCAGGGGAAACGATCGAGGGGAGAATGGCGCACGTCGCCGGGAACAGCGCAATCGGGCTGCAGATCTCCTCGCCGGATGACTGCAGTTTATTTATACGGGCCGGGTGCCACACGTCAGCAGTTAGAGGAATCAATATGGGGGAACTCTCATGCGACGAGGACGCCGTACCGGTCAGATCATAGTCATACTGCTGATCGGCGCCATCGCCGTCCTCTACGCCCTCGACCTGGCGGGGGACGGACAGGGAGCGACGGAACTTGCACCTGCGGAGGTGCGGGAGTACCAGGGGGAGCGGCTCTCCTCGATTACGGATTTTCGTGAGAACTCGATCCGTGGCCTGCAGCACGTGAATGCAAGCACGTATACGCTCACCGTCGACGGGCTGGTGGAGAACCGAGGGGAGTACTCCTACGATACGCTCATAGAACGGTTCCCTCACTACCGCAAGGTCGTTACCCTCTACTGCGTGGAAGGCTGGGACGTCACCATCCTCTGGGAGGGGGTACGGGTCAGGGATCTCCTGGAGGAGGCGGGGGTGAAACCGGAGGCGAACACGGTCATCTTCTACGCGGAGGACGGCTACTCCTCCTCACTTCCCCTTGCCTACATCGGGGACAGGGATATCCTGCTCGCCTATGCCATGAACAACGTCACCCTGCCGGCGGAGCGGGGATTCCCCTTCCAGCTGGTGGCCGAGGACCGCTGGGGCTATAAGTGGGTGAAATGGGTGACCCGGATCGAGGTCTCCGACGATGAGAACTACCGCGGCTACTGGGAGAGCCGGGGGTATGCGAACAACGGGAGCATCGACCGGTCCTTCTTCGACCGGGGATAGGGAGGAAGAGGGATGGTGCGGTTCACCTGCCGGAAACTGGTCGCCCGGACCCTCCTTGTATTAACGCTCCTCTTTGTGATCAGCGGCTTTGGGATCACGGAACCATGGCTCGTGCGGTCCCTGACGTTCGGGCTTCTCGATAAGGCGCTCTCCCAGCAGATCCACTTTCTTCTCTGGGGCCCGTTCCTGATCGTGCTGGTGCTGCACCTGTACTACTCCTGCGGGGTATTCAGGAGGTAATGCTCAATCGGTCATCGCGGCAGGAGATATGCCCTGCCTGCTGGAGTGCTATGCCGTCTCGATCTCCCTGACCATCAGGGAGATCCCGCCGTCGATGCCTGAGAAGAATGCAACGCCGTTTTTGCTGAACGAGTCGTAGGGGAGAATGCCTGCCTGGACAAAGCCGCAGCGTTCAAACGCTCTTCTGGAGATCGGGCCGGTGCAATCGGCAACCGCCCGGGAAAATCCAAGTTCGCGGGCAGAGATGAGCGCACGCCGGATCATCGCCTGTGCCGTCCCGCACCCGCGGTACGGCCGGGCCACGCCGATCTGGTAGATATGCAGCACGGTGCCTGCGGCGATCTTGTCCCGGTCGATGTACTGTTCTTCCAGTTCGTCGATCATCTCGACGGTTTCACGAAAATGCGCAAGAAACTCCGCCATCTTCGCCCCTTCGGCCGCGAGGTCGCCGGTGAGGTCAAGGCAGAAGATGAACCCGGCGATCTCGCCTGTCCGTCCGTCGCGGGCGATATAACTCAACTCTTTTCTGGCAAGAAATTCGGTGTACCGCCGTGCATACGGCAAAAAGATCTCCGGGTCCGGTGCATAACGGTGCGTTGTCGGCTCGTCGGCGATAAAGACGTCCGTGTAGAGCCGGGCCGCCTCTTCGACGTCGGCCGGTTTGAGGGGAAGATAGACGGGCGAGCGGGGGTGGTCGGCGCTGGTGGCGTTTCCGGCGGGTCTTTCCATGGCCCAGTGTTTGGGCTGTCCTGGCTTATAAGTCCCGGGCAGCATCGGCGGGTTTCTTATAAAAATGCCCGCGTACCTGCTATGGTGCCGTTTTGAAGCAGCGTCCCGAACCCTTCCTGAAAAGGGCCGGGGACCGGACGTTTGAGGAGTTCGCGGGGGATCTCCCCGCACTTTCGTGCGAGCCCTCGAACCGCTTTCTTCGGTAAACAGGTGCTTGTCTGATGGCAAATTCTACTCGATCGAGTCTGAAATGCAATCAATCGGCAACGCACGGGAACCCTATACGAGCCGGTCTTCTTGCTTCCGCTCAACTTTTGTTGAGGATCTTCTCCCCTCCAGCCCCCCGGGAACGTACCTCTCCATGCCTTCCTCCATATGCACCCTCTCAAGAATCCCGCTTAGCGCTTCAGCAAGTTTCTGTGCGGCAGCGTGCGACATGTAGACGCGTGTCCCGTTTACCAGCGCTCTCCCCTCCCGGCGGACGCCGGGCATCTCCAGAAAGTCGATACAGACATCCCTGTGCGTTACCTGCACATACGCAAGGTTTGAGTAGGAACTGTGCGTGATATCCAGCTGCAGCTCCTCCGGCTCGAACTGATAGAGTTTGCGGAGATCGACGGCGGCTGCTCCGTCTTTTTTCTCTTCCTGCTCCTCCCCCATGGCTACGCCCCCACGGAGAAGATCGAATACTTTGACTCTGCTTCCCGTGCAGAGCAATCTTCTCCCGTTGTCCATTCGCCGGCATAGTTCGTCGCGACTGCAAGCGGTTCCGCCTTTGCCCTGAGCGATCTGTTGTAATAGTCCAGGATCGCTGTGTTCATGCAGTCCGTCCCGCCCCGATCGTCGATCATGGCATAGGCCAGCAGGGAGAGCGCAATGAACTTCTTTGACTCGACGACGACTCGATAGACCGGATGCTGGGCGTCACTGGACACGTTCTCGATCAGTCCGAGTCTGACGAGCACCCTGAGTGCCTCTCTGATGCTGGGGGCCTTTTTGCCCGTCATCTCCTCAAGGTACCCGGGCCGATAGTCCATCGTCGGATCGGCGACGATCTCTTCGACGACCCGGGCAAGAACTGTATTCCCGAATAAGCCGCCATACGGTTTGTCCAGGAACTCTTCGAGTTCTTCAGGAAGTTCCGGCAGTTTCTTCTCCGACATAATCGTCTCTCCCGTGCAACTGCAGCACCTGCGCTCCTATCCGGGAGCTCGGGTACGCTGACTGATAATAAGCAGTAGTGAGCGGTAGTAAAAAAATGTTCTGATACCTGATCTATTCTTTCAGTCTGGTCCAGTGCCGGTGATGGGGCACTTCGAGGTCGTAGTATGTCATCCATTGATCCGCCCACACGGGTCTTTCAAGTTTCAGGACTTTGTCCCCTCCGCCGGTACGGTACAGGCGAATGTAGTCCTGTCCCATTGAATCGACAAATGCTTTCGCCTCAAAGCCGTTCTCTCTGCACTTTCGCTGACAGTCCTGCACCTTCCTCATGCCGCCGCGTTTCTTTAACCATCCCAGAAAAATAGCTCCTTTCTCTTCTGGATCAGGCCCCTCTGGCGCAGGATGGTTGCGTTCTCTCATTGGGCGGCACCAAAGGGGATATTGACTTTGGGGTTTTATTAATCTTCTATTTTACTTCTTGCCTTGAACCTGGCTCAAAGCAACGTACTCCGCTATCAATTTTTTCGACACTGTCGAAAGAATTCTCTTACCGTATGATGCTCGCTCTTCCTTGAGAATATCTCTGCCGATTCGATCGCCGATATGCCAGTATAGCAGGACCAGTTCGACGTTTACTGCAGTTGCAGCACGGCCTTTTGCCGCCCGGATCAGGTCACGGAGATCTGAGATGAGAAAGGAGATGTCCGGTTCTGAAGAGAGTGATCCGACCACGCGTGATGCAGGACAGTCAGGCCACGGTGGCAGGATGCGAGCTCCTGGGTATCGGAGGGTATAAGGCGGTGGATGGAGTACTCAAGAGTAACGATGCACCCCCTTGCCCAGATCCGGCAGAACCTACTTGTTATCCGGGAGCGCTACGGCGTGGCCCGCATCGGCATCTTCGGGTCGGTGGCGCGAAACGAGGAGACGCCGGCGAGCGACATCGACATCCCGGTGGAGTTCCGGGAGGGCGAGGAGACTTTTGACACCCGCACCTGGCGGTGCTCGAGCTCCGGCCCTTCGGCCCGTCGCACACTTTATGGACCTCAAGTTCTACCTTGAGGATCTCCTGGGGCGGAAGGCGGACCTCGTTATTGCCGATACCTTGAAGCCCCGGATCCGGGATGCTGTCCTCGGCGAGGTTGTATATGCCTAGGGATCTTCTGCTGATTGCCACCCTTCTTTTACTGTTCTATCCAGAAAACGTTCAAATACATCATCTTCGACGTTGAACATATCGATTCCATTCATTCCTATCTTTTTCGTCTCCGGCATCAGCCAGTAGAGGTTGTAGACCAGTTGCCCGAAGCGCATATCGGTATCTCGCATCCAGACCTCCCGGAGTTTGCTCAGGATCGAATCAATCCTCTCGGGATCTCTTTTTGGCCCGCTCCACTCCTCTGCCACCTCTCTGGCTGTCTCCTCCATTATCTGGCGTAATCTCTCCTCTGTCATCCACAACTCCCGGCTACTATTACAACATATCTTGGAAACGCTGGCCATCCAAATTAAGCATATCATAGGGGCGAGACAGGAATTGTCGATATTCTTCCATCGA
>Ga0123328_1000795_pt1 | contig 32288 bp, 24 predicted proteins | sample BioC12SIPDNA_2_FD_89702 | JGI IMG/M metagenome (GOLD analysis project Ga0123328, IMG submission 89702) | Anaerobic biogas reactor microbial communites from Washington, USA - Biogas_R1_A C12 SIP DNA | ecosystem: Engineered > Bioreactor > Anaerobic > Unclassified | place: Washington, USA...
AGCGTCAACCGGCTCATCGGCGCGCCGCCGGGCTACGTCGGCTACGAAGGCGGCGGGCAGCTCACCGACTACGTGCGCGAGCGGCCGTACACCGTCATCCTCTTCGACGAAGTGGAGAAGGCCCACGACCGGGTCTTCGACGTGCTGCTGCAGGTGCTGGACGAGGGGCGGCTGACGGACGGACAGGGACGTTTGGCGACCTTCAGCGAGACGGTGATCATCATGACCAGCAATCTGGGCGCGCGCTACCTGATGACGCCCGTCGTCGGCGAGCAGGAGCGCGGGCTGGTCATGCAGGCCGTACACGATTTCTTCCGCCCGGAGTTCCTCAACCGGCTGGACGACATCATCTTCTTCCACCAGCTCAGCCGCGAGCAGCTGGCGCAGATCCTGGAGCTGATGCTCAAGAACGAGTTCCGCCTGGCCGAGCGGCAGGGCATCCATCTGGAAGTGACTCCGGCGGCGCGCGAATGGCTGCTGACCCAGAACGACCAGCCCGAGTTCGGCGCCCGGCCGCTGCGCCGTATTCTGGGCCGCTACGTCCGCGAGCCGCTGGCCAATTTCCTGCTGACCCAGAAGAAGGCCGGACATGCGACGGTGGTCGTCGATCGCGGCGGCGATGGCCTGACGTTCAGTTTCCGCAGTTAACCAGGCGCCGAGGAGGAACAGGTGTACAGAGAACGCAAAACAATCATGGAGAAACTGGCGGCGACCCGCGCGGATCTGGTCAAGGTTGCGCGCGAACTCGACTGGGATTCCTGGACACATCCGGTGTACGGTCACGGGGGCGAAAAAGAGTGGTCCGCGATGGACCTGTTGCGCCATCTCGTCTGGGCCGAGGGCGGGATGCTGCGCCTGATGCGGCAGATCCGCGCGGGCGAAGAAGGGGCGCCGGCCGACTTTGACCTGGATCGCTACAACGCCGCCGGCGTTAACAAGCTGAAGGACGAGATGCCCGCCGACCTTCTGCTGCGCCTGGAGAAGAACCGCAACGAGCTGCTCGCCTTCGTGGAAAGCCTTGAAGAGGGGGACTGGGAGAAGAAAGGGCGCCACGGCAGCCTGCGCATCATGTCGATCCGGGAGATTCTGGAGCGGATCGCCGACCACGAGGCGCAGCATCTGGCCGATCTGCGCGAGGCGCTCTCCTGACGGGCGAGCCGGCTGCAACGAACGCGCGGCCCTGCCGTATAGTGCTCGGCCTGTGTAATACGGTTCGTGAAGAACGCTTAAGGAGAAAACGATGGCCCGCACCAAAGTTGACGACGTACTCGCCAGAGAATTCGTCTGCAACCACTGTGGACGGCAGGGCGCCCACGTAGAGCGCCTGACCATGAGCGGCAGCGGTCTCTCGCGCCTGCTGGAAATCCAGGCATACCGCTATGCCTTCGTCAGTTGCCTCAATTGCGGCTACACCGAGGTGTTCAACCTGCGGGTGCTGGAAGGCAAGGACGATCTGGGCACCTTCCTCGACATCCTCTTTTCGAACTAGGCGGGGTATGCCCGTGCAAAGAGAGAGACCGGACTCCCGGCAGGAGCCCGGTCTCTTTGTTTATGGCAGCACGGCGTCGGCCTGCGTGAACAGGAAGTGGTCGTGATAGTAGTGGATCCAGAGGAAGCTGAGCACGCCGATGTAGTAGGAGGTTTCCAGCGCGTAGGATGCCTCGGCCCACTTACCTCCCACGACGAAATGCAGAATGGCGAAGACAATGCCGATGATGACCACGGCGCCGAAGGTCAGGGCGAGGTTGAAGCCATAGTAGACGCGCGCCTTGCCGTCGGCTGAGATGCGCTCGACAAATGGCGTGCGGCGGAGTGAGCCGCGGTCGGCGCGCAGCCGGTTGATGTACCAGGTCAGCGCCAAGTACTGGAAGCTATGCCAGACGTTCATCCCCTGAAAGGCGGTATCCAGGTTGCCCAGCGAGGGCACGATGAAGCTGGCGGCGGCGGTGAAGCTGATGAAGATGATCTTCGGAACGTGGGCCGTGCCCCTGCGAACTTCCATCGCGCTCTTGACGATGAATGCGAGCAGGCTGACGCCGAAAGCGCCGCCCGCGGCGTAGACCACCCAGGGCTGCTCAAAGAACGAAGGGATGATGTCGTTGAGGTGGTTGGGGCCGATGCTGAAATCCTGAGTGATAGCAACCCGGTAGGCGGCGAGCGGGTAGAGGCTGGTGAGCACGACGGCGTAGTCAATCGCCCGGCTCAGCGGGGAGAGCGTCGAGCGCGCCGCCCTGTTCGCCTTCTGGTTATAGGCTTCCACGACGAAGACGATCTGGTGCAGGACGTGGATCGACGCCCAGAAGAAGAAGATCGTCAGCAACAGCGTTAGATTGGTCAGGGCCAGGACGATGACGACGAGGGGGATGATGATCGACGAGCGTACGAAACCCGCGTACTGCTCGCGGAAGTCGTTGTCCAGCGCCGTGCGCGTAAAAGTCGCGTACATGTGCGGCCCGCCGATGAGCCCGGCGATGAGCAGGTTGACCGCCTGCCTGCCGGCATCCGATTCCACCATGAAGACGTCCTTCATCAGCAGCCAGATGAGATAGGGCAGGGGCACAAGGATGACGCTCAGGCTGATAAACGCCAGATCCCACTTGCGATTGTAGATCCAGCCGGCCTCACGCTCGGCGGGCAGACCGCGGCCAATGGAGACAGCAGTTGTCATCGGTTCCTCCTAAGAACTGTGTCAACCCCTCTACTGTTGATGCGGAGTTCCTGATCGACGATGGTGATGATGAAGCCTACAGGTAACCCTTCACACGATACCAATTATAAGCATCTTTGACCGCCGTTGGGAAGGGCGTCTGAGGAAGGCTCAGCTCTCGCCGAGCTTTGCTGCTGTCGGCATAGAGGTTCAGGGCCATCATGCGCACCTGCGTGGGGTCGAGCGGGATGCGGTTGCCCAGCAGCCGGCGCGCTCCCGCGATGGCCAGCGCTGCCGGGGGCAGCATCCAGCGGCGGACCCTAAAAAGCGGTGGTCGCCGGCCGACGGTGGCGCAGATGGTAGCGATGGCTTCCGTATAGGGCAGGTTGTGCGCGCCGAGGATATAGCGCTCGCCGGTGCGACCGCGCTCAGCGGCGGCGACGTGCCCGGCGGCGACGTCCTGGGCGGCGATGAAGTTGGTGCCGCCCGGCGCCGTGAAGCGCAGGAGACCGCCGGCGGCTTCGAGGATAAGCGAGCCGGAGATGCGGTTGAGGTCACGCGGGCCGAGCACGATGGAGGGATTGACGATCACAGCGTCGAGGCCGTCCGCCACCGCCTGCAGCACAACTTCTTCGGCCAGCGCCTTGCTATGTCCGTAGGGCCAGCTCTCCGGCGGCTGGTTGAAGCGGTTCGACTCGTCCAGCAGCGTGCCCGGCGCCGGGATGCCCATCGCCGCCAGCGAGCTGGTGAAGACCAGGCGGCTGACGCCCGCCAGTCGCGCCGCCTCGACCACGCGGCGCGTGCCCTCCACATTGACCTGATAGATGCGCTCCCGGCCCTGCCGCCAGTAATCGGCGACCGCGGCGACGTGAAAGACCCACTGGCATCCGGCCATCGCCTCCGCCAGCCGGCCCGGCTCGTCGAGGATGTCGCCATGCGCGGACTCGTAATACAGGCCTTCCAGCGCTGCGAGCGACGAGCTGGGCCGGTGCAGCACGCACGCCCCGATGCCCAGCTCGTTCAGCTCTGCAACCAGATTGGCGCCGACGAAGCCGGTGCCGCCGGTGACGAATGCCCGCACCTAGACCAGCTCCACGACTGTCGCTTCGCCCTGGCCCACGCCCACGCAGAGCGTCGCCAGCCCGTACCGCATCTCCTCGCCCGCACTGCGGCGGCGGTGCATCTCGTGGAGCAGCGTCGTCAGGATGCGCGCGCCGGAGCAGCCCAGCGGGTGCCCCAGGGCAATAGCGCCGCCGTTCACGTTGGTGATCTCCGGGTCCATACCCAGCTCGCGCATCACGGCCAGCGCCTGCACGGCAAAGGCTTCGTTCAGCTCGATGAGGTCGATGTCGTCCAGCGTCAGGCCGGCGCGCTGCAGCGCCTTCCGCGTCGCGTCGACCGGCCCCAGCCCCATGACGCGCGGGTTAACGCCCGCCGCCGCCGAAGCCATCCAGCGGGCCAGCGGCTTCAGCCCCAGCGCCGCGGCGCGCTCGCCGGTCATGAGCACCAGCGCCGCAGCGCCGTCGTTCAGGCCGCTGGCATTGGCCGCCGTCACCGAGCCGTCCTTGCGGAAGGCCGGGCGCAGCCTACCCATCGCCTCCAGATCGGTGTCCAGCTCCCACCCGGTCTCAGTCCGGCGGATGCGCGGGTGTTCGTCGGTGTCCACGACCAGCGGTGGCCCTTTGCGCTGGGGAATCTCCACCGGCACGATTTCCGCGTCGAAATAGCCCTCCTGAATGGCTCGCAGGGCGCGCCGCTGGCTCTCATAGGCGAAGGCATCCTGGTCCTCCCGCGTGATAGGGCCGCCGGCAATCTGGCCCGCGCAGCTCATCTCATAGATGTTCTCCGCCGTCTCGCCCATTGCCTCCAGCGGGAACATCGCTTCCATCGCCGGGTTGGGATATCGCCAGCCGAGCGTCGTGTCGTAAGCCGTCACGTTGCCGGGCGGGCCAAAGGGGCGCGCGTTCTTGGGGAAGGAGTAGGGCGCCCGGGTCATGCTTTCCACGCCGCCGGCCACGAAAATGTCGCCTTCGCCCACGGCAATGGCCCGCGCCGCCTGGTTGACGGCGTTCAGCCCGCTGGCGCAGAGGCGGTTGACCGTCACCCCGGCGACGTGCTCGGGCAGGCCGGCGAGCAGTGTCGCCATCCGGGCGACGTTGCGGTTGTCTTCGCCCGCCTGGTTGGCGCAGCCCATATACACTTCCTCGATCTCCGCCGGGTCAATGCCCCCCCGGCGTACCGCTTCCTTGATGACCAGCGCGGCCATGTCGTCGGGACGCACCTCCGACAGGGCGCCCGCAAGCCGGCCTATTGGCGTGCGGACGGCGCTGACAATCACGACTTCTCTCATCGATCTTCCTCCATGATTCCGGTATTGGTCAGAGGCCGCTATATTGCCGCGGCCGGGTTTACATCTCCAGACGGGCTTCGACGGCTTCTTTGATCGTGCCGCCGGCGACGAGCCCGCGAACCGCCTCGATGTGCGGCGCCAGCACCACGTCCTCTTCGATAAACGGCACCTGCTCGCGGATGAGATCGTAGGCGACCGCCGTTCCGGCCCCCTGCCTCGCTTCCGGCAGCCCGCCAAGCCGCCGCCGGAAGTCGATACCCTGCGCCGCACAGAGCAGCTCTATGGCGACGATTGTCTCCACGTGCTCGATGATCTGCGCGGTCTGGCGCACCGCGGTAGCGCCCATACTCACGTGATCTTCCGTGTTGGCGCTCGTCGGCAGCGAATCGGCACTGGCGGGGTGGGCGAGGACCTTGTTCTCGGAAGCCAGCGCCGCCGCCGTATACTGGGCCATCATAAAGCCGCTCTCCAGCCCGCCCTGTTCGGTCAGGAACATCGGCAGGACGCCGCCGTTGCTGTCGGCGTCTACCAGCCGGGCCGTGCGCCGCTCGCTCATGTTGCCGAGGTCGGTCAGGGCCAGCGCGGTGTAGTCCATGGCAATCGCCACCGGCTCGCCGTGAAAGTTGCCGGCGGAGATGACGTCTACCGCGCCGCTTTCCTCGTCTACAAAGATAAGCGGGTTATCGTTCACGGCGTTCAACTCGATATTGAGCACCCACTGGAGATAGGCGATGGCGTCGCGCACGGCGCCGTGCACCTGGGGCACGCAGCGCAGCGTATAGGGGTCCTGAACGTTGTGCGAGGATGGGTCGCGCAGCAATTCGCTGCCCTCCAGCAGGCGGCGCAGGAAGGCGGCGTCGTCAATCTGCCGGGGGTGGGGGCGGATGGCGTGCACGCGGGCGTCGTAGGCGCGGTCGGTGCCGTTGAGCGCCTCCAGGCTCATCGCCGCGGCGATGTCGGCGGTGAGGATCAGGTTGATGGCCCGGCGCACCAGCAGCGCGCCATAACCGACCATGAGCGTGGTGCCGTTGACGAGCGCCAGCCCCTCTTTGGCCTCCAGCGTGACCGGCTCCAGCCCGGCACGGCGCATCGCCTCCGCGCCCGGCAGTCGCTCTCCCTCGTACTCGGCCTCGCCTTCGCCGATAAGGACGAGGGCCAGGTGGGCCAGTGGGGCCAGGTCGCCGCTGGCGCCCAGCGAGCCCTGCGCAGGGACGACGGGATGCACGCCACAATTCAGCATTTCCAGCAGCCGCTGGACGATAACCGGCCGGACGCCTGAGTAGCCAAGCGCCAGCGTGTTGGCGCGCACGAGCAGCATGGCGCGGACGACAGCCACCGGCAGCAGCGGGCCGACGCCGACGGCGTGGCTGCGCACGAGGTTGAGCTGGAGCTGGCGCGTCTGATCGGGCGAGATGATCTTATCCTTGAAGTGGCCGAAGCCCGTCGTAATCCCGTAGGCGATCGCCCCGTCGGCGACGAGCTGCTCCAGCGCCCGCCGCGAGCGCTCCAGGCGCGGCACCACGGCTTCGTCCAGCACAACCGACCGCCCCCGGGCCACGTCCACGACGTCGTCGATTTTTAGCTCGCTCCCTGTGATGGTCAGTGGGATGTTCATGGCGCCCTATTATAGCAGCATTTAGCCGCCGACCGTCGCTCGGGCTACAATGGGGCTATGACGACAGCCTGGCAAGAGATCGTCGGCCACGAGTGGGCCGTCAACCTGCTGCGCGAAGCGATCGTGCAGGAGCGGGTAGGCCATGCCTATCTCTTCACCGGGCCGCGTCACGTGGGCAAGACGGCGCTGGCGTTGCGTTTCGCCCAGGCGCTCAACTGCGAGGCTGAAGTCGCCGGCCGGCCATGCGGGCAGTGCCGGAGCTGCCGCCTGATCGCTGCGGGCCGCCATCCCGACATCCGTCTGGTTACGCCCGAAGTGAGCAGCCGCGGCGTGCCGACGCTGAAGATCGAGCAGATTCGCGAGCTGCAGCACGGGCTGAGCCTGGGCACTTACGAGGGGCGCTGGAAGATCGCCATTCTTGCCGACTTTGAAGGCGCCACGCCCGGCGCCGCCAACGCCTTTCTCAAGACGCTGGAGGAGCCGCCGCGCGGCGTCGTGCTCCTGCTGACGGCGAGCGAGGCCGACGCCCTGCTGCCGACGATCACCAGCCGCTGCCGGGTCATCGCTCTACGCCCGCTGCCCACCGCGCAGATCGCCGGCGCCCTCGAACAGCGCTGGGAGACGCCCGTCGCCAGGGCGCGGCTCCTGGCCCATCTCGCCGACGGGCGGCTGGGTTGGGCGCTGCAGGCGCTGGAAGACGAGAGCCTGCTGGCGGCCCGACAGGAGCATCTGGCGCTTCTGCAGGAGGCGCTCTCCGGAAGCCGCGTGGAGCGCTTTGCCCTGGCCGAGCGGCTGGCAAACAAGCCGGACGCGCTGCCGGCTATTCTGCGTACCTGGCTGAGCTGGTGGCGCGACCTCGCCCTGCTGGCCTGGGGGGGCCGGGAGGACCAGATCAGCAACGTGGACGCCGAAGACGAGCTGGTGCGCCGCTCGCGCCGCTGGGAGCGGGAAGCGATCCTCAAAGCCCTGCAGCAGACGCAGCGGGCGCTCTGGCAGCTCGAGCATAACGCCAACACGCGGCTGGCGCTCGAAGTCCTGTTGCTGGTCTACCCACGCGCCGAGGGCGGCTGACGCACGCCGCCGCGCTCCAGCACCTCGCGTGTAATCGCCGCCGCCACGTTGGCTAACTCCGCGTCACTGCGCGGCAGCTCGTCCTCGGTAACGGTGACTGCGCCCCGCCGGCAGGGAATCGCCAGCGGCACGACGTAACGCTGGTGCGGCTCCCGCACGAGGTAGTTACGCTCCGGGTGCAGGCCGTTTTCTTTCAGCGTCGCGTAGAGCCGGTCCACGTAATCGCCGCCTTCCACGAAGAGGTCGTTAATCTCCTGGGCGTCCTGGAAACGGTCCCAGGTGGTATGGATGAAGGTGATCCGCCGCCAGCGCAGGCTGATGATCGGTGTCTCGCGCTTCTGCAACGGGCCAAGCTGGACGACGTAGTAGAGGTCGTCGGCCCGCGGGTGGTCAGGCTGGTCGGGGAAGAGCATGCGGCGTGACGCCAGCTCGTGGCCCATACGGCGCGCGTAGTAGTGGATGGCCCACTTCTCTTCGCCAAAGCGGCGGCCAAAGTAGAAGGCGAAATATTCGGCGTACAGTCCCTTTGGCGCCGTCGCCTGGGGGATGCGATACCAGTGTTCGTTCCGGGCGATGGCGAAGTCTGCCGGACTGGACATGTAGGCCACCAGCACACGGTCTTCCGGGTACATAAGGACGATGGTACCGCACAGATCCTGACTGCACAATTCGGTTTTCCGGCTATAATTACGAGCAGGTTCGCTCAAAGGAGGAGGTATGTCCGACCCCCGGATCGCCGAGCACGCTAACCTGCTGGTCAACTACTGTGTCGCCGTTCAGCCTGGAGATCGCGTGTTCATCAACAGCGCACTGGCGGCCAAACCCCTGGCTCTGGAAACCTACCGGCACGTGCTGCGGGCCGGCGGCCATCCGCTGCTTTCCTGGAGCGACGAGCAGTTCGACGAGGTTCTGCTGAAAGAAGGGACGGAGGAGCAGATCCGCTTCGTCCACGAGCCGCTGCGACACGTCTACGAGCATTACGACGCGATTATCGGCCTGCGCGGAGCCACGAACACACGCGCCCTCAGCGGCGTCGATCCGCAGCGGGAGCAGTGGCGCAGCGCCGCCGGTCACCCGTTGCGGCGGGCGCTAATGCAGCGCGCGGCGGCGCGCGAGGCGCGCTGGGTCGGTACGCTCTTTCCCACGGCGGCCCAGGCGCAGGAAGCCGATATGTCCCTGGCCGAATACGAGGACTTTGTCTACCGCGCCTGTTTTGTCGATCAGCCGGACCCAGTAGCGAGCTGGCGCGCTGTGTCGGCCCAGCAGCAGAAGCTGGTCGACTGGCTGCGGGGCCGGCGAGAGGTGCGCGTGGAGGGGCCGAACGCCGAGCTGACGCTTTCTATCGCCGGGCGCACCTTTATCAACTCCGACGGACGCAGGAACATGCCCAGCGGCGAGATCTTCACCGGCCCGGTCGAAGACTCTGTCAACGGCTGGGTGCGCTTTACCTACCCGGCCATCTACTCGGGACGGGAGGTGGAGGGTATCGAGCTGCGCTTTGAGCAGGGCCGGGTGGCCGAGGCCAGCGCCAGGAAGAACGGGGCGTTCTTGCAGAAAGTGTTGGACACCGATCCCGGCGCGCGCTACCTCGGCGAGTTTGCCATCGGCACCAACGACGGCATCGACCGCTTTACCAAGTCGATTCTGTTCGACGAAAAGATTGGCGGCACGATTCACATGGCCGTCGGCGCGGGCTATCCGGACACAGGCAGCACGAACGAGTCGGCCGTCCATTGGGACATGATCTGCGACATGCGCGATGGCGGGCGCATCTGGGTAGACGGCGAGCTATTCTACGAGAGCGGCCGCTTTACGATTCTCGAGGAGCCGATTGTAGGCGACCATGCCTGAGCTACCCGAAGTCGAAACGACCGTCAGGGCGCTGCGCCGGCCGCTGGTGGGCCGGACGATTATGGGCGTGCGCAATACGTGGCCGCGCCACATTGCCCTGCCGTCGCCGGAGGAGCTGCAGGAGCGGATCGCGGGCCGGCGTATTCTCGGCATCGACCGGCGCGGCAAATTTCTCGTCTTCACCCTCAGCGAAGGGGAGACGCTGATCATCCATCTGCGCATGACCGGCCATCTCTCGGTGGTCAGGGCCGACACACCAGTTGACGCCCACACACACACTATCTTCCGTCTGGAGGATGGCCGGGAGCTGCGTTTCCGCAACCCGCGCAAGTTCGGCCGGGTCTATCTGGTGCGCGATCCCCAGGAGGTGTTGGGCAGGCTGGGGCCAGAGCCGCTGGAGGAGAGCTTTACGGTCGAGGCGCTGCGGCGGCGGCTGGCCGGCAAGAAGCGCCAGCTCAAGCCGCTGCTGCTCGACCAGAGCTTTATTGCCGGGGTGGGCAACATCTACGCCGACGAAGCGCTATATTATGCGCGCCTGCACCCGCTGCGGCGCGCCGATACGTTGAGTGATGAGGAGGTCGTCGCGCTACATACCGCGATCCGCAAGGTCTTGCAGATGGGTCTCGAGCATGAGGGGGCGAGTATTGACCGTTATGTCAAGCCGGATGGGACGCGGGGCTCCATGCAGGACGTCGTTTCTGTATTCCAGCGTACCGGCGCAACCTGTTATCGTTGTGGCACACCCATCGAGCGCATTATCGCCGGGGGCCGTAGCACACATTTTTGTCCGGTCTGTCAACCACAGGAGAAGGGGACGTAACCATGCGGGAAGAGATGGAAGTTATGACAGTCAAAAGGGTTCCGCCGTTGGGCAAGCTGGTCGTCGCGGTGGGCGGCGCCCGCTACCAGTCGCTCGACGAGGTAGGGGATGAAGCGCTGCGCCGCCGACTGCTGGCAGCTATCGGCGAGCTGGTTGTCTTTGCCGGCGGATATGACCGGTTGATGATGGAAGGGCTGGCGCCGCCGGCGACAGCCGCCACAGGCCCACGCCAGGGGGAAGCGAAGCTGACGGCGGAACAGGAAGCGTTTCTCGCGTCGCTCGAACAGGAGCTGAAGGCGACGGCGCGCCGTGGCCCCAGCCGTCTCCCGGATGCGCGCAGCGCCGAGGAGTTCAATGCCCAGCTCGACCAGCTGATGACCGAGCAATCGCCGGACAACGTCGTGGCCCACATCGACCTGATCCTCCAGCGCCACCTGGAGAAGGAGCCGGAGCTGGCGAACCGCACGATTCGCCTGGAGCAGCCTGCAGACGGCCCGCTACACATCCGTGTGGACGACCAGGTCTACCTGCACCCGGCGGAAATCGAAGACGCCACCGTGCGGCGCGTGCTGCGCCAGGCGTTGATGGAGTGGGAGCGGCGCTAAGGCGCAGGTTCTGGCTTCGGGTGCGCCGCGCGCCGCGGAAGCCGGAAGGTGAAGCGACTGCCTTTGCTTGGCTCGCTTTCCACCCAGATCTCCCCGTGGTGCGCATCGACGATGCGTTTGACGATAGCCAGACCAATGCCGGCGCCGCCGAACCGCCGCCTTGCCGAGCCGTCAATCTGGTAGAAGCGCTCAAAAATCCGGTTGAGCTTGTCCGGCGGCACGCCGATACCCTCGTCGGTGACCGTCACGTCGACGTACTCCTCGTGCTCCTCCAGACGCAGACGGATGGCGCCGCCGTTGGGGCTGAACTTCATGGCGTTGCCGATGAGGTTGTTCAAAACCTGGGTAATCCGGCCCCTGTCTGCTTCGACAAATGCGTCGCTCTCGTCTCCCTCCATCGTGAGTTCCAGACCGCGGCTGGCGGCGCTCAAACGGTGCAGCGCCACCGTCTCCTGAAGCAGACTACGCATCGAGAACTCTTCATATAGCAGGTTATCGGCGCGGATGCGCTGCAGCGCCATGATGTCTTCCACCAGGCGCGTGACCTCGGTCGTCTTCTGGGAGACGATGTTCAGCGCCGATAGCTGATCCGGCGACACCGGACCCATCTCCCCGTCGATGAGCAGGTCAATGTAGCCCCGGATGAAGGTCAGCGGTGTGCGCAGCTCATGGGAGACGTTCTGCACCAGCTCGTCTTTAAGGCGGTCGCTTTCCTGCAGCTCGGCGTAGGCCTGCGCCAGCTCGGCGGCCCGCTCCTCGACCTCCTCAAACAGCCGGGCGTTGGCGATGGCCACGCTCACCTGGGCGGCGGCGATGGTCATTAACTGGATGTCCGAATCGCTGAAGGCGTACGGGCGGTCGCTGTCCACTGTGAGCGTGCCGATGACCTTGTTCCGGGCCACGAGAGGCACTACCAGCAGGGAGCGCAGCACCGGATCGAAAAAGAGAAAGTCTGACTCTGCCTGCGTATCGCCCACGTAGATCGTGCGCATCTCGCTGATTGCCCGCCCCGATACGCCTTCGCCGAGCTTGATGACGACGTGGTGGTATTGGGGCTTGATGCCCGCCGCGGCCTCCACGACCAGCTCCGTCCCATCTTCGGAGAGCAGGGCGATGGTGCTTGCTCGCGCCTGCAGCAGCTCCTGGAGCTGCTGCACCGTCGTCTCCATGACGCGCTCGACGCGCAGATTGCCGGTGACCTGCTGGGCCATTTCCACCAGCGCCGACATACCGCGCAGGCGATGCTGCGCCTGTGTGTAGAGGCGCGCGTGTTCTACGGCGACCGCAGCCTGTCCTGCCAGATTGCGCGCCAGCCTGACTTCAGAGGGATCGAAGCTGCTACCGGCGGCTGTCTTGCCCAGCCCCAGCAGGCCCAGCGATTCGCCGCGCTGCACCATGGGGATCAGCAGCAGGGCATTGAGGCCGGCGGCCTGCAGCAACGCCTGCTCCGCCACATTGCCAGCACTCTCGGCCTGCAGCGTCAGCGGCTCCTGAGCCGCCATCACCCGCTGAATAACCGGGTCCAGCTCGGGATGGTGCACCGGATGCAGACCCACGCGCCGGCGAGCGGCCTCCAGAGCGGGCCGCTGCTGGTATGCCGCCACCTCCAGCGACTGGTGGTTCTCACTCCACACGAGGATGGTGCAGCTATCCACACTGAGCGCGCGGATCATCTCGCCGCCGACCGTTCTCAACACTGTGTCCTGATCCAGGTCGGCGGCGATGAGCGCCCCGGCTTCGTATAGGGTCGTCAGCTCGGCCAACTGGCGCTGGATCGCCTCGTGCAGCCGGGCGTTCTGGATGGCCATCGCCGCCTGGCTGCCGAGGGTCATCGCTACCCAGGCCTCGCGCTCACCGTAGATATCGGGCTTGCTGCTTTGCAGGGCGAGCACGCCGACTACACTTTCGCCGGCGAGCAGGGGCACGCCCAGCCAGGCGGGCAGCGGCTCGACAGCCTCCGTCCATGACCAGCGCGGGTCGCCAGCCAGGTCGCCAATGAAGAGGGGCTCGCGCTGGGAAACCACGTCGCCAATGAGCGGGCTACTCTCCAGCAGCGACCGCAGCACCGACTCAGGCAACTCCGCCGGCCGTCCCTGTTCGGCAAAGAGGACGACCTTCCGGTTTTCCAGCAGAGCCGCTACTGCCAGGTCGAACTGCACCGTCTCGCTGAGCGCGCGCAGGAGCTGGCCCAGAATGACGTCGCGGTCCAGGCTGGTGCCGATTGTGGCGGCGTTTTGCCGGAGCAGCGAGGCGGTCAGGTAGTCGCGCGCCAGCGTATCGACCAGCTCCCGCGTGGTGGCATAAAGCTGGGCATTGCGCACGATGACGGCGACCTGATCGGCAATCGAGGCCAGGAGCGCCTGGGCATCCTTGTCGAAGGCGCCGGGCTGATCGCTCTGCACGGAAAAGACGCCGACGATGTGCTTGCCCGCGCGCAGCCGGTAGCAGAGCACCGAACGCATCTCCGTCTCCACGCCGTCGAAGCCTTCGACCGGGCGGCGCGGGTCATTCTGCCAGTCGTCGCTGACGAAGTCGCTGTCGTTGCGCACCACCCAGGCCACCAGGCTATTCTTGTCGAAGATGGAGATGGAACTCAGCTCCTCGGTGTGCCCATGCTCAACCACGTAGGGAAAGTCGAGCATCTCTCGTTTTGGGTCGTACAGCGCGATGTAAAAAAGGGGCACGTTGAAGGCCCGGTCAATCTGGGCGTGAATCTCCGCCAGCGTAGGCCGGAGTGGGCGCAGGGCGCGGGCCGACTCTGTCACGCTGTAGATCAGCTCCATCTGCGCCGTGCGCTGCCATGCCTCCTCGATGAGGCTGTTTGTGTGCAGGGCCGTTGCCAGCCACAGCCCCAGCAGCTCGAAATAAGGGAGCTGTTCGGCCGACAGATCGGGCGTTGCCGCCGTGCCCCCAATGACAAGCGCCGACCGAGGTCCCGCACTGCCCAGCGGAACGACGGCGAATTGGGCAGGCTGGCCTGCGGTCACGCCGTTGCCCGCGCTGTCGAGGAGGACCATCTCGTCTGCGCGGCGAGCCCAGTCCAGCGCGTCGGGCGGCAGCTCGGCGGCAAACGGCGGGCCAAAAGCGGCTGCCTCATGCCAGCGCTGCTCATCCTGCTGCCAGAGATAATAGCGGGCAGCCGTACCAGGGAAGGCGTCTGCGAAGAGGGAAGTTACCGACTCGTAGACCGAGTCGAGGTCACGGGCGTGAAAGACCTTCTCGCCGGCAATCTTAAGCAGCTCGAGGGCGGCGGACGAGACTTTCACCTCCGATTTAGCGTCCAAAACTCCTCCGCATCATGGCCACCGCCTTGCTGAGCCGGCGCTGGCTTACACTTTTGCGTCCTGGCGCATGTGACAATGCTTGTATTTCTTACCGCTGCCGCAGGGGCACGGATCGTTGCGACCTACCTTGGGCATGTCGCGCCGTAGCTCGGCGCCTTTGCCCCGGTCGCGTTCGACCACCTGATAGCCGGCCTGCGTCATCTGCTCCTGATAGGCAACCGCGGCCTGCTGGCGCCGCACGAACTCCTGGTGCTGCTCCAGCTCGCGGAAGAAGCGGTCAACCACCAGCTCGTCGATGTTGCCGCGCATGTCGGAGAACATCTGGTAGGATCGGCGCTTGTACTCGACCTTCGGGTCTCGCTGGGCAATCGCTTCCAGGCCAACCTCGCGGCGCAGGTCGTCCATCGCCGTCAGGTAATCCCGCCACTCGCGGTCAATCGCGCTGAGCAGAAGCAGCCGCTGGAAGTTGCGGTATTCCTCTTCGCCAATGCGCTGCCGCCAGATCTCCTGCTGGCTGGTCACGTGCTCCTCCAGCGCCTCGACGATCTCCTGCGGCTCCAGCGCCGCCAGGCTGTCGAGCAGTAAGCGGCCCAGCGCCTCGTCCACGTCGCGCCGGAAGCGGAGCTGCTGGCCCTTCAGCGCCGCAGCCGACAGGCCCGACACGGGGAAGCCGGCAAAGGCGTCTTCGATAGCCGATTTCGCCCGATTCCAGATGGTCGCCCGGTCGTCAGGCTCCAGATGGCTGGCGAGGAAGCTGGTGAACAGCTCCTCGACCTGGGCCACAAACTCACGCTGCATATTCTGCCGCGCCTGGAGCTGGCCCGAGCGCATGGCGCTGAGCCGCCCGCCGAGATTGGGGACCGGCGGCAGCAGGGGGATGAAGCGGTTCATGGCCCGCAGAAGCTGGTAGAGGTTAGCGCCTTCGGCCTCGTTCTCGTAGACCAGCTGCATCAGCCGCTCGGGGATGTCTCGGGGCGAAAGCGCTGCCAGCTCGGCGCGGTCCAGCTCCGCCGCCTGCGGAATGAGGGCGCGCAGCCGGTTGACGACCCCGTTGATGTTGACCGTATCGGTCGCGTCGGTGCTGAAATCGTCGATGGCGCGCTCAATCTCGCCCCGCACGTAGGCGGGATAATCTTCGAGATAGTTGTGGACCAGCGTTTCGATGGCGCTGCGGAAAGCGTCGGCGATCTTCTCGTCCAGGTCAACGGCTTCGCCCATCAGAATCGCCCGGCGCTCGTTGTAGATCGCCTGGCGCTGCTTGCTCATCACGTCGTCATACTCGACGACGTTCTTACGCATGTCGAAGTTGTAGCCCTCAATACGCTCCTGAGCGCTTTCGATGATGCGATCCAGCAGGCCGCTTTCAATCGGCACGTCGTCGGGGAAGACGTTGCTGGACATGAGCCGGCGCAGTCGCTCGCCGCCGAAGCGGCGCATCAGCTCATCTTCCACCGAGAGGAAGAAGCGCGAAGAGCCGGGGTCGCCCTGGCGCGCCGCACGACCGCGCAGCTGGTTGTCGATGCGCCGGGACTCGTGCCGCTCGGAGCCGACGACGTGGAGGCCGCCCAGCTCCCAGACTTCGCGCCGCTCTTTTTCGGCCTGCCGGCGCACGTCGCGGATGCGGTCGATCCACACGGCCTCCAGGCCGGGCACCGAGCGCACGATTTCCTGCGCTTCTTCCATATCGTCGCGCAGGACGGCGCGGATCAGCGCAGCGCGCCCATTGTAATTGAACTCAAAGACCTGTTCGGCCAGGAAATCGGCCACCTGCCGTGGGTCGCTCTGCGCGTTCTTATAGCGGGTGTGCAGGCTGAGCAGGCGATGACCTTCTTCGACCAGCGCGCTGTCGGCCTCCAGCTGCTCTACAAGGCGCCGGGCCTCGGCAAAGCGGTTGACCCGAATCAGGCGCAGCACGTTCATCGTGTCGTTGAAGTCCAGGTTGTAGTTCTTCTGCAGCACGCGGGCCACGTAGCCTGTCACCTGGATTTCCTCGCTCTCGGCCAGCGCAGCGTCGTACTCGGCCTTCGTCGCCAGCAGGCTATCCACGAGATCGACCGTGAGCCGCGGTTGTTTGGCGGCAAAGTTGCGCGCTTCCGCTTCGCCTTCGACGACCAGTTTGGTGGCAAGCTGGACAAGCGTGCTGCGGCTGAACATCTCGTTTTCGATCATTTCCGCGGCCATGCCCTCGGGGTTACCGCCGAGCAAAATGTCGGTGCCGCGACCGGCCATGTTCGTGGAAATCGTGACCGCGCCGCGCCGGCCGGCCTGGGCCACAATCAGCGCCTCCGAGTCGTGCTGCTTGGCGTTGAGGACCTTGTGGGGAATCTTTTTCCGCTCCAGCAGCCGGTGAATGGTCTCTGAGTGCTCCACAGAAGTGGTGCCGACGAGTACCGGGCGCCCCATCTCGCGCACGGCGATAATCTCGTCGATGATGGCCCTGTCTTTGGCCTCCTCACTGCTGTAGACCTGGTCGGGGTAGTCGAGCCGCTTGAAGAAAACGGGCCTGTCCCCATCTTCTGGCTTGCTGTAATAGGTCTGTTCGGCGCCGTTGACCTTCAGCCGCCGTTCCTCCAGGTCCATCTTGCCGGTGTTGACGATATATTCGACGTTGGTCGGGAGCGGCGTCACGTCGAGACCGTAAATCTCGCCAAATTCCTCGGCGTCGGTCATGGCCGTACCGGTCATGCCGGCGAGCTTCTCATAGAGGCGGAAGTAGTTCTGCAGGGTGATCGTCGCCACCGTCACCGTCTCGCGTTTTACCTGAACGCCTTCCTTGGCCTCGATTGCCTCGTGCAGGCCGTCGGAGTAGCGCCGGCCGGGCATGAGCCGGCCGGTGAAGTCGTCCACGATGATGACCTGCCCGTCCTGTACCACGTACTGCTTGTCGCGGTGGAAGAGATACTGGGCCTTCAGGGCGTTGTCCAGGTAGTAGGTCAGGTGGAAGAAGCGGGGATCATAGAGACTCTGCCCGGCGTCGGTGTCCACTTCAGGCACGCGGCGCTCGATCTCGCTGATGCCCAGCTCCGTCAGGCTGATGGAGCGGCTCTTTTCGTCGATCTCGTAATGGCCGTTGGGCTCGGCGTCTTCAGGGGCGGTGTTCGGGCGCAGGTTGCGCACATACTGGGCGAAGCGCACGTAGTCCTGCCCCGACTGTCCGGCCGGGCCGGAGATGATCAGCGGCGTGCGCGCCTCGTCAATCAGGACGTTATCGACCTCGTCGATGATGGCATAGTAAAGCTCGCGCTGCACCAGATCCTCGGGCCGCATCGCCATATTGTCGCGCAGGTAGTCGAAGCCGAACTCGCTGCTGGTGCCGTAGACGATGTCCGCACGGTAAGCCTCGGCGCGCTCGACCGGGCGCCAGTGTACAAGGCGCTCGTCTTCCAGCTCGGCGCCGGGATTGACATAGTCCGGGTCATAAATAGCAGAGAATTTCTGGGGTCCGATGCAGGCCACCGTGAAGCCCAGCGCATGGAAGATCTTACCCATCCAGCCGCCGTCGCGGCGGGCCAGATAGTCGTTCACCGTGACGAGATGGACGCCTCGCCCGGTCATGGCATTCAGATAGAGAGGCAGGGTGGCGACGAGCGTCTTGCCCTCGCCGGTACGCATCTCCACGACCTCGCCCCGGTGAAGGAGGATGCCGCCCATGATCTGCACGTCATAGTGACGCATGCCCGTCGTGCGCCGCGACGTTTCCCGCACGAGCGCATAAGCCTCCGGCAGCAGCTCGTCGAGGCTTTCGCCGTTACCGTGGCGTTCCCGGAGCTGCTGCGAGTAGTTGCGCAGCTCGTCGTCCGTCATCGGCTGGAAACGGGCTTCCAGCTCGTTGACTTCCTCGACCGTGGGGAGCAGGCTGTCGAGGAACTTCTGGGTGGGGTTGCCCACTATCTTGTGAATGAGCTTCTTGAACATAGCGATATACTACGCCTGCATAGGCCGTCCCCGCCTTATTGTCAGTTGGAACAGCCCGTGCTCTCTTTCGAAATCAGCAAATCGTGGCTTGAAAGTTAACCCGGTGAGGTTACGTGATCGCGCCGCAATCTGCAATAAGAAAGCGATAAAAAGCGCGCCTGCTCACCTATTCGTTAAATAATTCGCCCACGCTGCGCCCCTCGTGCGAGCGCAAGATCACTTCGCCCAACAGCTCGGCGACGGTCAGGATGGTGATATTGGGCAGCATCTTCTCCGGCGGGATAGGAATCGTGTCCGTGGTGATGATTTCGGTGATCGGCAGGGCGGCCAGCCGTTCGGCAGCCGGGTCCGAAAGCACCGGGTGGGTGAAGGCCACGTAGACGTCGAGGGCGCCGTTCTTCTTCACCGTCTCGACGGCCTGCTGGATAGAGCCAGCCGTATCGACGAGATCGTCCACGATGATCACGTTGCGGTCCGTCACGTCGCAGATGAGGGTCAGCGCTTCGCGGCGCTCGTCTGCAGCGCCCAGGCGCCTCTTTTCGACGAAGGCGAGCGCCAGCCCCAGCTCGTCGGCGTACTTGCGCCCGCCCTTGGCGTAGCCGAGATCGGGCGTGACGACGACCGTATTCTCCAGCCCTTTCTTCTTCAGGTAGTCGCCGATGAGGAAGCGCGCCGTGAGCACGTCGCCCGGAATCTTGTAGAAACCCTGGATCTGCCCGGCGTGCAGGTCGAGCGTCATCCAGCGGTCGGTGCCCGCAACCTCGATCATGTCCGCCAGCAAACGGGCCGTGATCGGCGTGCGTGGCTGCGTCTTCTGGTCGCTCTGGGAGTAAGCCAGGTAGGGGATGACCAGGGTGATGCGCCCGGCAGAGTCCCGCTTGAGCATGTCGATGGCGATGAGCGTCTCCATGATGTTGCGGTGTACCGGCCGGGAATGGCTCTGGATCAGAAAGACGTCCTGCCCGCGCACGCTGCCACGGAGCTTGGTCCAGATGTTTTCGTTTGGGAAGTCGATGATTTCCCAGTCGCTGAGGGGGACGTTGATGTAGTCGGCGATGCGCTGCGCCAGGTCTGGGCAGCCAGAACCGGCGTAGAGCTTGATCTTGCCGAAGCCAGGCTCGGCCATTTCGTTTGGTCTCCTCCTTGCCACGATGATTTGCCTCTATGTTTAACTCTGGTGCGGTGCGGCGAGGGTTACGCGGCGGAAAAGCAGATCGACCGCCGCGTACGGATCGATCTCGCGGCTGGCAACGGCGGCGATCAGCCGCTCGCGTTCCTCGGCCGGCACCTCGTCCTCCAATTGCGCCATCAGGCGCGCCTGCAATAGCTGCGCGATTTCATGGCGGCTGCGGTCCCGCTCTCGTTCAGCCCACTTGCCGGTGGTCTGCAGGTGCTCGCGGTGCCGCTCAATCGCCTCGACCACCGCCTCAACTCCTTCGCCGCTGGTAGCCACCGTTTCGTAGACGCGCACCGTCCACGCATCCGCGCCGTCGGTAGCAGCCGCCGGAGCGCGACCGGCCGGCGCCTCCAGCATCTGCCCGTGATGGCGTACGGTGCTGCCCTGGCCCATGTGCAGCATCATTCGCAACACCTTGACGGTATTACCGGCGCCGGGGCGGTCGGCCTTGTTGACGACCAGCACGTCGGCTATCTCCAGGATGCCGGCCTTAATCGACTGGATATCGTCGCCCATGCCGGGCGCCTCGACTACCAGCGTGGTGTGGGCCATGTTGGCGATGTCCACCTCTGCCTGTCCGGCGCCAACCGTCTCCACGAGGATGACGTCGAAACCGGCGGCGTCGAGCAGCTTGACGACTGCCGCCGTGGCCCGCGCCAGGCCGCCAAGGCTGCCGCGCGAGGCCATGCTGCGGATAAAAATGCCTGTATCGCCGCTAAGGTCGCGCATACGGATGCGATCGCCCAGCAGAGCGCCGCCGCTGAACGGGCTGCTGGGATCGACGGCGACAATAGCCACCAGCCGGTCCTGCTGCCGGAATGCCTTTGCCAGCTCGTTGACCAGCGTGCTTTTCCCCGAGCCCGGCGAGCCGGTAACCCCGACGACGTGGGTGTTGCCTGTATGGGCATAGAGCGCGGCAACCAGCTCCTGGGCCGCGGCGTCGCTGCGTTCCACGCGCGTAATAGCGCGGGCCAGCGCGCGACGGTTCCCCCCGCGGACCTGGCCGACCAGTTCATCCACCGGCAGCCTTCCCCCTCGCGGCAACCGCCTGCCGGATGGCGTTGACGATTGTGTCCATGCCGGTCCCTGGCCCAAATACCTCGACGACACCCTCGGCCTTCATCCGCGGCGCGTCTTCATTGGGCACGATGCCCCCGAGAAAGACAGGCACGTCGCCCATCTCGTTCTCCCGCAGGATGCTCATGATCCGGGGGACCAGGGCGGCGTGTGCGCCGGAGAGGATACTGAGGCCAATAACATCCACGTCCTCCTGCAAAGCGGCCTCCACGACCATCTCCGGCGTCTGGCGGAGGCCGGTGTAGATCACCTCCATACCTGCGTCGCGCAGACCTCGGGCGATGACTTTCGCGCCGCGGTCGTGCCCGTCGAGGCCAGGCTTAGCAATGAGTACCCGGATTTTTTGTTCTTCCATACACCTTCCTTTATCGATGGCAGCTGCGGCAGGTTCGTCACGTGCGGCTCGATTATACCTGCATCGGGGTCCAATAAAAAACGGCGGCATGTCGCGGTGCGGGTGCAGAGTCTGGCGGGGTGGCGAACGCGTAGCCGCGCTTTCCCAAACGCGCCGGTGGCGGAAGAGCGCGGATGGAATCCGCGGCTACGGGGGGGTAGAAGACGAATCTCATCCGCGCGGTGCGGGTTGACGCCCATAGCCCGTTCGTTCTACAATCTGCCTAACCACGTCCCACAGCGGACCAACCGAAACCGTGGAAGAAGTTCCGGTCGAACCATGGCTTTAACCGAATGGCGGCAACGCCAATTTCAACTTGCGAGCGGGCGTCTGCCGCGTATGGAAGCCAATGGGCCGGCTGGTCGCCGCCGCATCCCCCGTGCCTACCGGAGCGGCCTGCTGATCATCGCCGTCCTGACGCTCGGGCTGCTCGGCTGGCTCGCCTATCGCCTCGTCTGGCAGCCGGCCTGGCTGCAGGCGCTTCCCTCGTTGCTGGAGGAGCTGATGGTCCTGTTGGAAGCTGCCAGTGCCTTTACCATCTCCTTTCTCTGGGCTGGTCTTGCGCTGCGCCACTGGCGGGCCGGCGAGCGACCTGCTCCGGCAGGAGAGCGCGGGCTTGTCACACGCAGCCGGCTCTACGCGCTCTCTCCCCACCAGTTTGAGCGCTATGTGGCGGACATCTTCAGCCGCAAAGGATACCAGGTGGAACTGCGCGGCGGCAGCGGCGACCACGGCGTAGACCTGGAGCTGCACGACCGGCGAACCGGCCGTCGCGCCATTGTGCAGTGCAAGCGCTACCAGAACACGGTCGGTGAAGAGCTTGTGCGCGAGCTTTATGGCACGCTGCTTCACGAGCTGGCCTACCATGCCTTTCTCGTCACTACAGCAGACATATCAGACGCTGCCCGCGAGTGGGCGCAGGGCAAACCAATCACCCTGATAGACGGCGCGACGCTGGTCGCCATCGACGGCGCGCTGTTCGGCGAGCAGCCGGAGGAGAGACACTGATATGCCTGGAGAAACCATGCGCACAACCGAAGCGTACGACCGTATCGCCGAGAGGTACGCTGAATACTGGAGCGAGCGCAAATTCGTAGAGCGACCCCTGATGCTCTTTGGCGGCCTGCTCGCCGAGTCTGATCGGGTGCTGGACGCCGGCTGCGGGCCGGGCTATGATGGTGCTCTGCTGCGCCAGCGCGGCCTCTACGTTATCGGTCTGGACCGCTCTCACGGCATGCTGCTGGCCGGCCGGGAGCGGTATCCGGGCCCCTACTTGCAGGGCGATCTGCGCAGCATCCCGCTGCCTTCGCAGAGCATGAACGGTGTCTGGGCCAGCGCGTCTCTGCTGCACCTGCCGAGAGACGAGTTCTATCAGGCGCTGCACGAATGTGCCCGCGTGCTGGCGTCGGGCGGCCTCATCTACATCTCGCTGCGCGAGGGGGAAGGGGAGCGCTGGCAGGCCGAAGTCTGGGGTGAAGACTATCAGCGTTTTTACACCTACTGGCAGGAGGACGCGCTGGATGAGGCGCTCGCCGCGGAGGGATTCACCACCATGATTGCCGGCTGGCGCGATCGGGACGATCCCCTCGTCTGGCTGAACCGCGTGATGCGCAAAGGATAGCGGGAGGAGAAGCCGCCCTTTGAGCACCACGACCGTTCTCCTGATCCGCCACGGGCAGACGGACTGGAACGTGGAGCGCCGCTGGCAGGGCCATTATGACGCGCCGTTGAACGCTGCCGGGCGCGAACAGGCCTGCCGGCTCGCGCGGCGTCTTGCCGGCTGGCCCATCGAGGCAATCTGCAGCAGCGACCTGCGGCGAGCCGCGGAAACGGCCCAAATCCTTGGCGACGCGGTTGGTTTGACCCCGGTTCTGGACCCTGCCTGGCGGGAGCTGCACGTCGGCGCTTTCGAGGGCCACACGCGAGAGGAAATCCGCGAGCGTTTCCCGGAGGCCTGGGCGCGGATGTCCCAGGGTTTCATCCAGGCGCCGCAGGGAGAGAGCCTGTCGGAGCTGGGCCAGCGAGTCGCCCCCCGTTTTGAGCAGTTGTTGGTGGAGCACGAAGCGCAGATGTTTGCCATTGTCAGCCACGGCGCCACGCTGCGCAGCCTGCTGGGGCATGTCCTTGGCCTGGACGGCGGGCAGCTTCCACGACTGACGCTTGCGGGCAACACGGGCCTATCCATTGTCGAGGCGCGGCCCGGGTCGCCGACCGTGATCACGCGTCTGAACGACATAACCCACTTGGAGGTCGGAGAGGGCTGCTGGGAGTAGGCGCCAGGCAGCGATTCACAGCGATAATCCATTGGAAGAGGAGAAGAGGCAGATGATCGACAACGCTACGTACGCGCAAATCGACCGGCGCATCGAGGAAAATCTGGACCGGTATATCGACATACTGGCCCGGCTCTGCGCCCAGCCCAGCGTCTCGGCCCAGCATCTGGGCATCGAGCCGTGCGCAGAGCTGGTCGCCACGATCCTGCGGGAAGAGGGTTTCGAGGCGGAGATCGTGCCCTCGGCGGGCAACCCGGTGGTTGTGGGCCGTGGCGAGGGGCGCAACCCGAAGACGCTGCTTATGTACCTGCACTACGACGTACAGCCGGCCGAGCCGCTGGAGCTGTGGGAGTCGCCGCCCTTTGAGCTGACCCGGAGGGGAAACCGGCTCTACGCGCGCGGCATCAGCGACGACAAAGGGCACATCGCGGCGCGGCTCGCGGCTCTGGCGGCTGTGCGTGACGTGCTCGGCGAGCTGCCCTGCACCGTGAAGTTTGTCATCGAAGGGGAGGAAGAGATCGGCAGCCCCAACATGCAGCGCTTCGTGGAGGACCACCGCGAGCTGCTGGCGAGCGACGCCTGTATCTGGGAGTTCGGCGGCGTCAACGTCTACGGCGACCCGGAGATGAGCCTGGGGATGCGCGGCATCTGCTACGTCGAGCTAAAGGTCAGCACGGCGAATCGGGACGCGCATAGCGGATTGGGCGGCTCCATCTTCCCCAACGCCGCCTGGCGCCTCGTCCAGGCGTTGAACACGCTCCGGGATGAGAACGGGCGCATCCTCATCGACGGCTTCTATGAGAACGTGCGCCCGCCGAGCCCTCGCGACTGCGAATACCTGGATAGGGCGCCGGACGAGTCGGGGGTTCTGCGCGAGATGTACGGCCTGCAGCGTTATCTCGGCGCGCAGAGCGGCCTGGAGTGGAAGATACAGGCGGTGTTTGAGCCGACCTGCACCGTCTGCGGGCTGACTTCTGGCTATCAGGGGCCAGGCTCCAAGACGGTCCTGCCGGCAGAGGCGACGGCCAAGGTCGATTTCCGCCTGGTGCCCGACCAGACGCCGGAGGAGGTCGTGGGCAAGCTGCGCGCCCATCTTGACCGGCACGGCTTCGAGGACGTGGCGATCACGCTGCTGGCTGCGCAGCGCCCCGCCAAGGTCGATCCCGACGATCCGTTTGTGCAGCTAACCATTGCCGCGGCCAGGGACGTCTACGATACAGAGATGGTGGTGCAGCCGATCATCGGCGGCAGCGGCCCGCTCTACCCGTTTGTCAGCGTGCTGGGCGTGCCGGTGGTCTCGGCCGGGGTTGGCTACCCTGACTCCCGCGCCCACGCGCCCAACGAGAACGTCGATCTGGACTACTTCGTCAAGGGGATCAGGCACACAGCGCGCATTATCGCGGCATTTGGGGAGCAGTAGTCGGGCCTGAGGGATCGACAGGCCGCCTGCCGATCCTCACGCCCATGACTCAGGCGCTCTTCGCGATCTTCTCGCCGAAGCCGAGCAGCGCCCGGACCCGTTCCTGGTCCGGCGCTTCGGCATAGACGCGCAGTACAGGTTCGGTGCCGGAGGGGCGAATAAGCAGCCAGCTTCCGTCGGCGAGGTAATACTTCACCCCGTCTGTCGTCTGGATATCCTCGACGGCGACGCCGTCGATCTGGTCCGGCGCCTGTTCCAGCAATAGCTCGACCATCTGCGCCTTGGCGACGGGCCGGGTCAGCGTCATATCCACGCGCTCGTACTCGGCCGGGCCGTAGGTCGCCAGCAGGTCGTCCACGAGCACGTGCAGCGGCTTGCCCGCATCGGCGAGGACCTCCAGGAGCAGCAGGCCCATGAGAATTCCGTCGCCTTCGGGGATATGGTTCATGACGCTCATGCCGCCTGACTCTTCGCCGCCCATGAGCACGCCGCCCTGCAGCATCAGGTCGGCGATGTGGTTGAAGCCGACGGGAGTTTCGACGAGCGGCAGCCCGTGCTGGGCGGCAATCCGGTCGATCATTCGCGTGGTCGAAACGGTGCGGACGACCTTACCCTGCCAGCCGCGTTTCTCGATGAGGTAGCGTAGCACGAGGGCAAAAATGCGGTGGGGATCGACAAAATTGCCGTGAGCATCGACGGCGCCAATGCGGTCGGCGTCTCCGTCGGTCGCCAGCCCGACCATCCAGTGACCCGACTGGATCGTGGACATGAGCAGGCCCAGATGTTTGGTAATCGGCTCGGGATGGATGCCGCCGAAGCCGGGATTCATCTCGTGGCGGATGTTCAGGACGCGGCTGCGACCGCGCGCCAGGACTTCGCCGATAACGCCGCGCCCCGAGCCGTACATGCCGTCGGCGACGACGCGCAGCTCGGCCGAGGAGATGCAATCCAGGTCCACGAGCGTGCTGAGATGCTCGTAATAAGCCCAGGCCGGATCGAACTTGGTCACCAGCCCGCTGGCGATGGCCTCTTCCAGCGACATCAGATTGGGACCGCGCCCTTCGCGCAGGTCGCGCTCCAGAATCTGCTCCACACGCTTGCACTCGGCCGGCGTGACGCTGCCGCCAAAGGCCGACTTGAGCTTTACCCCGTTGTAGCGGGGCGCGTTGTGGCTGGCGGTAATCATCACGCCGCCCGTCGCCTGGCGGTGGACGATGGCATAGCTGACGGCGGGCGTGGGGGTGTCGGCGCGGGCCAGCCGGGTTTTCACACCGTTCGCAGCCATCACCCGCGCGACCTCGGCGGCGTAGCGGTCAGAGAGGAAGCGCGTGTCGAAGCCGATAACCACAGAGGGGTCGGTGTCGTTCTGCTCGCGCACGTAGTCGGCGATGGCCTGGGCGACGAGGCGCAGGTTGGCAAAAGTAAACGTTTCGCTGATGACGGCGCGCCAGCCGTCGGTGCCAAATTTGATCACAGATGGGCTCTCCTCGGTTTTCGGAATTGCAGCTTGCAGCATCGCGAGGCAGATTATGCCGTGAAAAGGGGCTGATGCAACCAACGGTCAGCACGGTGCTACGCTTGCCCGGATCGAAGCCCTTCGCTATTCTGCCCATGTCGGCGAACTGGGATACAATTTGCTGCGAGACGCCGCCCGCGCGACGTGGTCGCATCAGGCCGGCCTGAGGATGAGCCCATGATGGATCTGGTGGGGCAGAGAATCGAACAGTACCGCATTGACGCCATGCTCGGAGAGGGCGGGATGGGCGCCGTGTACCGCGCCTACGACGTTCACCTGCATCGCGCCGTCGCCCTGAAGGTGATGCACGGCTCGCTCGCCAGCCGGCCGGAGTTCCAGCAGCGTTTCATGCAGGAAGCGCGCGCGGCGGCCCGGCTCGACCACCCCTCTATCGTCAAGATTTTTGACTTTGGCATGACCCAGAGCGTGCTCTACATGGTCATGGAATATATCGACGGCGGCAGCCTCGCCGGCTACATCAACCGGATGCAGGAACGGCAGCAGGTCGTGCGCCTGGACGAGGCGCTGCCGCTGCTGGCCCAGGTCGCCGACGCGCTCGGCTACGCCCACCGCCAGGGCGTCATCCACCGCGACGTGAAGCCGGACAACATCCTCATCAAGCAGCTTGACGAGGTGCGCGGGCCGGGCAATCTGCCGCTGCGCCCGGTGGTCACAGATTTCGGTCTGGCCAAGCTGCTCGAAGGCGGGGTAGATACGCGCACGGGCAGCTTCATGGGCACGCTTGCCTACATGTCGCCGGAGCAGGCGCTGGGCAAACCGCTCGACGGCCGGTCAGACCTCTACTCGCTGGGCGTCATCCTCTACCAGCTAACCACGGGCCGGCTGCCCTTCGAGATTGCCTCGCCTACCGAGGCGGTGCGCAAGCATATGAGCGACCAGCCATTGGCCCCGGCCGAGGCTAACCCGGAGCTGCCCGAGGCGGTGGCGCGGGTCGCCGCCCGCGCAGTCGCCAAAGAGCCGGCGGATCGTTTCCAGAGCGGGCACGAGATGGCGGAGGCGATGCGCGCCGCGAGCGTGGGGCTTGGCGACCAGGCAACGCGGCTGGCGCCAGCCGCTTCCCTCGTCCAGCTCGCCACGCAGCTGCGCTCGCCCCGCGCCGCACCCGAGCCGAGCCGTTTTGAGGCCGTCGAGGAACCCGGCTATACCGACGAGCTAATCGTGGCCCGCACGGGCGAAACGCCGGTTACCTACGCGCTGGCGGGCGATAGCCTGCGCGTGGGGCGGGCCGAAGACAACGACGTCGTACTCACCGAGGGGGGCGTTTCTCGTTACCACGCCCGCCTCGACCGCGACGCGGAGGGCTGGACCGTCACCGACCTGAGCAGCACGAATGGCACCTACGTGGAGGATCGCCGCCTCCCGGCCGATGCGCCTCAGAGCTGGGCAGCCGGCGAGACGCTGCGGCTTGGCTCTTACTACCTGCGCTGGCGGGCAGCGCGCGAGCCCGGCACGGTGGCTGCAACCCCTCCGGGCGGACCCGGCTCCTTCCGCCACTGGGTCGCCCCCGGCACGCGGGCCGAAGCGGAAGCCGGCAACATTGCCGTGACCCTGGATCCGGCGCGGGTGCGCGCTGTGCCCGGCCGGCGCACGACGCTGAACGTGGAGCTGTCGAACGAAGGAACGCTCGTCGATCAGTTCCGGGTGGAACTCGAAGGGCTGCCGTCACCCTGGTACGCCATCCCGCAGCCGACGATTCAGCTCATGCCCGGCGCGAGCGGCCGGCTGACGATCATCCTGCAGCCGCCCAGGCAGAGCGGCGCCGCTGCAGGCAGCTATCCCTTCCGCGTTATCGCCGAGAGTATGGCCTCGCCCGGCGAGCGCGCCGTCGTGCACAGCCGCCTCGACCTCGACGTGTACGAGCAGCTGGCGCTGGAGCTGCAGCCCACCCAGATCGCCGACGGCGCGACGGCGCGGCTCATCATGGCCAATCAGGGCAACGCGCCGCTGGCGCTGAGCCTGAGCGGGCAGGACCCGGCGGGCGCTCTCGTCTTCTCCAGCCCGGAGCGAGAGGTTACCATACCGCCTGGCGGGTGGGCCGAGATGCCCTTCCGGGTGCAGGCGCGCAGCCGCCCGCTCTTCGGCAAGCCGCAGCAACTGCCCTTCACGGTACAGGCGACGACGGCCGGCGGCGGCGGGAGAGCCGTACAGGGCCAGCTCAACGTCGCGCCCCGCTTCCCGGCATGGTTCGCGCCCATCCTCGGGGCGCTGATCCTGCTGCTCTGTATTGGCGGAGCTGCCGCCGCAAACGCGATTCTCGGAGAGCGCGACGCCACGCCGACGCCTGACCTGACGGCAACCGCTCTGGACTTTAATGAAAGCGATCCAGATGGCGACGGTCTGAGCAATGCGCGCGAGATGGAGCAGGGCACGGACCCGAATAATCCAGACACCGATGGCGACGGCCTCAACGACGGGGACGAAGTGGAGCGCGGTACAGATCCGCTGGACCCGGACAGCGACGGCGATGGGCTGACCGATGGGGACGAGATCGTGTGGGGCAGCGATCCGCTCAATCCGGATACGGACGGCGACGGCTGGCAGGACGGCTTCGAGGTTCACGAAGCAGGTAGCAGCCCCGTGCAGGCCGATACGGACGGCGACGGCATCATCGACAGCGAGGACCCGGACCCGGGCCGTCAGCCTACGCCGACGCCCAGCCCCACGGCGACCGATACGCCGACGCCCACCGACACGCCGACAGCTACACCGACGCCCACGTCAGAACCCACGGCGACCGATACGCCAGAGGCCACCGCCACGGCGACGCCCACGCTCACGACCACGCCCGAAGCCGTACACGGGGGCGGCCTGCTGACCTACGTCCTCGACGAGGGGAACACGGTTGGCCTCTACCTGCAGCCTCCCTCCGGCGAGCCGGTCGCGCTGATCAGCGGCGCGGAGGAGGTGGCGGTGCTCGACTTCACGGGGGCCAACGGCGGCCTTTTCGCCCTGCTCGTGGTCGAAGGCAGCGACGAGAACATCGCCATCGTGCGCGCCGACGGCACGGCGCTCGCCACGGGAATCAACGGCGGCTGGGACGCCATCGTCGATGCGGACTGGTCACCCGATGGTCAGCGGCTCGTCGTGGAGGTGCGCGCGGGGCGGGATACCGCCTACGTCTATCTGGCGGCAGATGGTACGGTCATCGGCCAGCCTGACTTCGGGGCGGGCAGCGCGCTGCCCGGTGGGCTGGCGCTGGCGATCCCGGCAATCCGCACCACGAGGCTGAACGCACAGGCGGAGGTGGCGCTATGAAGCGACCTGTTCGTCCACTCCTGATCCTCGTCTTCGCCGCGCTGCTCCTGCTCGCCGCCTGCAACCGGGAGGGCGTGGGCGGTTTCGCACCGGGCGGGGGCCGTGTGGCGATTGTGCGCGGCGAGGATCGCCTCTTCACGACCAACGCCGACGGCGGCGACGCCGCGCTGATTACCGACGATCTGGTCTCGGCCTTCAGCACGACCTTCAGCCCGGACGGCAGCACCATCCTCTACGTGGATGCGGAAGACGAAGCAGTTTGCCGGACGGCAGCGGATGGCAGCGGTCCGCGCGACTGCGTCGTCCTGCCCCTGGAGGCCACGAACGGCGGGATTCTCACCTATCTGCCCGACGGCAACGTCCTGCTCGGCTACGAAGCCGACGACAGCCGCTTCCGAATGCTGATCTTCGACGCCGACTGGCAGCCGATCCACGACGTGACCGGCATCGACCATTTTTTCATCAGCCGCAACGCCTACAAGGAGAAGCGGGGCGGGGAGGGCACGGAGTGGTATCTGACGCCGCACGGCTCGGACCAGCCGCTGCGCTGGGTGATCACGCGCGACGAGGAAGCGCTTGCCTATAGCGCCACGGCAGCCGGGGTAGAAGGGCCCGTGACGCTCCCGGCGCCGGTCAGCGACGCGATGCGGGAGGCCCTGGAAGACCGCCCGGCCGGCGACCTGACCAGCGGCGCCGTCTCGCCCGATGGTGGCACGCTCGTTTTCCGCACGCACGAATCGGGCAACCGCTTTTCGCTCTACGTGGTGAACATGCAGCAGGCCAACGCCGATCTCGTCCAGCTTGTCGATCGCGCCCGCTTCCGGGTCGGCTACGCTTTCTCGCCCGACGGCAGCCAGATTGCCTACGAGTCGGGCGAAGGAGGGCGCTCTATCTGGATTGCCGGCGCGGATGGCAGCAATCCCCGCCAGATAGCCGGGGCTGCAGCTCTGCCGTCCTGGCAGTAGGCAGTTGACAGTAGTCAGCGGGTAGTGGTCAGCCTCCGGACTGACTACTGACCACCGTCAATAGCGTAGAATGAAGACGAGGTCGTTGACGTTGGTCCCGGTTGGGCCGGGCCGCAGCAGGGGATCAGGCTCGCCGGCGAGGGCCAGGGCATTGAAGAAGCCGTAGCTGTCGTTTTCCTCCAGGGCGATTCGCGGACGGAGGCCAAGAGCACGCGCGCGGGCGGCCGTCTCCCCGGTGACGATCGCGCCAGCGGCGCCCGTCGTGCCGTCCTCGCCGTCGCTGGCGAAGGTAGCCACCACGACGTTCTCCTGGCCATCCAGCGCCAGGGCCGCCGCCAGCGCCAGCTCCTGGTTGCGCCCGCCGCGCCCTTCGCCGCGCACGGTGACGGTTGTCTCGCCGCCCAGCAGCAGGCAGGAGCCGGGAGCCGCGTCGATGGCCAGCCCTGCGACGACGCGCCCCACTTCCCGCGCTTCCCCCTGCAGATGGCAGGTGAGCGGCTGCGCCGTGTAGCCAAGCTTTTCCGCTTCGGCGGCGGCGGCTCTCACCGCCGTGCCTACGTCGCCGACAATGACGTTGACCACGTCCAGGTCGCCAAAGCGGGCGACGGAGGTGGCGTTGTGGCGGTCGGTCAGGTAGTTGGTGATCACCTTCCACGTTTCCGGGGCCAGGCGGGCGGCTACGTTGTAGCGGTGGAGCACGGTGAGCGCGGTCGCCGGCGACTCCGGGTCCGGGGCGGTCGGGCCGCTCCCGATAATGTCCGGCCGGTTGCCGACGACGTCGCTGAGAATGAGACCGGCGACAGAAGCCGGCGCGGCAGCCCAGGCGAGCCCGCCGCCCTTGACACGGTCCAGCTGCTTGCGCACGCTGTTGAGTTCGTGAATGGTGCAGCCGCTGTCCAGGAGAACGGATGTGAGCTGCTGCCATTCGGCCAAGGTGAGCACCGGCTGGGTGAGCAGCGCCGAAGTGCCGCCCGAAATCAGGCAGAGCAGCAGGTCGCCGGGGCGCGTCTGTTCGAGCATCGCCAGCACGGCTGCCGTCGCCCGGATGCTCGTCTCGTCGGAGACGGGATGGCCGGCCTCAAAGACGGTGACCGGCACCTGACTGCTGACAGCGGCCCGGTAGCGCCGCCCGACTCCAGGCTCTCCCTGCTTGCCGATGAGGATCGCCTCGGCTGCGTGCTCCTGCAGCACCTGCAGGGCGGCCCGACCCATGAGCACGGCGGCCTTGCCCACGGCGACGACGTAAATGCGCCCGCGCGCCAGCTCGTAGCGCCACGAAGCAGGCGCCTTTCCAACCCACAGGCGCTGACCATCCTGGCGCAGGTTCCGCAGCACAGCGGTGGCGGGATCGGCCGCCTCAAGCGCTGCGGCAATCATCTGTTCGACGTGATCACGGTGTTGCTCGAAGGCAGGCATTGTCTGTTCTCAGGGGTTCAATGTGGCAGCGGCGGTCTGGGCCGCGTCGGCGGCAGTCTGGACGCCAGAGGCGACGTTCTGCGTCGCCTCGGCCAGGGCGGCAAGCACAGCCGGACTCGCCTCCACCGGGTAGGGGCGCGCATCCGGCAACATGCGGGCGAGGTAAGCCGCGTGTGCGTCTCCGGTGGGCCAGAGCGCCAGCGCGTCGGCGCGGGGAGGCACGTAGTTGGCGGCATGGCTCCAGGCTGCCAGATTGGGCGGAGACGTAAGCCAGGCCACAAGCTCCAGCGCCTTAGCCTGACGCACGGGGTCGGGCGTCGTCACCACCCAGAGCAGCGCGCCCGCCCGCAGGGGCATCGCGCCATCCAGGCCGGGCAGGGACACGAACGCATAACGGCCCGGCGATTGGTTCAGACGCCGGTAGGTCATCGTGTCAACGAGCACCGTGTTGGCCGTGCTGTTCTGGAAGAGTTGCCACGTCTGGTCGAGCGTTGTCGCCGAGGCGCTTTCGGGCAGGATGCGCCCGTCGGCCAGGGCCTGCTGAAGCTGGCTGAGAGCCGCCGCCAGCGGCTCAACCTGCAGGGCCAGCTGCCCGCTTTCGTTGCGCAGCGTGCCG
>Ga0123328_1000798_pt1 | contig 32251 bp, 32 predicted proteins | sample BioC12SIPDNA_2_FD_89702 | JGI IMG/M metagenome (GOLD analysis project Ga0123328, IMG submission 89702) | Anaerobic biogas reactor microbial communites from Washington, USA - Biogas_R1_A C12 SIP DNA | ecosystem: Engineered > Bioreactor > Anaerobic > Unclassified | place: Washington, USA...
AGTGTTCATTTTCATATTCGCCGACCAGCTGGTGCTGCCGTTCTCCTATTCCGAATCGATGGAAGGGCTCAGACCCCTGCTGGCATGGTCGCTGAGGGCGTATTGCGTGATAATCCCGTTCTATGCCCTGATAGGTCTAGGTTCCGCGATACTGCAGACTTTGCGCATGTCCAGGAAGGCCACGTCGGCAGTCCTTGCCATAAACGCATTCAAACTGTCCCTGTTGGGTGTAGCGTGTCTGCATTCCTTCGAGGCCATATTCTATGCTCTTATAATATCGAACGTCGCGGGAGGAATGCTGATGATCGCCTGGGCACACAGGGAGGTTGAGAGATACGAGGGGCGGTCACTCGGCGGCACGGCAGTCAGCGGGGATCCACACTGAACCGCCCCTGTCTCGGACGCGCCGCGGACCGCGATCGAAGCGTTAGATTCCATGGTTCATTCGATCAGAACGGCGGTGGCCGAGAGCCCCCCGTCCTCGATGTCGATCCTCACGGGAACCCCCCGGAGGTCAACATGGAAGATGTAGCATCCTTCGGTCCCGTCTGAATTGGTCCACATTCCCATGCCTTCTGAGGATTCACCGAGATATCTGTAGAGGGAAGGCTCCGGAACGTTCCCCAGCATCACAAGGGATGTCCCTGCGCCCATGAAGATCAAAGCTCCCGATCCGTCAGTATACGAAACCTCGAACGTGCATAGGTACACCTTCTCGTCGGAGGATTCCCCCGTATCCCTGCAGCACCCTTCGCCAGAGCATCCGAATCCGCCGTCGCACACACCCTCCACGGAGTATCGGAACTCCTCTGCCCCGCCCGACCACTGCAACAGGGCCCACCCCGTCGCTGCGGATGTCGCCACAAGCATTGCGATCAGGAACGCGATCGGTGCGATTCCGCCGTCGATTCCTTTCAAGGTATCACTTCACAGCGCATATCGTGAATCTGTCAGGCAGGAACACCGTCCCGCGGGGGCTGTCGACCCTTACCGTTTCACCGGGTTCGAATTCCGCAGAGACCGAAACGGCTCCCGCCTCCATCAAGACCCCCAGATCCCACTGGGGCCGCCTCTCCCGGCTGAGAGGGAGGTCCCTGGCTATCTCTCTGATTATCCAGGTATCCACTCCGTCGATATTCACACGAGGATGTTCGAGGGCGAGACGGGAGTTCTCCGAGTAATCCCTGTCATAAAGATGAAGGTAATGGTTGCCGTCGAAGACTATCATCCTGCCTCCTGGAGCCAGTACTCTGAGCCATTCCCTATAGGCCCGTTCCGGTCTCTCCAGATTCCATATCAGGTTCCGGGACAGGACCAGGTCGAAGCTTCCGTCGGGGAAATCCAGGTCCTGGGCGTCCATACGCAGGAATCTGGCTTCTGCGCCTCTCTCCCTGCAGTTGCGTTCGCTCTCCCGGAGCATAGCCTCGGTGCAATCTATCGCAGTCACATCATGGCCCTGACCGCCAAGGAGCATCGGGAAGAACCCGGGGCCGGTGCCCGCATCCAATATCCTCATGGGGGAACCGAGGTCCGAATACTTCGAAATCCTCCGAAGCCAAGAACCCGATTCTAATGAATCGAGGTTCCTGTTCACGGATTCCGAATAGCCTTCGGCCCGCATGGACCAATATTCCGCTATGCTTGCCAGTAGTTCCATGCGATGTCATATGATAACACGAATATTAAGTTAGTGTTACTCAGTACCGGTCCATGAGTCAGAGGGCAACGGTGCGGGAGACCCCTTCCGGCAGGGTCCGCGCACATTGCACCGGTAACGGGCTCGCAGCCGTCAGATGACATCCGGGCACATGGGCCCCCGTTCCAAAGCCATTAATCCCATGCGCGCAGATTATGTCCCGGAGGTCGGACGGCGGCCGTGCCCCCGGTCGAAAGAGGCGAGCGTCATGATTCTAGAGAACCTTCCCGACATGGTCGCATTGGTGCGCGAGGCCGTCAGTCAGGTGCCGAGGGGGTCGGTGTCCACATACGGCGACATAGCCGCAGCCTTTGGCGACAGGGCCGCCGCCAGAGCCGTCGGGGAGATGCTCCCCGGGATCCTGGGCGCCCCGGTGCACCGCATCGTCTACTCCGACGGGTCGGTCGGCGGTCACGCGGGGCACGGCGGGGATGGGAACGCCAGGGCCGGTCTGCTGCGCTCCGAGGGCCTGGAGGTCAGGGGAGGCAGGGTCGTGTCCTTCGCAGATGCCAGATTCCGGGATTTCCGGGTGCCCCCGGTGCTGGAGGGCATGCGCAGGGAGCAGGAGCTGATACGTGCCGAGGTCACGGAGTCGGACTCCTTCGGAGCTTTGCAAAGGGTGGTGGGGCTGGACGTCTCCTACGAAGGCGACAGGGCATTCGCCGCGGCCGCTGTGCACGAGTGGGACAGCGGGGAGCCCATATCGGAGAGGACCGCGGAGACCCGGATAGGATTCCCGTACATACCCGGCTATCTGGCCTACAGGGAGGTGCCCGCCCTGGCGCCTCTGATATCGAAAGAGGCGGGTACGCTGTACCTGGTCGACGGCCACGGGACCCTGCACCCCCGGGGTGCAGGGGCAGCGTCCCATATAGGGGTGCTGTTCGGTGTGCCCGCGGCGGGGGCGGCGAAGAGTCTCCTCGCCGGTAAAGTGCTGGACCCAGAGGCCGAGAGGTCACAGGTCGTCCTGGAGGGGAGGGGTTCCGGCATCATGCTTAGGCAGGGCCGCAATCGCACCTTCGTGTCAGTGGGCAGCGGCATCTCCCTGGACACAGCCGCGGAGGTCTGCTCGGGACTGCTGGACCGCGGGATCCCATCCCCTCTCAGAAGGGCCCACGAGCTTGCGAACCGCGTCCGGCGGGAGGCCGTCGCGGAGGGAAAGGCCTGACCTCATGAAGGTCCGTGTGCGCCGTCCTTCCTCCGGATTCACGGATCAGCGGAACGCCGTTCGGTGTCGTCCAGGAACGAATTGACCACTGCCAGGTATATCCCGGGCCGTTCGATATGGTGCATGTGGGAGGATCCGGGTATCACCGCCATGCGGGCGTCGGGGAAGGCCGTCTGGAAGTCCTTGACCGTCTTGACTCCCGCCTCATCGTTGTCCCCGCAGGTGAGGAGTACGGGTACGCGGACCTCCGTCAGTCTGGGGTACAGGTCGAAATTCTTAAGCGTCCCGGTGACGGTGAACTCGCTGGGCCCCCACATGCTGAGGTACACGTCCATGTTGATCGCGTCGAGGGACTCCCTGAAGTGCTCCGGCCAGGGGTCAAGGCGGCAGACGAACCTCCTGTAATACTCCATGACGGCCTCGTTGTACGGCCCGTCGTAGTCCCCTTTCCGCTCCCCCTCCTCGATCGCCCCGACGAAGACCTCGGGCATGGTGGCCACGTTGCGTCTCTGATCCTTCTCCCAGTGCGGGGAGCTGAGAAGCGGCCCGGAGAGGATCAGCCCCCTTATGCCCTCCGCCCCCCTGTCCAGGACATAGGAGCATATCAGCCCGCTGCCCCAGGAGAATCCGGCCAGGAACACATCGTAAAGCCCCAGCTCCCCCCTGATGAAGTCCAGTTCCTTCACGTAGTTCTCGAGCGTGTAGTATCCGGGATCCGCCGCCCGGTCGGACCTGCCGCATCCGAGCTGATCGTAGAAGTAAACCGGCCGGTCGGCGGAGAGGTCGCTGACCGTCTGAGGCATGCTCAGGAAACCCGGTCCCCCGTGCACCACCAGCAGGGGCGTCCCGTCCCTGTCCTCTCCGTACACTGAGCACCAGATCCTCCCGTTCTCGGTGCGTATGTATATCTCCTTCAAGGGAATCCCAGCATAAGGACCGCGGAATGTTTATTTAACAGACCCGACGCAGGCTACCGACATTGTCGAACGGACGGGACGGCCCCGCAGGTGCCCTCCGGGCTCATATTCTGCGGACATTGTTCCCCGCCGTTGGCCTGTGGTATTTCCCGGTGACGGATTCGGCCTCTATCCTGTAGACCGCGGCCGGAGGGATCTTCGAGTCCTCAATCACGGTCTTGTCGGGAACGAGATTCGCGACCATCGCGAGCAGCACCCTCCTCCTGAGATCCACGTCCTCCACTATTCTCGCCTTCCCGCGGATTATGACGGATTCGTAGACGGTGGCGGTGTCGCAGGCTGCCGTGCCGCAGTCCTCGTATCCGGTCCTCTCCCATACCGTGAAGCAGACCCTGGGGTCCCTTTCCAGGTTGCCGATCTTCTCACCGACTCTGCGTCCGTGTATGTACACCTTTCCGTCCGTGTAGACGAAGTTGACCGGCGCGGAGTACGGGTATCCGTCCTCCCCTATCGTCGACAGCGCCCCCACGTCGGCTCTTTCCAGAAGGGCGACGATCCCCTTCCCGTTCATCCGGTTCTTCATCATGTTCGGTTGCATCAGATCCCGTCTCCCCGCACAATGCGGCGTCCCACATGTGTATGTAACCGGCGCCTGGATATAAGCCGGCGTTTCCAGGAGCATGCCGAGGGGGCCCCGGTCGCGGAGGGGGTATGAAAAGGGCGCCCCCAAAAGACGGAACTGGCCGGCAAGGGACGAGTGGGCCCGCCCGGATTTGAACCGGAGTCAATAGGTCCCGAACCTACAAGGATACCAAGCTACCCCACGGGCCCACGTTCCACTGAAACCGCTCTTGCGATAAAAGCGTTTGTACAGCGGATGGGGGCCGCCCATCGGCGGCCGCCCGGGCGCTGTCAGGCGATCATGTTCCTGAGCACATACTGGAGTATGCCGCCGTTGCGTACGTACTCCAGCTCCGCCGGCACGTCCACCCTGCACACGGTGTCGAACTCCAGCTTCCTCCCTCCCCTGTACGCCGTCACCCTGACCGGGCACTTCGGCTCCAGGTCCTCGAGGTCTATGTCGTAGAGCTCGGTCCCGTCGAGACCCAGGGTCTCGGCGTTCTGTCCGTCGAGGTACTGCAGGGGGACGATCCCCACGCCGACCAGGTTGGATCTGTGTATCCTTTCGAAGGACTCGGCTATCACGGCCCTGACGCCCAGAAGCAGGGGCCCCTTGGCGGCCCAGTCCCTGGAGCTCCCCGTGCCGTACTCCTTTCCGGCCAGCACTATCAGCGGTGTCATGTCCTCGTCGTACATCCTGGAAACCTCGTATATGGAGTCCACCCTTCCCTCAGGTATGTACCTGGAGAAGCCGCCCTCGATCCCGGGGGCCAGACTGTTCCTCAGCCTTATGTTGGCGAAGGTCCCGCGGACCATGACCTCGTGGTTTGCCCTTCTGGAGCCGTAGGAGTTGAAGTCCTCGGGCTCCACGCCCAGGGACATCAGGTACCTGCCGGCGTCGGATCCGGGGCCGAAGGAGCCCGCGGGGGATATGTGGTCGGTGGTGATGGAGTCCCCGAGGAAAGCCAGGGCCCGGGCCCTGCTCAGGCTCTTTATCTCGGGCTCCTCGAATATTTCCTCGAAGAACGGAGGGTTCCTGATGTATGTGGAATCCTCGTCCCAGGCGAACAGCGGGTCCTCCGAGCACTCCACGGCATCCCATCTGGCCGATCCCCTGAATATGTCGCGGTACTCGGAGGAGAACGTCTCCGATGTCACGTGAGCGGAGACGGCCTCGTCGATCTCCCTGTCCGTGGGCCAGATGTCCCTGAGGTAGACGTCCCTGCCGTCCACCGAGGCCAGCGGCTCCGTCTCCATGTCTATGTCTATGCGCCCGGCTATCGCGAGCGCCACCACCAGGGGCGGGGATGCCAGATAGTTGGCCTTCACCAGAGGGTGTATCCTGCCCTCGAAGTTCCTGTTGCTGGAGGCCACCGCGGCGACCACCAGGTCGTTCGCCTTCACGGCGTTGGAGACCTCGTCGGACAGGGGGCCGCTGTTGCCTATGCACGTCATGCACCCGTATCCGCAGACCTGGAAGCCGAGCCTCTCGAGATACGGTAGCAGGCCCGCCTTCCTGAGGTATCCGGTGACGACCCGGGAGCCGGGCGCCAAGGAGGTCTTCACATGCTCGGCGGAGCCAAGTCCCAGCTCCGCGGCCTTCTTCGCCACCAGTCCGGCGGCCATCATGACCGACGGGTTGGCGGTGTTTGTGCAGGAGGTTATGGAGGCGATCGCCAGGGACCCGTCCCTCATGACGGACCCCTCGCGCCGTTCGGAGACTCCCAGCTCCCTCAGGGTATCCTCGAAGCTCTCCTTCAGCCTGCTGAGGGGTATGCGGTCCTGGGGCCTCTTGTGGCCGGCCAGGGAAGGCACCACGTCCTCCAGGTCGAGCTCCAGCGTGTCGGTGTACTCGGGATCCTCGTTGTACCAGAGGGTCTGCTCCCTGCAGTACCTCTCCACCGTGTCGATGCGTTTCGGGTCCCGGCCGGTCAGCCTCAGATATTCGATGGTCTTCTCGTCCACCGGGCAGAACCCGGTGGTGGCCCCGTACTCCGGGCCCATGTTGGCCAGGGTCGCCCTGTCGGCCAGGCCCAGCGCCCGGTATCCCGGGCCGAAGAACTCCACGAACTTCCCCACAACCCCCTTGGCCCTGAGCATCTGGACCACGGTGAGCACGAGGTCGGTGGCGGTCACGCCCTCCCTGAGGGAACCCGTGAGCCTGAACCCGATGACCTCGGGCAGCTTCATGTAGCAGGGCTGCCCCAGCATGACAGCCTCGGCCTCTATGCCGCCCACTCCCCAGCCCAGAACCCCCAGTCCGTTGATCTGGGTGGTGTGGGAGTCCGTTCCGAAGCAGGAGTCGGGGTAGGCCGTCAGGACGCCGTCCCTCTCCGCGACGTGGATGAGCGGGGAGAGGTACTCCAGGTTGACCTGGTGGCAGATCCCGTTGCCCGGGGGCACCGCGCGGAAGTTCCCGAAGGAGCGCTGGGCCCATTTGAACAGGGCGTACCTCTCCCGGTTCCTCTCGAACTCGAGCTCCTCGTTCAGGTCCTGGGCGTCGTCCCTGCCGGCGTAGTCGGTCTGCACGGAATGGTCGATGACCAGATCCACGGGCACCGCGGGGTTTATCATCCCGGGGTCCTTGCCCAGGTCCGCCACCGCGGCCCTCATCGAGGCCAGGTCCGCCACCGCGGCCCCGCCGGTCAGGTCCTGCAGCAGCACCCTGGCCGGTATGAAGGGTATGTCGGCTTCGGTATCTCCTCCGGCCTTCCATGAGGCGACGGTCCTGACGTCCCCGTCGGTTATGAGCGAGCCGTCCCTCTGCCTGAGCATGGATTCCACCAGCACCTTGATCGAGTACGGCATCCTGCCGAGGTCCTCTATGACGCCCTTCTCCTCCAGCTCCCTGAGGCTGTGGATTGTAACCTCTCCCTCTTCGGTCCTGATGATCCTGGTGCAGCTTCCTATCTCCGACATGTGAACTTCTCCTATGCGACGGGCCCCCTCGCCCGGAGGGCCAGGGCTCCGCCTGTCGGTTACTGGATCGGGGTATCGTATTTCAAATTTAGTCGTCCCATTCGGAGAACAGCCTGGCTATCCCCTTCTTGGCGACGGACCAGCAGGGGACCCCGCCTATCAGCACGGCGACGTTGATGGCCTCGAGTATCTCGAGCTTGGTGGCGCCGTAGTTCTTGGCCACCCTGGCCTGGGCGTATATGCAGTCCTCGCACATCCTCACGGCCACGCAGGCCAGGGCCATCAGGCGCTTGTTCTTCTTGCCTATGGACCCTTCGGTCACCATCACGCGGTCCATGCTGTGAAGCAGTTCGATGAATTCGGGGTCCAGCTCCTTTATGGCCTTAAGGGTGTCGGGGGCGTATCCGCCCATGTCCGCGCACATGCTGTTGAACTTCTCTCCGCACCCGCTGCTCTTGTCGCATGTCATGCGTCCGGTATCGGCTCGGACTGATATATATGAGGCACCCCCAACCCGCAAGATATTATATCGCCGCAAGCCGATGGACGGGGGATGCGCCCCCCTGTGTCGGACGAGACCTCCGAGAGACTGACATCTTTGCAGCACGAGCTTTACAGGAACAAGCTGACGGTGCTCATACTCATCGAGGGCAGCAGCGGCAGGATCCTCGGCCGGGTGGCCAACGAGGTCATGAACCTCCTGGAGCCCAGGGGCGTGGAGTACCGTCACTTCCACCCGTCGGAGGGCAAAGACCCCCAGGGCGTAATAAGGTTCCTGACGGAGACCCCGGCCGCCGGGAGGATAGGCCTGTTCGACAGGGGATGGTACAGCCACATGATTGCGTCGGTCAAGAAGGACCCCGACTCCCTCGAGAGGTCCCTGGCCGGCCTGGCAGATCTGGAGAGGTACCTCACGGACAACGGCGTGATCCTGGTCAAGATATACCTCAAGGCCGATGTCGACAGGATCGAGGAGATAGCCGAGGAGTTCTGCGTGGGCAGGATCAAAGACTGCGGGCGGCTGACGGACGACGTCATAACCCGGGACGATCTGGTCATCAAGGGGCTGTTGGGCAGGATATTCGAGTGCACGGACAAGCCCAACGCCCCCTGGACAACCATCGAGGTGTCGGACCTGGCGTCCACAGTGGACCGGACCGTCCACTCCATCATAGACCTGCTGTCGCACAGGCTGCAGTACCCGGCAGTTCGGGAGGCCCCCGGACCTTACGAGATGTACCCGAACCCCCGGGCCGAGGCGGACCTGACCAAACGTCTGGGCAAGGACGAGTACTGGGAGGTCCTGGACAAGAGGTCCCGGGAGCTGGCATCCATGCAGTGCAGGCTTTCCAAGAGCGGCCGCTCCCTCATCCTGGTGTTCGAGGGGTGGGACGCATCCGGCAAAGGGGGCACCATCAAGAGGATCGCCCGGGCCCTGAACCCGAGGGGCTTCAGGGCGGTCTCCTTCGGAGTCCCCACGGACGAGGAGGCGGCACACACCTACATCTGGAGGTTCTGCAGGAGCCTGCCGGAGGCAGGGGAAGTTACGATATTCGACAGGAGCTGGTACGGCAGGATGCTGGTCGAGCCGGTCGAGTGCCTCTGCGACGACGACGAGTACGTCAGGTCCCCCCGCGAGATCAACAGCTTCGAGAGGGTGCTGACGGAGCAGGGGGCCATCGTGTTGAAGTTCTGGATGGAGATATCGCCCGCCGAGCAGCTCGAGAGGTTCAGGGCCAGGGAGAAGGACGCCCTGAAATCCTGGAAGATCACGGATGATGACTGGCGCAACCGTTCGAAATGGGACGCCTACGAGGAGCGCGTGGACAGGATGATGGAGCTGACGAACACCCCGTACGCCCCGTGGACGGTCGTGGAGGCCGAGAGCAAGAGGTACGGCAGGATAAAGGTCTTCGACACCGTCATATCCGCCCTGAGGAAGGAGCTGGGGGATTGATTACGGCGATTGCCGTCGAACATATTCGACAATCTTATATACCGACCCTACATAGCGTCCCCTATGGCGGATGAGTTCAAGGGGAAGATCGCAGGGGAGATCGCTCTCTCCTCCGACCCCGGCAAGACCATCAGGAAATGGAGGGAGGAGTTCGGTGTGTCGCAGCATCAGCTGGCCGACGCCATGGGCATATCCCATTCCGTCATAAGCGATTACGAGTCCGGGAGGCGCAAATCCCCCGGGGTCAACGTCGTGAAGAAGATGGTGGAGGCCTTCGTGCAGCTGGACAGGGACAACGGCTCGCCGGTTCTATCCAGGTACATGCCGGAGGCCCGGATGGACTGCATAATAGCCATGGACGAGTTCGACGGCGGCATAGACGCGGAAGAGTTCATAAGACTGCTGGAAGGGAGGAACCTCAATCCCGACAGGACCCCGTCCAAGAAGATATACGGGTACACCATCGTGGACTCGCTCAAAGCCATCCTCAGCCTCAGTTCGGAGGACTACCTGAAGATATACGGATGGAGCATCGAGAGGGCGCTGATCTTCACCAACGTCCACTACGGACGCTCCCCGATGGTCGCCATAAGGGCCCACCCCCTCACTCCGGCGATGGTCGTATACCAGCGCCCGGACAACACCGACGCCCTGGCCATCAAGCTCGCCAGGCTGGAGGGGATACCCCTGGTCACCACGGACCACAGCACCGAGAGGCTCGTGGAAATTTTCTCGAAGATAAAGGAAGAAGGGATCTGAAAATGGATGTAGGAATCGTAAGTTATGGAGCATACGTCCCCAGATACAGGATCACGCCTGCCGAGATCGGCAGGATCTGGGGAATCGACGGGGCGGGGATGGGCAAGGGCCTGATGATATCCCAGAAATCCGTGCCCGCGCCCGACGAGGATGTGGCGACCATCGCCACCGAGGCCGCCAGGTTCATGATGGCGAGGACCGACGCCGACCCCGCCGACATCGGCGCGATATACGTGGGCTCCGAGTCCCACCCGTACGCGGTCAAACCCACCGCGACGATCGTCGGCGCGGCTATAGGGGCGACGCCCAACATGACCGCGGCGGACATGGAGTTCGCCTGCAAGGCCGGGACTGCCGGCATGCAGGTGTGCATGGGCCTCGTGGGCGCCGGCATGGTCAGATACGGGGTCGCCATAGGCGCGGACACCGCCCAGGGGGCGCCCGGGGACGCATTGGAGTACTCCGCCTCCGCCGGGGGCGCGGCGTTCCTGATAGGCAGCGAGAAGATCATCGCCAGGATCGACAAGACGCTGAGCTTCACCACCGACACGCCGGACTTCTGGAGGAAGGAGGGGCAGGTCTACCCCAGCCACGGAGGCAGGTTCACGGGCGAGCCCGCCTACTTCAGGCACATAAAGTCGGCCTCCCAGATGATGTTCGATGCCATGGGCACCAAGCCCTCCGATTACAAGTACGCCGTGTTCCACCAGCCCAACGGGAAGTTCCCCAGCAGGGTGGCCAAGGAGCTCGGCTTCACACCCGAGCAGATAGAGACCGGCCTGCTGACGCCCAGCATCGGCAACACCTACAGCGGGGCCGTGCCACTCGGGCTCGCCGCCATACTGGACAAGGCCGAGCCCGGTGACAGGATATTCGCGACGGCCTACGGGTCGGGAGCCGGCAGCGACTCCTTCGACATAACCGTCACGGACGAGATCAGGAACTACCGCAGGGACGCCGCCCCCACGCTGGCCAAGGTCCTCCAGGACACGGTGCAGATAGACTACGGGACGTATGCCAAGTACAAGGGCAAGATCGTCATGTCGGAGTGATAAGATGAGAGATGTAGCGATAATAGGAGCAGGCATCACCCAGTTCGGTGAGCATTGGGAGAGGTCGTTCAGGGACATAGGCATAGAGGCGGGCATGAAAGCCATAGCCGACGCGGATCTGTCCGGCAGCGAGGTCGACGGCATGTTCATAGGCAACATGTCGTCCGGGCGTTTCATCAACCAGCACCACATAGGGGCGCTCATAGCGGATTACTCCGGAATGGCGACCAACCACGTCCCGGCCACCAGGGTCGAGGCGGGGGAGGCCTCCGGAGGGATAGCCTTCAGGCAGGGGGTCATGGCCGTGGCCTCCGGCATGCACGACATCGTCGTCGTGGGAGGCGCCGAGAAGATGACCGACGTGGACGATCCCACCTCCAACGAGATCATGGACACCACCTCGGACACCCAGTGGGAGTCCTCCCTGGGAGTGACCTTCGCGTCCCTGCATGCGATGATAGCCAAGAGGAGCATACACGACGGGGTCTTCACCCGCGAGGAGATGGCATCCATGTCCGTCCTCGACCATGCGCACGGGGCCCTGAACCCCAACGCGCAGTTCAGGAAGGCGATAAACCTGGACACCGTGCTCAGGTCCGGACCCGTGGCCGAGCCGATAGGTCTGTTCGACTGCTCCCCCATATCGGACGGGGCGGCGGCCGTGGTCCTCTGTCCTCTGGAGGAGGCCAAGAAGCACACCGATTCGTATGTCAAGGTATCGGCGGTCACCCAGGCCAGCGACACCCTCGCCCTCTTCCAGAGGGAGGACATAACCAGGTTCTGCGCCACGACGGCGGCGGCCAACAAGGCCTACAGGCTGGCAGGCATATCCTCGTCGGACATCGACGTGGCCGAGGTCCACGACAACTACACCGTGTCCGGTATCCTGGCCCTCCAGGACCTGGGGCTCTTCGAGAGGGGCAAGGCAGGCAAGGCCGTCCTCGAAGGGCAGGCGAACATCGGCGGCAAGGTCGCAGTCAACACTTCCGGCGGACTCAAGGCCCGCGGACACCCCATAGGCGCCACCGGAGTGGCCCAGATCGTGGAGGTCGTCCAGCAGCTGAGGGGAGCGGCCGACAAGAGGCAGGTGGCCGGCGCCAGGTACGGTCTCGCCCAGAACGTGGGAGGGACCGGTTCCGCGGTCACCGTGAGCATACTGGAGGCGATCTGATGGTGGCAGTGTCAAGAGAATGGAGGGAGATACCCGGCAGGTACAACCTGGTGGGCTCCAAGTGCTCCGTGTGCGGGAAGATCTACTTCCCGACGCGCAGCTTCTGCCCCGCGTGCCGCAGGGCCAGCATAGGGAAGGTAGAGCCTTACAGCGTCAGCAGGATCGGGGAGGTCTACACCTGCTCGATCGTACACGACGCCCCCGAGTGCAACAACAGCATCAAGCCCTACGCGGTGGCGATGGTGAAGATGTCCGACGGTGTAATGATAGCCGGGCAGCTGACCAACGTGGATCTCGGCAAGGTCGCGATCGGCATGAAGGTCAGGGCAACCCTCCGCAAGCTCGACGAGGACGGTCCGGCCGGGGTCATACACTACGGCTACAAGTTCGTCCCGCTGGAAGAATGAGCCGGACCCCCTCCGGCCCCAAACACCTTAACCTCTTCCTTTTCCTTATCCGTCTTCCCCAGGGCCCCCGTCCACGGGCATCTCGGTCATGCGGCATTCGAAGGGGTCCACCCAGACCAGCTGCCTGAGCCACCTGGTAATCGTAGCCTCCTCGGCGTAGGCGGGGGTGAAGAACCTCCTGACCGGCCGGGTTAGCATGACCAGCATCAGGAGCAGCATCATGGCGGCCATGGCCGCCGGCCCAACCGAGAACACGTCCGCCCGGATTATGCCGACGCCCGCCGCCTGGGCGGCCAGCAGAACGAGGTACATCAGGGAGAGCCTCATCATCACTCCCCAGGCCCTGCGGTCCCCGGTCATCATCCTGAAAAGGTTCAGGACGTAGTTCGCGTACAGGGCGAACAGCAGCATCATGAAGAAGAACACCGCCATGGCGGTGGACATCCTGCCGTAGTCGAAGGCGTATTGGAAGTGATCGAATATCCTGACGAAGTAATAGGTCGCGAATGCGAAGGCGAGAGGTCCGACCGCATACAGCCGGAGGGGGGCCATCCTGACGTCCTCCGCACCGCCGTCTCCGCTGCCCATGAACTTTTATACGCTGAGTGATATTTTATCCTTCCGTGACGGAGATTACATGGACCCCCGGGTCGCTGGAAACAAGGTGATATCCAACGCCTGCCGCGGCGAGCGCTCCGACATCGTGCTCCACCCGGCGATGAGCGTGATACTCATCGTGTCCTTCCTGGTATTCTCGATATACTATCTGTACATAATCAGGGTGGAGTATCTGATCAAGCACCCCGAGGTGGAGGTGCCCCCGGAGCTGTCGGCGGCGGCCCTCATACTTCTGATCGTAAGCATGGCGATCCCCCTGGGACTGCACTACATGATGCTGCTCCGCAACGTCGGGCACTCGGAGAGGGAGAGGGAGCTCAGGTCCTTGACCATCGGATACCTGGAGGCCTCCGCGGCCGCCAGGGGGAAGGACGTCTCCGCGGAGATCTCCGCCCTGAAGGCGGCGGATGCAAGGATATCATCGGAGGAGTCGCCCACCCGGCCGAGGGATTCCCTGGGCCTCCTGCTGATCCCGGCCCTGATATTCGCCGTGACCCTGCTGGTCCGGGAGCTGAACCACAACCTCGGGGAGGTCTCCCTGTTCTCGTTGCTCCTCCTGTCCTCGGCCGTGCTGATCCTGGACCCGTCGACTACATCCTTCCCCTACCGGCACGAGTCAGGTTTCGACGGTTTCTCCCGCGGCGTCCGCGCCGCATGCGCCAAGATCGGCCTGGAGGTCCCGGAGTTCGCGGCGAACCTGAAGGAGAGGGACAGGAGGCGGCTGGTGGCGGGGACCGTCTGCACGCTGGGGATCCTCTCTGTGTACTGGGGATGCCTGCTGAACCGGGACATGAACGCGCACATGCGGGAACAGCACAGGTTCGAGAGGGCGTTCGTGAGGGGCATGAGGGAACTGGAGACGGGACAGGCGGGCCCAGTCCCCCGCGGGCCGGACAAAGGATTTATACCGAGATAATATTCCACATCCAATGTCTTCGAAAGCACCCCTGTCAAAGAACGAGAGCCCCACCATCGACAAGATGTGGAAGATACTCACCCTGGCTATGGCCGTACTTTTCGTCGCCGTCGTATACGTGGCAGCGACACATCTCTGAGAACGCGCTCAAACGGCCCCAGGGCCGTCATTTCGTCATGTCCAGCAAGGCCACCCGCTCGAGAGCCAGGTCCTCCAGGGAGACCGACATCCCCTGTGCGTCCAGCCCCATGGCCTCCGCCTTCTCCGGAGAGGCGTCCGCAAGGGTATCATCCCTGCACATCCCAATCCTCTCCAGCTCCAGGTCGTCGGGTCCGCCGAGGATCAGCGCGACCATCCCCTCCCCCGAGGGCCTCATCATGGCCACGGCCTTCGATATCTGCCTCTCGCCGGAGGCGTAGAGGATTATCTCGGTCAGCAGGGTCTTCGAACGGTTCGTCCCCTCCGCGAAGGCGCGCTCCGCGTGCATCAGGGCCGAGAGAACCTGGTCCCTGCCGCATACCATCATGGGCTCCATGAGCACCGTCTCGGCACCCAGGGAGGAGAAGTGGTCTATGATGCCGTCGAAAGGGCACCCTCCTCTGATGCCTATGACCCTCGCGCCTTCCATGCGGTCTAATCCGCGGACCCGTTCTTAACCTTACCCCCGGACGAGTGTTCGCGAAAGTTTATCATATACCGAGCGGTACCCATGCCCGAGGATCGCGTGAGCACATGAGCGACGAATGGATCAGGGTGTCGGCACCCGCCACGATATCTAACATCGGGCCGGGTTTCGACGTTTTCGGAATGGCGCTGAAGGAACCCCACGACATAATAGAGGGCAGGAGGACGGACTCCGGGATGCTTATCTCGGAGGTCACCGGCCCCGGGTCGGAGGGCATACCCCTGGACGCGGCCAAGAACTCTGTCAGCATAGCGGCGGAGGAGGTGCTCAGGAGATGCGGCGCGGACTTCGGCATCGAGATCAGGATAAAGAAGGGGATCCGCCCCTGCAGCGGGATAGGCTCCTCCGGGGCCTCCGCCGCCGGAGGAGCGTACCTGGCGCACCTGATGTGCGGCGAGAGGCTCACAGATACGGAGCTGGTGCTGTGCGCGGCGCACGCAGAGGACGTCACCTCCGGCGGTTTTCACGCTGACAACGTCGCCCCCTGCCTGCTGGGAGGCTTCACCATCATAAGGTCCTACGAGCCCTTCGAGGTCGTCAGGATAACTCCCCCGGAGGATCTGGGCATAGTCGTCGCCATGCCCGACATAATGATATCCACCATGGAGTCCAGGAAGGTCCTCCCAAAGGAGGTCTCCGTCAGGGACCTGGTCTTCCACACGGGCAACGCCTCCTGCCTGGCATACGCCATGTCGTCGGGGGACATGGGCCTCATCGGAAGGTCCGTTAAGGACGCTGTCTTCGAACCGGCAAGGACACATCTGGTGCCCCACCTGAAAGAGGCTGAGTCGGCGGCCATGTCCCTGGGCGCCGAGGCCTCCTTCCTGGGAGGCTCGGGACCGTGCATAATATCCTTCTTCAGCAAGGCGAAGGTCGACGGTCGCATCATAGCCGAGGGCGTCGGGAAGGTTTACGAGGAAAAGGGAATGAGATGCGATACCTGGGTGACGGAATGGGGTATCGGTTGCAAGAGGATTTGAAATGGCAGCTCATGAGGTTATATGCTGGGATTGCGGATCGGCGGTCGACGATCCCTTCGCGAACACGTGTCCCAGATGCGGCGGTCTGCTGACCGTCAGGATGGATCTGGAGAAGGTGCGGGGCATGCGTCCCGAGGACCTGCGCAAGACGCCCATAGGCGTGTGGAGGTACCACCCGTTCATGCCCGTGGACCCGGAGCGCGCGGTATCCATAAAGGAGGGCGGGACCCCCCTGTACACCGCACCCGCCCTGGGCGCCGAGGTCGGCGTGCCCGGGACCTTCATAAAGTTCGAGGGGCTCAACCCCACGGGGTCCTTCAAGGACCGCGGAATGACCGTCGGGGTCTCCCACGCCAAGGAGCTGGGGGCCAAGGTGGTCGGCTGCGCCTCCACGGGGAACACGTCCGCCTCCCTGGCGGCCTACGCAGCCAAGGCCGGGATGAAGTGCGCTGTGTTCCTTCCGTCCGGCAAGGTCGCCGCCGGGAAGCTGGCTCAGGCCCTGTTCTTCGGGGCCAAGGTGCTCAGCATAGACGGGAACTTCGACGACGCGCTGGCGCTCGCCAGGAGGATGGCCGAGGAGAGGAAGCTCTACCTGCTCAACTCGATCAACCCCTACCGCCCCGAGGGCCAGAAGTCCGTGCTGTTCGAGATAATGGACCAGCTGGACTACGACATTCCCGACAGGATAATACTCCCGGTCGGCAACGCGGCCAACATCTGGGCCGTGTACAAGGCGCTCACCGAGCTCGAGGAGGTCGGATGGATCGACAGGATGCCCATGCTCACCGGCATACAGGCCGAGGGGTCCGCCCCGGTGACCAGGGCCTTCAAGGAGGGGAAGGACGATTTCGTCCCCGAGGAGCACCCGGAGACCATAGCCACCGCCATACGCATCGGGAACCCGATAAGCGGCAGGAAGGCCCTGAGGGCCATATACGACACCGGAGGATGCTCCGAGACGGTCACCGACGCCGAGATAATCGAGGCCCAGAAGCTGCTCGGCAGGAAGGAAGGGGTCTGCGTCGAGCCCGCGTCCGCGGCATCCGTGGCGGGGCTCCGCAAGCTCAGGGAGGCGGGCGTCGTGGACCGCGGCGAGCGCGTCGTCTGCATATGCACCGGGAACGGGCTGAAGGACCCCGACACCATAATAGGCAACTGCGCCAAGCCCATACCCTGCCGGAACTCCGTCGGGGATGCGGAGAGGATCCTCTCGGACTGACCGGTTCAGAAATCGAACAGCCTCGACTGCCTGCACCCCTCCTGAGAGGAGGGCGCACGCGTCTCCTCCGGAGCGTGGGGGGGCGGTCCGCCTTCACCCGGCGAGGAGCCCGTCTGCTCTTTCATGCTGCGGGCCAGCGCGGCGCCTATCCTGGGCAGCCCGGCTACAGCTGCCGTGTCCGCCCGGGACAGGCAGTCCCTGTCCCTGAACCCCGCGTCGTAGAGGGTCCTGGCCCTGGCGCGGCCGACTCCGCGCAGGGACACCAGGTCCATCAGCTCCGCCCTGACCCCGTACCTTATGCGGGTGGTCAGCGGCTTCAGCCTCCTGACGGTCTCGGGCCTGAAGATGTACGCTATCTCGACCATGCTGTACAGCAGCCAGTCGGCCATGTCGACCCGTGACCTTATGTCTCCGGGCCCGATGCCCATCTCCTCGGTTATGGAGTCCTCGTCCACCTCATCCATCCAGTCCATCAGCAGGGTAGCCGTTTTCAGGTCCTGCAGGAAGTACTCGTAGAGGTAGTCGTCCTCGTCGGGGGCTCCCGCCAGGAACCTCCCGTCGTACTCCTCCGCGAGGTGCATCAGCCGGGTCTCGTCGCTCTTGCGGGGGTACAGCCCCATGACGTCGGGCGTGGAGGCCACCGCCTGGAGTATCAGGAAGTCGTCGGTACCGTCTTCCAGTGCGTTCACGGCGTCCCTGAGTATGACCGCGGATTTCGGGTCGATGTACAGGTCGGAGACCCTCTTCCCGAAGGGCGTGGCGTGAACGGAGCACCCGTCCCGGACGGCCATCCCCTCCCTCTCCAGGAAGCCTATGACGTTCTCCACCACGCTCTCTATGCCGTACAGCTGGGAGACGCAGCCGAAGAACGTCCCGCGCATGAAGTCCACGACCTCCTCCTCGCAGCGGGCATCCCCTGTGGCGAGGAGGCCCAGTATGTGGCTCCTCAGCACGTTCTCGTTGCCCAGCTTGGACGTCAGGCGCTCGGTGTCCTGGTGTATGTAGTCGTCCATCAGATGCTCGTAGTCCCCGTAGCTCTTGGCCATGAGGACGGCCTCGCCGTAGGGGTCGTAGCCGGGTCTGCCGGCCCGGCCGCACATCTGCTTGACCTCCATCACCGATATGGGGGTGCTGCCGGCGTTGGCCTCGAACCTCCTGGTGTCCCTGACGATCACCCTCCTGGCGGGCAGGTTTATCCCTGCCGCCAGGGTGGGGGTCGCCACGATGCATTTTATGCACCCGTCCTTGAAGCCCTCCTCCACGTACCTCCTCTGCCTGAACGTCAGGCCGGCGTTGTGGAAAGCCATGCCGTTGCGTACGCAGGCCGCCAGCTTCCTGCCTGTCGCCGTGGATTCCGCATCCCCCTCGAGGACAGCCGCGTCCGCCTCCGACAGCTGCCTCCCGACCATGCGGCCCATGTCCTCGGAGTATCTCACGGCCAGGGATTCGGTGGAGCGCCTGGCGTTGACGAAGACCAGGCACTGCCCCCCGCTCCTGACGGTGTCCGATATCAGGGCCCAGATCTCGTCCTTCTGCTTCGGGACGTCGATGCTCCCACCGCTGCCGAATGTGATCTCCCAGTTGTAGTAGACGCCCTCTCTGAGGGGGACGGGGCGCCAGTCGCTCCTGATAAGGTCCGCGTCCAGCCAGTCGGCCAGGTCCTCGGCGTTGGAGACCGTCGCGGACAGGGCGATTATCTGCAAGTCCGGGTTCCTGCGCATCATCTTCGTGAGGGCCACCTCCAGGGTGGGCCCCCTGGAAGGGTCGTGTATCATGTGTATCTCGTCGGCTATGACCAGACCCACCCCGTCCATCCAGCGGCTCCCGTGCCTTATCATGGAGTCCGCCTTCTCCGACGTGGCGACTATCATGTCCGCATCCCTGAGCCCCCGGTCGTCCGAATCCAGGTCGCCGGTGCTCATGGCCACGGAGAACCCGAGATGCGAGAAGCCGTCCAGGTCCTCTTTCTTCTCGGAGGCCAGGGCCTTGAGGGGGACGATGTAGAGGACCTTGCGGCCCTCCTCGAGGACCTTCCTCATGGCGGCTATGTACCCTATCAGGGACTTGCCGCCGGCGGTGGGAACCGCAGCCACGATGTTCCTGCCCTCCAGCGCCTTGGGCAGGGCCAGGGCCTGGGGAGGATGCATCTCGGTGTACCCCTTCTCGCCGAGTGCGGAGACGATCTCCGCGGGTATGTCGAGCTCCTCGAACCTCATCCTATCGGGCCTTTGATTCCTTCGGCCCTAATAAGCCTACCCCGTGCCGCCCTCGGGCATCCCGTCCCGTTCCCGACGCCGGAGCCGCCTGGTCGGAACATCAGTATTAAGAACGGCGACGCATTGCGATACCTACCATGATGAGGACCCTCCTGAAGATCACGGCTCTGTGCCTGGTCGTCTCCCTGCTCCTGCCGGCGACGGCAGCCTGCGCATCGGCGGAGTCGCTGCCGATGCAGAGCTTCGCCTTCACAGACTACCGCGACCAGCTGGACGACAACGGCAGGGCCCTTTACGACGGGATGGGGACGTTCGACCCGGACACCCTGACAGTCACCGTGGACCTCCCCAATCCGGTGTTCACCGTGTCGGACGGGGACGCGGAGGACTATCTGGAGTCCCAGATGGAGGGTCTGCTCCTGCAGGCGTTCCACGCCTCGGCAATGGACGACCCGATGTCCTTCTGGACGTGGGGGGTGAGCATGGCCAACAGCGATGCGGGCTCGCCCGGGGTCTCGGTCTCCTACAGCACCGTCACCGTCACCGGACAGGGGGCGACGCTGAAGGGCGTGACGTCGGTGACCCTGGCCTCCGTGGTCGACCCCGCCTACGCGGACGACCCCTCCACGGAGGAGAACGAGCTCCGGGAGAAGATCGAAGCCCTCCTGGCAGCCGTGGAGGGATTCTCCACCGAGGAGACCTCCGTCCGCGGCATCGTGGGGGCGGTCAACAAGTACATCTACGATACCGTCTCGTACGACCCGTACTACGGGGACCCCGAGAAGGCCAGCCCCTACAACCATGATGCCTACGGCGCCCTGGTGTCCCCGGACCACTACGCGGTGTGCTCGGGATTCTCGGCGGCCTTCCAGCTGCTCTGCGAGAAATACGGCGTGGATGTCGTGTCCGTAGTGGGGAAGTCCTCGCTCACCGGGGACATCGACTACCATCAGTGGAACTACGTGAGGATGGACGACGGTAGATGGTACGGTGTCGACACCACATGGGAGGACAGCACCGGCGAAGGCAGTTTCCTGCTGGTCGGATACAGGACCGAGGTCGTGATCCAGGTCAAGGACAACGTGACCACCTACTCGTACTTCTACAGCACGCACTCTCCCGGGGTCGTCGTGGCCGACGCTGACCCCCCCTACATGGACACGCCGTTCGGATTCACGTACCCGACCATAAGCGAGCAGAGGTACGACACGTACCCCGTGCCCGCCTGGTACGAGGAGTACCTGCCCTGGGTGCTCGCGGCCCTGATGCTGGTGATACTGGGATACGCCGTGGTCTCCATGTACAGGAACGGCCACGCATGAGGGGGCGCTCCCGGGGAGACGGGGGCCTCCCCCTCTCCTGTATTAATATATCCGACCCGATATTGAATAGTGCGCCCCTTCATCGGGTAATCAACAAAATTCTTTATACAAGAACAAACTAACGCGAATGGGGATTAAAAAGATGGAACAGACCGACACCGAGAAGCCGTCAGCGATATCCCTCGACGAATGGATAGATCAGCAGACCTTCGAATCCACGGCCGAGATCAAGATCCCGGACAAGCTGGCAGACCGCGTCATAGGTCAGGACCAGGCCGTGGAGGTAATGAGGAAGGCCGCCGCCCAGAAGAGGCACGTGATGCTCATTGGCGAGCCCGGTACTGGAAAGTCGATGCTGGCGAACTCCATGGTGGAGCACCTCCCGAAGGAGGAGCTCCAGGATGTGGTGGCCTACCATAACCCCGAGGATGTCAACGAGCCCAGGATAAGGACCCTTCCCGCAGGGAGGGGCAAGGCCATAGTGGCCGAGCAGAAGATGCAGGCCGCCGCCCAGAAGAGCCAGAAGAGCAGCCTCTACATATACGCGATAATAGGGCTCCTGGCTATCGGGTTCATCGGAGCGTTCATGATGAACATGTGGACCCTCCTCTACGTGTCGATACTCGGTACCCTGATCATCCTCATATTCTCCAGGACCCCCGGTAACAGGCAGGAGGTCATGATAGTCCCCAAGCTGCTCGTGGGCCACGAAACCGGCGATACGCCGCCCTTCGTGGACGCCACGGGCTCCCACGCGGGGTCCCTTCTGGGGGACGTCAGGCACGACCCGTTCCAGAGCGGAGGCCTCGAGACCCCGTCCCACGACAGGCTGGAGGCCGGCGCGATACACAAGGCCAACAAAGGGGTCCTGTTCATAGACGAGATAAACCTGCTCAGGATGGAATCCCAGCAGGCCCTCCTGACCGCGATGCAGGAGGGCCGGATGTCCATAACCGGGCAGAGCGAACGCTCATCCGGCGCCCTGGTCAAGAGCGAGCCGGTGCCCTGCGACTTCATACTGGTGTGCGCGGGGAACCTGGACGCGATGCAGGGCATGCACCCGGCCCTCAGGTCCAGGATAAGGGGCTACGGTTACGAGGTGTACATGCGCGACACCATGGTGGACTCGGACGAGAACCGCCTGAACCTCGTCAGGTTCGTCGCCCAGGAGGTGGTCAAGGACAAGAAGATCCCCCACTTCGACAGGTACGCAGTGGGTGAGATAATCAGGGAGGCCCAGCGCCGCTCAGGCACCCAGGGCCGTCTCACCCTCAGGATGAGGGAGCTGGGAGGCCTCATACGCGCGTCCGGCGACGTGGCCAAGAAGCGCGGGGTGCGTCTAGTCACGAGGGACGATGTCCTGACCGCCAAGGCCACGGCCCGCAGTCTGGAGCAGCAGATCACCGACAGGTACGTGGAGCGTGCCAAGGCCTACGACATATACAACAACGAGGGCTCCGCGGTGGGTCTCGTCAACGGGCTGGCCGTCATGGGCAGCTCCAACATGTCGGAGTTCTCCGGTAGGCTGCTGCCCATAGCGGCGGAGGTCTCCCCATCCCAGAGCAAGAGGGGCGGGCATGTCAACGCTACCGGCAAGCTCGGGGACATAGCCAAGGAGTCGGTCAAGAACATATCCGCGGTCATCCTGAAGTACACGATGACCAATCTCTCGGACAGCGACATAAACATCCAGTTCGTGGGGTCATACGATGTGGACGGCGACAGCGCGTCCTGCGCCATAGCCACAGCGGTGATATCCGCGATGGAGGGGATACCTGTGGACCAGTCTCTGGCCATGACCGGGAGCCTGAGCGTCAGGGGCAGGGTCCTGCCCGTCGGCGGCGTGACCGCCAAGCTGGAGGCCGCCGCCGAGGCCGGGATGAAGAGGGCGCTGATACCCTACGAGAACGCGAAGGACGTCATGATAGAGGCGAAGTACTACGACAGGATGGAGATCGTCACCGTCAAGACCCTGCGCGACGTTCTGGAGTACGCCTTCGCGGACTGCCCGAAGAAGGAGCAGTACCTGGACAAGCTGCTGCCCCTCAACGAGGGCGGGAAGTCCAGCGCGGAGAGGGTGGTACCCCCTAAGGAGCTGGCCTCCAGGAGGACGGAGTCCGGGGACATCCCCCCCGTGTCCGAGAAGGCCCCCTCGAAGTCGCCCATACCGAACTAAACCATTTCTGTGCCATCTTTTTATCCCATGACAATGATGAGGTCGTTCGTATGAGCGTACCGCGCAGATGCGAAGGGTATTCGCTGGTAATAGGGCGCTTCCAGCCCCTTCACAGAGGGCACCTCGAGATGATACGCCAGTGCGCGGCCGACTCCGAGCATCTCACCATCGGCATAGGCAGCGCGCAGTACTCCCACGATCCGGAGAACCCCTTCACGGCAGGGGAGCGCTACGAGATGATATCCGAGACGATGAGGGAGGAGGGCGTCGGCAACTTCTGCATAGTGCCCGTGGAGGACCTGAACAGATACTCCGTATGGGTGGCCCACGTGGTGTCCATGTCCCCGCCTTTCTCCGCCATATACAGCAACAACCCCTTCACCAGGAGGCTGTTCCAGGAGGCCGGTTTCGATGTGAAGGACTCCCCCCTGTACAACCGTGCCGTGTACTCCGGGACAGAGGTCAGGAGGAGGATGCTCGCCGATGAGGACTGGAGGTCGCTGGTCCCCGACTCGGTGGCGGATTTCATAGACACGATCGACGGAGTGAACAGGCTCAAGGACATAGCGGGGGGTCGCTGATGGAAATACGCGGGATGCAGGAGCTGACCGACCTTCTGAAGACCAGGGGCCTCACGCTGTCGACAGCCGAATCCTGCACCGGGGGGCTGCTCGGTTCCGCGCTGACGGAGGCCCCCGGCGCCACATCCTTCTATCTGGGAGGGGCGGTGGCGTACTCGAACGATGCCAAGGAGAGGCTCCTGGGCGTTTCCCACGCGACCCTCGTGTCCAAGGGCGCTGTCAGCGAGGAGGCGGCCAGGGAGATGGCCGAAGGGGCCAGGCTCCGCATAGCCTCCGATCTGGCAGTGGCCGTGACCGGAATAGCCGGGCCCTCGGGGGGCACGATGGAGAAGCCCGTCGGCCTGGTATACGTCGCGGTCTCCGACGGGGAGCGGACGGTGGCCACCAGGAACATTTTCCTGGGTTCCAGGCAGCGCGTCCGCAGGGAGTCCGCGGAGGAGGCCGTCCGCCTTCTCATCGGATTCCTGCTCGGAGCGGGCAGATGAGGTACTCCAGGCAGATCCCGGTCTTCGGAGGGGAGGGTCAGGACAGGATAAGGTCCAGCACCGTGGGGATAGCCGGCCTGGGAGGCCTGGGGGTGGGCGCCGTGACCGCGCTGGCGTCCGCGGGCGTGGGCCACCTGGTCCTGGCGGACGGGGACGTTCCTTCGGAGTCCGGTCTGAACCGCCAGTTCATCTACTCCCCTGGGGAGACGAGGACGAAGGCGGAGGCCGCGGCGGAATGGGCCGCCGGCCTGAACCCGGACTGCGAGGTCTCATTCCATCCGGAGATGGTGGATGACCGCAACGCCGAGGGGATCTTCGCGGGGTGCGACGTCCTGGTGGACTGCCTGGACAACCTCGCTTCCAGGTTCTGCATGAACCGTCTCTCGCTCGCCTCCGGGATGCCCCTGGTGCACGGCGGGGCGGAGGGCCTGTTCGGGCAGGTGACCGTGGTCGTCCCCGGGAGGACCCCGTGCCTGGAGTGCATCCTGCGCTCGGGAGGCGCGGATCGCATGATACCCTCCGTGGGCTCCGCCGTCTCCGTCATATCCGGAATCCAGGCCACCGAGGTCCTCAAGCTGGTATCCGGCCGCGGGGATACCCTGGCGGGCAGGCTCCTGACGGCGGACCTCGGTTCGAACGATTACCGCGTGACTTCCGTGCGCAGGGACCCCCTGTGCCCCGCATGCCGCCTTCTCTGACCTCCGTTCCGCTTCGTCGCGCGAAGTATTAATACGGCACATCCAATCGTCTGCACATGGAACACATCAGGACGGGGAAGGTCAAAGAGGTCTACAGGCTGGACGACGGCACTCTGGAGTTCGTCTTCACGGACAACATATCCGTCTTCGATAAGATCATACCGTCGACGATACCGCACAAGGGCGAGACCCTGTGCAGGACGGCTAAGTACTGGTTCGAGCTGCTGACCTCCAAGGGCATAAGGAATCATTTCATAGAGTACATCCCGCCGAACAGGATGAGGGTGAAGAGGGTGGACATCATCGAGGACTACGGCAGAATAGGTCCCGACACGGTCAACTACCTGATCCCTCTGGAGATAATCTGCAGGTACTACGTCGCGGGCTCTCTCATGGACAGGGTCAGGAAGGGCGCCATAACCGCCGAGGACCTGGGGTTCCCCCCGGGTCACACGGTGGTGTCCGGCGAACCGCTCCCCCTCCCCTACATAGAGGCCACCACCAAGCTGGAGGCCCACGACCGCGAGCTCACCGCCGGTGAGGCCAAGGAGATGGCCGGCCTCACCGACCAGGAGTACGGCCGGATAATCGACACCGTCCTCAAGGTGGATGCGATCATAGCCGAAGAGGCCGCGAAACGCGGACTGATCCACTGCGACGGGAAGAAGGAGTTCGGGTTCGACGAGAACAGGGAGCTCATCCTCCTGGACACCTTCGGAACCCTGGACGAGGACCGCTGGTGGGACGCCGCGGAGTACGTCGAGGGGAAGGTGCGCGAGCTCAGCAAGGAGTTCGTGCGCCAGCACTACCGTTCCACGGGATACCACGCGGAGCTCTACGAGGCCAGGGAGGGAGGGCTCCCGGAACCCGACATACCCGCCCTGCCCCCAGAGGTCGTGGAGCGCGTAAGCCGTCTGTACGTGGAGATGTACGAGAGGATAACCGGCGAGAGGTTCTGATTCAGATCAGCTTCACCAGGGAGAGTTGCTCCCCCAGGGGGCACTCGATATCCTCTTCCACGTCGGTTATGGTCAGCTTCTGGCCGTCGGACATCCCTATGGGATGGCAGTGTATCCAGTGCTCGCAGCCTATGCGGTCGCATCTGGGCGACTGGAACGTGACCACGCTGCCCTCCATTGCCGCCTTCCTGGGTACCGAGGCCGGCGCGGGGCGTTTCTCTACTTCCACGACCCTGGCCCTGCCCTCGTGCTCCAGGCACTCGTGGGAGGTGTCCCTCAGGCCCGTCACCTCGTACAGCGCGCCGGACTCCAGGTTGAAGCAGACGCCCTTGAGCCTGCACTCCTTGCACTCCGTGAGCGGACCTATGAAATAGAATCTGTTGCCGATGCGGGCCTGCGACTCGCCTATCAATGTTACCATAACCATGATTGTCTACCTCCTCATATGACGCCGGTGACCTTGGCCACGACCTCCGCCGTCTGGCGGCTGAGCCCCTGGTCGCCGAGTATCGTGAATCTGTCCTTCCTTATCTTGTGGGCCTCCGTCAGGGCGTCCAGGACATCCTCCCTGTCCAGGCCCAGCTGCCCGGCGGTGGTCGGGGCGCCGATGTTGTCCAGCGCCGTCTTGATCCTCCTCCAGTCCCCTCCGTGGAGGTACATCATCATTATGGATCCAACCCCGCACTGCTCTCCGTGGAGGGCCCTGCCTGGGTGCAGTATGTCGAGCGCGTGGGAGAACAGATGCTCCGACCCGCTGGTCGGCCTGGAGCTCCCGGCCACGCTCATGGATATGCCTGAGATTATTATGGGCTTCAGGGCTATGCGGACGCTCTCCTCCAGACCAGGTCTTATGTACTCCGAGTTCTCGATTATCGTCTCTGCGGAGTACTGGGAGAGGGCGTAGGCGGATTTGCTGAAATCCTCGTTCTTGAGTCTGTGGGCGAACTCCCAGTCCTTAAGGGCAGTGAGGTTGGATACGACGTCCGCGCATCCGGATGCCAGGAAGCGGTAGGGGGCCCTGGATATCACGGCGGTGTCGGCGATGATCGCCAGGGGGGAGCGTGCGGAGACGGATTTGGGCCCCACATCGGATTTCAAGGACGCCCGGTCCGAGGCTATCCCGTCGTGGGAGACCGAGGTGGGTATGCTGATGAAAGGTATGCAGAGATTCTTGGAAGCCATCTTCGCTATGTCTATCTTGCTGCCTCCGCCGACCGCGAGTATGAACTTGGCCCGGCACGCCTCGGCGTCCCTGCCGACCGCCTCGACGTTGGCCAGGGTGGCGTTGCCGGTCCTGTGGACCGCGAGCTCGTAGCCCGCATCGGCTACCGCCTCCTCCACGGCCCTTCCGGCCGCGGCGTAGGTGTCGTTGCCGGTTATCATTATGCCAGAGCCGCCGAACATGAGCTCCCTGCACATGTCCGCCACTCCGGGGAGGATACCATGGCCGATCTGGACGTTCCTCGGGAACTCCATGGACCTGGATCTGCCGGTAACGTCGTCTGTGAAGATATCCTCGTGCATCGGCCCATGATAACACTGGGAAGATATAAAACCACACAACATCTCTGCAAAGCGCGAGACACATGAAGGCGACGGTCATAATCGGAAGCGCCAGCGTGGGCGGGTTCACGGAGCAGCTCACCGCGCAGGTAATAGAGGGCATGGGGACCGGGACGGAGACGGCCATATTCCGCCCCTACATGATGGACATCGGCCACTGCACGGACTGCGGCAGATGCAAGGGAGGGGACTGCGTGCTGAGGGACGACATGGACCTGATATACGCCTCCTTCGAGGCCAGCGACATCCTGCTGATATCCACCCCCGTACATTTCAACTCCCCTTCCTCGGTCTGCAAGCTGGCCGTCGACAGGTTCCAGAAGTACTGGTACTCCCAGCTGCCCTCGGCGGGCCACAAGCTCCTGGCCATGGTCTCCCCGGGCGGAGGCCCCAGGCCCAGGTTCGAGAACCTGGCATCAGCGGGCAAGAGCCTGGCGGCCACCATCGGCGCGGAATGGGGAGGGCACCACACACTGTCCTTCACTGACACGATGGAAAGCCTCTCCGAGGAGCAGAGGGCGGAGGCCAGGGACTTCGGCAAAGGTCTCGCCCTCAGAACCGCCGCTCTGCTGGAAGGACGTCGGTGAGCACGTCACGGAAGCCCATCCCCGTGAAGCGTTCGGCCGAATCCGGACGGCCCGGGGCGTAAGGCACGGCCGAGGGGATCATCTCAAGGATCCGGTTCCAGTCCGTGTCGTCCAGTGAGGAGTCCAGGTCCGCGACGATAGCTGTGCGGAACCCCAGGTCCAGGATCTCGTAGGCCGCCTCGCGCAGACCCGTCATCCCCCCGCGGCCGTACGCCTCCCCTCTGCGCACGAACACGGCGGGGATGCAGGAGTCGGATATCGACACGGCATCCTCCAGCATCCTTGTGGACTCTGTAAGGTGGTACGGGATCGCAAGCATCTCCGCGTAGGTGTTGAAACCGTCGAGGACATCGTCTATGCGGGAGATGGCGGACATGAACCAGACGTCGTTGCCGCGGACCTTGAGGTCCTTCAGCAGGGTGCTGTTTATCATCCCGCCCCCCATGCCGCTGACGTCCACCACCATCACCCTACCGCGGGACCCCGGCAGGTAGGCCAGCCTCTTCGCCTCCGAGAAAGGTACGGTTTCCCCGGAGAGGGCGGGGAGCCCTCCCTCGAATCGGATCCCGCCAGTCTCCAGCCTGCGGCCGGAGACGGCCACCGGTATGACGCCTATCGATGCCATGCACCACGTATCTCCGCCTCCGATAACAACGTTTTGCACATACGGGCCGCCGACGGCCCTACGCCTTCCCGTGGGGACGCGACATATTATTAACGCCGGAAGGCGTGACAGTAACGGTGATAACCACGGCGAAACACACAGCGCTCTATTACTGCAAACACTGCGGGAACATAGTCGAGATGGAATTCGAGGGAGGCGGCAAGCTGGTATGCTGCGGGGAGGAGATGCAGCTCCTGACCGTCAACACCGCCGACTACGCCACCGAGAAGCACGTGCCCTACGTGGAATGGGTCGACGGCGGAGTGCTTGTAAAGGTCGGCAAGGAGGTCGCCCACCCGATGGTCGACGACCACTACATAGTGTTCATCGACCTCCTGGCGGACGGCGTTCTCATGAGGAAGTACCTCAAGCCCGGCGACAAGCCTGAGGCCTTCTTCAAGACCGACGCCAAGGAAGTGGCGGCCTGGGAGCTGTGCAACAAGCACGGGTTCTGGGGACAGAAGTGAGCCTCGGTCGGAAGGCCCCCCCCCCTCCAAACCCTTTCCACGGTTTTACTTATATCCCGGTTCATCCTATCCGATGCCAACGCGCGGGGCTTATTCGACCTCCCGCGTTTCAGACGGTGGACAATATGGCCGGCAAGAAGGAGAAGGCACCGAAGTACCCAAACGCTAAGGCTTCGGCTAGACATGCGAGCATAGAGACCGACAGGAAGAGGGCGGCCGAGGACGAGAAGAACAGGTGCAGGAACGAGATCAGCAGGGCCAAGGCCGCCGAGAAGAGGCAGAGGGAGCACATCAGAAGCCTCCCCAAGGACGGCAGGGAACCGGCCATGGCCGAGCTGGAGGCCATGAAGGCCCGCAGGAGGCAGCTGGAGAAGGACCTCGGATCCAGGTCGCTGTCGGGCATCGGCCTGAGGCTGCCGGGTCGCAGGGAGAGGGATACGGAGGCAGATGCCACGAAGGAGGAGGCCGTACCGGCGGAAGACGACGTCCCCGCGGACGGGACGTCCGACGGAGAGGAGGGGCGGGAGCTCCGCGAACTAAAATAACATTCATAATTATATAATTATATATACGATATAATCACTCTGCCCCGCTGTGACCGTGACGATCCGGCCGACAGCTCCGGCTACGACCGCGCATCCTCACGGGCGGTGCGCGGACCAGGGTCCCGTTCCCGCAGGGGACGGTCCGGTTCCGCGCCCGTGGCGGCGGGGAGGGTTGTGATACGGCAGGTAGGCTGGTTGCGGTCGTGGCGGCGGTACTGTGCATAGCCGCGGCATCGCTGGCCGCAGCGGTGTTCCTGACGCAGGAGGATCCCGTGAGGGTGGTCTATCTGTCCAACACCCCCTATGCCGAAGGGTCCACCGAGGACCCCTCGGGATACAGCCCCGGGGACCTGGTCGAGGTGAGGGAATGCGGATTCAGCCTGCCAGGGCACACCTTCCTGTGCTGGAACACGTCCCCGGACGGCGACGGCCAGGACCTGCGCCCGGGGGAAATCCTGCCTGTCGTCGGGAACCGGGCCCTGTACGCCATATGGATACCCGGGTCGCACCCGATTTTCCTGGAGCAGCCGCCGGTGGGCGGTAGGCTCTCCGCCCCAGGGGCGGCGGACTCGGGGCAGGAGATCGTCCCGGTGGTCTCTGCCGAGGAGGGATACTGCCTCGGATGCCTGCGGGTCCTGGCCGACGACGGTTCTGAGATACCCTGCGAGGGAGGGAGCTTCGTGATGCCCTCCTGCGGCGTGACGGTGTCAGCCGATCTCTTCTACTCGGACCATGAGATATTCCTCCCGGTTCAGCAGAAGGGCTACAGCATAACGTCCGACGTCCCCGCGGTCCCCGACGGCGGCAGCTACCGCCTGACGCTGGTAATGGATCTCGGATACACGAAGAACGACGGTTTTGCGGTCAAGGTCAACGGATCGTCGGTGACGATGGACAGCCTGGGCAGGTGCCGGGTGGGCTCCGTGACCGAGGACCAGCACATCACCGTCGAGGGGATAGAGAACGCCATATCCCATGGAGTCTCCGTCCCCTCGGAGCAGAGGGGGTACGTGCTCACCACCGACCGCACAAGGGTCCCCCAGGAGGAGTCCTACACACTGACCCTGACCATACTGGACGGATACAGTGCGGGGGACGGTTTCCGGCTGAGCATAAACGGGTCGGAGGCGGACATATCCGGAGGGACCTGCGAGGTGTCATGCGTTATGGCGCTGCAGAGGGTGGACGTCACGGGCGTGGAGCCCATACCTTACGAGGTGGTCCAAGGGAGCAACACCGTGGTGCTGTCGGGAGGGGTCCCGGTGTCCACTGCAACGGTGGAGGACGTCCTGACGGTCGAGCCCCTCGCAGGATACGTTCTCCCCGAGGGTTACGCCGCCGCAGCGGACGCAGCGGACGGAATAACCTCAGAAGGCACGGGGTTCCGGATAACCTCGGATACGACGTTCCCGTCGATATTCAACGCGACGCCCGGGGAGCACACGGAGGTCCTGTACCAAGGGGGACCGGCGGCGACGCTCGTCTCGGGCTCCCGGGTCACCGTGCACCCTACGGACGGCTACGTTCTCCCGGATGGCTACCTGGAGGCCGCGGCGACGCTGGACGGCATAACCGTCTCGGACGGTATGCTGACGGTCTCGGCCGATGTGGTCCTGCCAGGGATTTATAGAATTGAGTTTATCGATAATCAAAATATGTCTTCACAAGTCAAGTTCGAAACCGAGGGGCATTACCTCAACAAGCCCTCAGATCCAACAAAAAATCATTATGTTTTTCAATTTTGGTCTCTAAATGATGAAGAATATGTTTTTTCAAGTTCAAATTTAATTCAAGACGACATATCGTTAGTAACAACTTGGAATCAATGTAGATATAATATAGAAATTGGGGAAAACATTCTAATTTATATCAATAATGAGCCTTTTTATCCTAGTGAGGTTCAACTTACAGCTACAGTAGAGGATATTATAACGGTTGAATACACAGGCAACATGCAACTTCCAAATTATTACAAATCATACATCGAGTGTCAGGGCGCGTTGATAGAAGGGGAGGATTACAAGATTACTGAACCCACACGGTTTGTTTCGGTTTTCGAAGTTTTATACTCTTTTTATGGCAGCATTCTTTGTAATTTAGCAGTCGAAGGAGAAAATTACATGGTTAAAAACTACTATGATTTAGATTTTCAAGTAGTTCCGCCATTTTCTTTCAATGGATGGTATGATGATGAGCATGGAAAGGGAAACGAATATTCATCGGTTATTGAAAATATATCTGCCAATCACACATTAATTGCAATGTTGGGATTTGATATAGGTGAGGGCAACATATCAATTTCCTCTGAAGCTTCTTCTTTGAAGGTAAAGATAGGTTCCAATGAAACACTAATTTCAACGACTGAACCCATATTAATATTTGGAGAAACGAAAACAAATAAGATCGTTGTTGCAAATTTAGTAAGAACTATTTTGATTATGCACAATGTCTCAATAAATTGGGAGCAAGATAGAGTGGAGGAGGAACCAATAGAACTTGGGCCATACTCCATTATATCGTATTGTTGGATTGGAGAGTCATCAATAACAATATGTGGATTACCATGGGTTTCCACATAAAACAGACAGTTCGTTTTAATTGACCTCAAGTTTTATATACGGCAGAGAGCTAGAACACCTGCCGTCAGAGGACCTAAAAATGATCTTCAAGCAGTGCGCAGGACTCTCAATCATTCTATGAGTCAGCGCCAGCTCCAGACGGTCTGGTGGTTTTATGAGAACGCAACAAACAAGTGTAAGCGCTACGGAAATGGAAAAAATGCTCGCGGTCAGTCCATACAACCAGCTTGCGCTAAAGGGTGTCAGCCCTCCCGAGTCCGTGTCCATGTTCGACACGACGCTGAGGGATGGGGAGCAGGCTCCCGGAATCGCGCTGAGCCCCGA
>Ga0123328_1000816_pt1 | contig 31703 bp, 17 predicted proteins | sample BioC12SIPDNA_2_FD_89702 | JGI IMG/M metagenome (GOLD analysis project Ga0123328, IMG submission 89702) | Anaerobic biogas reactor microbial communites from Washington, USA - Biogas_R1_A C12 SIP DNA | ecosystem: Engineered > Bioreactor > Anaerobic > Unclassified | place: Washington, USA...
ATGAGAATAGCATGACGGGGATGCGGGCGCACCCCCGCGGATGACCCGCCGTCTCCAAGTGGACACGCCGCCGCGCGGGGCGTATACTTTTCCGAACCATTCCCCGCCGCCGCGCGGCCCGGCCTGCCCGGCCGCCGGCGTGCCGGGCCGCGGCCGTGTCCGCGAAACAGAAGAAAGGAACGCACAATGGAGAGTGATGTAATCAAAAAAGGATTTGAGCGCGCGCCGCACCGGTCGCTTTTCTACGCCACGGGCAAGGTGAAGAAGCCCTCGGACTTCGACAAGCCGTTCATCGGCGTGTGCAACAGCTTTGTGGAGGTCATCCCGGGCCACGCGCATCTGGACACCCTGGGCCGGGCCGCGCGGGAGGCCGTGGAGGAGGCGGGCGGCATCGCCTTCGAGTTCAACACCATCGGCGTCTGCGACGGCGTCGCCATGGGCCACGGCGGCATGAAGTTCAGCCTGCCCTCGCGCGAGCTGATCGCCGACTGCGTGGAGACGATGGTGAAGGCGCACCGCTTTGACGCGCTGATCTGCATCCCGAACTGCGACAAAATCGTGCCGGGCATGCTCATGGGCGCCATGCGCTGCAACATCCCCACGATCTTCGTGTCCGGCGGCCCGATGGAGACGGGAAAGCCGATGAACGGGAAGGACACGGACCTCATCACGGTCTTCGAGGCCGTGGGCGCGTACAAGCAGGGGAAAATCTCCGACGCGGAGCTGGCGCAGATGGAGTGCTCGGCCTGCCCGTCCGTCGGGTCGTGCTCCGGCATGTTCACCGCCAACTCCATGAACTGCCTCTGCGAGGCCCTCGGCATGGCACTGCCCGGCAACGGGACCATCGTGGCCACGGACCCGCGGCGGATGGAGCTGGTGCGCGCGGCGGCGCGGCAGGCCCTGGCCCTCATCAAGGCGGACCTGCGGCCCCGCGACATCGTCACGCCGGCCTCGCTGGACAACGCCTTCGCGCTGGACATGGCCATGGGCGGCTCGACGAACACGGTGCTACACGCGCTCGCCATCGCCCACGAGGCGGGCGTTTCCTACCCGCTGGAGCGCCTGAACGAGGTCAGCGCCCGCGTGCCGAACATCTGCAAGGTCTCGCCGTCGTACCACTGGCACATGGCCGACGTGGACCGCGCGGGCGGCATCTCCGCCATTCTCGGCGAGCTGTCGGAGCGCCCGGGCATCCTCAACCCGGACTGCCCGACGGTCACGCTGAAGACCATCGGCGAGAACATCGCGGACAAGCGGTCCCTCGACAAGGACGTGATCAAGCCCGTGGGCGCCCCCTACAGCCCGACCGGCGGCCTGGCCATCCTCTTCGGCAACCTCGCCCCGGACGGCGCGGTAGTCAAGGAGGCGGGCGTGGACAAGGAGGTCCTTTACAACAAGGGCCCGGCGGTGGTCTACGAGAGCGAGGAATCCGCCATGGCGGGCATCCTGGCGGGGGACGTGAAGCCGGGCGACATCATCGTCATCCGCTACGAGGGCCCCAAGGGCGGCCCCGGCATGCGCGAGATGCTCGCGCCGACCTCGGCCGTCATGGGCGCGGGCCTCGGCAAGAGCGTCAGCCTCATCACCGACGGGCGCTTCTCCGGCGGCACGCGCGGCGCGTGCATCGGCCATGTCAGCCCCGAGGCCGCCGACGGCGGGCCCATCGCCCTCGTCGAGCCGGGCGACATCATTGAGATTGACATCCCCGGGCGCACCATGACGCTCTGCGTGGACGACGCCGTGCTGGCGGAGCGCCGCAGGCGCCTCGGCCCGCCGCCGGACCGCGCCCTCACCGGCTGGCTCCGCCGCTACCAGCAGCTCGTCACCAGCGCGAACACGGGCGGCGTCCTCAAGTAGGCGGCCCGAAAGTTGAACGCCTGACCGGGGTGCGGACAGAATGTCCGCGCCCCTTTTTCTTTCCGCGCGGAAAACACAGGAGACGGACATGGCCTTCATGCCCCGCAGGGACACGGTCCGGGTGATGGTCGGCGGCGTGCCGGTCGGCGGCGGCGCGCCCGTCGTGGTGCAGTCCATGACCAACACGGACACCGAGGACGCCGGAGGCACGGCCGCGCAGGTGATTGCCCTGGCGGAGGCCGGGTCGGAGTTGGTCCGCATCACCGTCAACACGCCCCAGGCCGCCGACGCCGTGCCGGAGATCGTGCGCCGCGCGCGCGCGGCGGGTTGCGCCGCCCCGGTCATCGGCGACTTCCACTACAACGGCCACCGCCTGCTCACGAAGCACCCCGAGTGCGCGCGCGCCCTCGACAAATACCGCATCAACCCCGGAAACGTCGGGAAGGGCGCGGCGCGCGACGAGCAGTTCGCCACCATCTGCGCCGTCGCCCGCGACCTCGGCAAACCGGTCCGCATCGGCGTGAACATCGGCTCCCTGAACCCGGAGCTGGTGGCGGAGAAGATGCTCGAGAACACCCGCCTCGACCTCGGCAAGAGCTCCGAGGGGGTCTACAACGAGTGCATGGTCCTCTCGGCCCTCCAGTCCGTGGAGCTGGCGCTGGCCTGCGGCCTGCGGGAGGACCAGATCGTGGTGTCCTGCAAGACCAGCCGGCCCGCCGACCTCGTGGACCTCTACCGCGCCCTCGCCGCGCAGACCCGCCAGCCCCTGCACCTCGGGCTCACCGAGGCCGGCATGGGCGCCAAGGGCCTCGTGTGGTCCGCCGCGTCCATGGGCATCCTCCTTGCCGAGGGCATCGGCGACACCGTCCGCGTCTCCCTCACCCCCGAGCCCGGCGGCGACCGCCGGGGCGAGGTCCACGCCGCCCAGGAGCTGCTCCAGGCCCTCGGCCTGCGCCAGTTCGCCCCCAGCATCACCGCGTGCCCCGGCTGCGGCCGCACCACCAGCGACGCCTTCCAGCGCCTCGCCCGCAGCGTGCAGGACCACGTCCGCGCGCGCATGCCCCAGTGGCGCGTCCGCCACCCCGGCGTCGAGGGCATGAAGATCGCCGTCATGGGCTGCGTCGTCAACGGCCCCGGCGAGTCCAAAGCCGCCAACATCGGCATCAGCCTCCCCGGCAACGGCGAGACCCCCGTCTGCCCCGTGTTCGTGGACGGCCAGAAGGCCTGCTCCCTCTCCGGCGACATCGTCGGCGTGACGGAGCGCTTCCTCGAAATGGTCGAGGAGTACGTGCGCACGCACTATCCGGGGGAGTAGAAGGCTCACCACGGAGCCACGGAGAAGGGAACGCACACGACGCAAACACGAGATCGCAGGATGCTTGTATCCTGTTCGTCGGTTGTACAACAATGACAGAGCATTTCTGCAGCGAACATCGCTGGATGCGAAGGTGTTTGACACGGCGGATCCAAACTGAGCGAGGTAATATGATGAAGATGCTACAGGTACTGCCCGTTTCCCTCTTTTTACTTCTTTGCGCTTGCAGTAAGGAGGCACCGAGCCCCCCCCTTCCTCTGCATACCGTCGCAAGCAAAACATCGCTTGCTCCGAAGAACGGGCATCGGGTCGAGATTCATGTCCAGAACGCCATGCTCACCAAGGACGATTGTCAAGCGCTTATCAGAGCGTACCGAAAGGACGCCGGCCCTGAGGGACAGGTTTCCGTGCGAAAGCCTGACAAGCGAGGAATACTCCAACCTTGGGGCGTGGACAATATGGATGGTAAAGGCATCATCTTCAACGATGCTTTCTTCAGATAACGCATTACTATGAAGGCTTGAGGTGACTACATACCGATAGTCTCTTGTGGGGTGGTGAAAGATGGAAGAGGGGAAAAGAATCGCGAATGGGATGTGGGATGGCGGGGACGGGGAAGGCACCGCGCCCTCCTTGCGGGTGCGGGTGATTCCGTCGGGGGTGCGGCTTCTTTATGCCGTTTTCTGGCCGGTGCTGGCGCTGGCGTGGGGCGGGTTCTTTCTTTGGACGGGGCAGTTTCCCGCAGCGGTTGTCTGCGGGGTGGTGACGGTGGTGGCAGCGGCGGTGATGTGCTGGCAGCTTTTCGGGAAAACGCTGGAGCTTTCGGAAGACCAGTGCGTGCTGCGGGGCGTGCTTCCCGGTTCCACGCGGGTGATCGGCCGCGTCGGTGAGGTCATCCTGCATGACCTGCCTGACGGACGTCTGCACAGCGTGCTCTTTCTGGGGGAAATCTCCGCCGCCGGGCTCCCGGCGTATCCGTCCGTCCGCAAGGCGCTGCAATGGCTCCAGCACCGGAACCCCTTCCTTCCCGTTACCCCCACGCCCGCCGAGAAATACGAGCCGCCCTTCTTTCCCGCCCTCATCGGGATACTGGGCTCCATGCTGCTTCCGGCCGCCCTGACGGTTGCCGTGGCGGAAGAGCGCCCTCTCCTGGGGATGATTCTAGCCGTGCTTATGCAGATGCTCAATATTGGTGTGATGATCCACGCCGGACAGCGGAAACACATAGGGCCGCTGGTTTTCATCTGCCTTGTCTGGATCATTGCCATTCTCTACAGTTGGTGCCTGTACCGCACCGGGCTGGTTCCTCCTCCGTGCCCGTGATGCCGCGGGGGCTTCCCCCCGCCGCCTTGTTACGGACGGAAACCGCCCCGTTCCCGACATGGCCCCGTTGCAACGCCTCATGGCGGGCCCCGGACCGCCGAGGGCGGGGATTGTGCCTATGAAGTGAGGGCTGCGGGAGGGCCGGAAATGTAGACGCGGCATCTTGCCGCGTTCCTGGGGTTTTCGTTGGCCCAAAGAACGCGCCAAGAGGACGCGTCTCCTATGCGGGCGTTCTTGGGGAAGGGCGGCGGCCCCGGCAAGACTCGTGCTTGGCAGCGCAGCGAAGCCCGTTTCCGCGAACGCCCTGCCTGCGCGGGATTGCCCGCCATGGCGTGGAGGCTCCGGTCTGCGCGCGTGTTTGAGGAATTGCGGCCCTTCGGGTAAGATGGTGGTGCTTTTCTTAACCCGAGAAGGAGACCGTCCATGCGTCCGAGCCTCTGTGTCTGCCTGGTGCTTTTTGTGTCCGTACTGTGCCCTGCCGTTCCGGCGCAGGAAACGGTGACGCTGGAGTCGTTGCTGGCCGAGATGAACGACTTGGGGCGGCTCGCCGTCCTGCCCTCTCCCGCCTATGTCACGAAGCAGTTCTCGAGCTACGACCGGCGGTCCACGGACTTCGCCGTCCAGGACGACACCAACTGGTTCGCCAACGGGGACCGGCGCCAGGTGCTGCGCGAGGAGGAGACTTCCTTCGGCAAGGAATACGTGCTGATGGATGCGGCGGGGCCGGGCGCGATTGTGCGCGTGTGGTCGGCGAACCCGGATCTGGGGGGTACTGTGCGGATCTATCTGGACAATGCGGCGGAGCCGGTGGTGGAGATGCCGCTTCAGGCAATGCTCGGCGGCGGGGCGAAGCCCTTTGTGGAGCCCATCGCGGGCGAGTGGGCCCGGGGCTGGACCTCCTGGCTGCCCATCCCCTATGCGAAGCACTGCAAGGTGACGGTGAGCGGGGACGACATCTATTACCACATCAACTACCGGACATACGCGGCGGGCACGACGGTGCGCAGCTTCTCCGCCGCGGAGACCGAGGCGCTGATGCCGCAGATTCGCGCCATGGCCGCCACGCTGGCCATGCCCGAAAACGTCACCTTCCCCGACGATGCGGCGACGGAGGAGTTCTCCCTGGACCTGCCTGCGGGGACCACGGTGAACGAGTCCCTCCCGGCGGAGGGTCCGGCGGCGGTCTGCGAAATCCGCTTGCGGGTGGACGCGGTGGACCTGGAGGCGGCCCTGCGCGGGTGCCTGCTGGAGATTGCCTTCGACGGCAACCCTGCCATGGTCGTCGCGCCGCTGGGCGACTTCTTCGGCACGGCGCCCGGCGCGAACCCCTACCGCTCCGTGACCTCCGGCGTGCTGGACGACAGCACGCTCTACAGCCGGTGGGTCATGCCCTACCGGGAGAAGGCCGTGTTCACCCTCACGAACCACACGGCGGCGGACATCGGCCTGGAGGGGACCGTGACCGTCCGGCCCCGTCCCTGGACGGAGGGCAGCCTGTACTTCCACGCGAAATGGCGCGCCGTGCGCGACCTGCCGACCCGGCCCATGATTGACTGGAATTACCTGGCCGTGGACGGCGGCCCCGGCCGCTTCGCGGGGGTCATGCTGCACATCGCCAACCCCGTCACCGACTGGTGGGGCGAGGGCGACGAGAAGATTTACGTGGACGGCGAGGCGTTCCCCAGCCATTTCGGCACGGGCACCGAGGACTACTTCAGCTACGCGTGGTGCAGCCCCGCGGTGTTCACCCAGGCCTACCACAACCAGCCCCGCTGCGACGGCCCGGGCAACTACGGCCACACCTGCGTCAGCCGCTTCCATGTGATGGACGACATCCCGTGGGCCAAGGCCTTCCGCTTCGACCTGGAAATGTGGCACTGGGCGGACACGAAGGTGACGCAGGCCGTGACGCCCTACTGGTACGCCCCGGCCACGGCCGGCGACAACACCCCGCCGGTGCACCCGGCGCTGCTGGTGGTGCCGGCGCTGCCGGGTGTCCCCGGCGTCGAGGGGGCGATCGAGGGGGAGGCCGTCGAGGTGGTCTCCATGACCGGCGGCATCAAGGAGTATCAGGACGGCGCGTGGAGCAGGGGCCAGCAGCTCTGGTGGCGCGACGGGAAACCCGGCGACACGCTGACGATGGCCTTCGACGTGGAGAAGGCCGGCAAGTACAAGATTCTCGCCCGCGTGACGAAGGCGCCGGACTACGGCATCGTCCAGTACCACCTCAACGGAAAGCCCCTGGGCGACCCCATGGATCTCTTCCACGCCGGCGGCGTTGCCAAGCCAAAACCCCACATCCTCGGCCGGGCCGCGCTGAAGGCCGGCCGCAACGAGCTGAAGGTGGAGATCACCGGGGCGAACAAAAAGGCGGAGAAGCGCCACATGTTCGGGCTGGACTACCTGCTGCTGGAGGCCGAATGACGCGCGGGCGCGCCGCGGGAAGGAGACGGGCATGAGTGAGTATGTCCTCGCGCTGGACCAGGGAACCACCAGTTCCCGGGCCATCCTGTTCGACGCCTCCGGCGCGCCGGTGGCCACGGCGCAGCGCGAGTTCGAGCAGCTCTTCCCCCGGCCGGGCTGGGTGGAGCACCGCCCGGAGGACCTCTGGGCGTCGCAGGTGGGTGTGGCCGCCGAGGCCCTGAGCCGGGCCGGCGTCTCCCCCAACCGCGTGGCGGCGCTGGGCATCACGAACCAGCGCGAGACCACGCTGGTGTGGGAGAAGGCCACCGGCCGCCCCCTGGGCAACGCCATCGTCTGGCAGGACCGCCGCACGGCGGGCTTCTGCGACGAACTGAAGGCGCGCGGGCTGGAACCCCTCTTCCGCGAGCGCACGGGCCTCGTGCTCGACGCCTATTTCTCCGGCACCAAGGTCCGGTGGATACTGGACAACGTGGACGGCGCGCGGGCCGCCGCAGAGCGCGGCCAGCTCGCCTTCGGCACGGTGGACACCTGGCTCGTCTGGCATCTGACAGGGGGGAAGGTCCACGCCACGGACGCGTCCAACGCGGCGCGCACCCTCATGTACGACATCCGCACCGGCGACTGGGACGACGAGCTGCTCGCCGCGCTGGACGTGCCCCGGAGCATGCTGCCCGAGGTGCGCGACTCCAGCGGCGATTTCGGCGAGACGGCGCCCGGCCTCCTTTCCGCGGCCGTGCCCGTGCGCGGCGTGGCTGGCGACCAGCAGGCCGCCCTTTTCGGCCAGGCCTGCACCCGGCCCGGCATGGTCAAGAACACCTACGGCACGGGCTGCTTCATGCTCCTGAACACCGGCGCCGCGCCGGTGCCGTCGTCCAACCAGCTCCTGACCACGGTGGCCTGGCGGCTCAAGGGGAAGACGACCTACGCGCTGGAGGGCAGCGTCTTCATCGCCGGGGCGGTGGTGCAGTGGCTGCGCGACGGCCTCGGCCTCATCCGCTCGGCCGCCGAGGTGGAGGCCCTGGCGGCCTCCGTGCCCGACAACGGCGGCGTTTATCTGGTGCCCGCCTTTGCGGGGCTCGGCGCGCCGCACTGGGACCCCTACGCGCGCGGCGTCCTCGCGGGCATCACGCGCGGCGTGACCGCGGGCCACCTCGCCCGCGCCGCCCTGGAGGGCGTGGCCTTCCAGGCGGCCGACGTGATCGAGGCCATGGCCGCCGACACCGGCGCGCCCGTGGCCGAGCTGCGGGTGGACGGAGGCGCGTGCGCCAACAACCTGCTCATGCAGTTCCAGGCGGACGTGCTGGGCGCGCCCCTCACGCGGCCCCGGGTCATCGAGACCACGGCCCTCGGCGCCGCCTACCTCGCCGGGCTGGGCGCGGGCTTTTGGGACGGCCCCGACGACATCAGCGGGCAATGGCGCGAGGACCGGCGCTTTCTGCCGCAGACGGACGGCGCGGGACGCGCCGCGATGAAACAGGGATGGAAAAAGGCGCTGGAACGCGCCAAAGGCTGGGCCAACGCATGAGCATCCAAAAAAGAACGTTGTGGACCGGGGCCGTGGCCGCATGGGCGGTCCTGCTGGCGGCGTTTCCGGCGACGGCGGGGGAGGAGGGGGGCACCGCACTGCTTGAGGGGGGCGCGAAGGTGCTGGAGGGCGTGGAATCGCTGCCGGACCGCGGGACCGATGCGCCGGGCGCGGATGCGGCGGCCCCCCTGGCCGTCACGCCTGACCTTTGCGCGCAGATCGCCCTGGACGGAAATCCCCGGTCCGCCCTGGCAGAGGAGAAGGTGCTCGGGGCCGAGGCGGCCGCCGCCGCCGTGCGCGCCCAACGGCTGCCCCGCGTGGCGGCTTCGGCGGGGTACTCCTATGTCTCCGGACTGGAAACGGAAATCTATGGGTCGCAACTGGCCAAACTGCTCTTTCAGGTGGACGGGTTCGAGGCGAAGAAGGGCACTTTCACCACCCAGGTAGCCGTGGAGCAGGTGCTGTTTTCGGGCGGACAGATCCGCGCGGGCATCCGGGCCTCCGAGTTCCTCGCGCAGTCGGAGGAGTGGAAGGCCGAGGCCGAGCGCATCGCCCTCGCCGCCGAGGCGCGCACGGCCTGCTATGACGCCATGCTGGCGCAGGCAATGGTCCGCGTGGCGGGGGAGAGCGTGGGAGCGTTCCGGCGCCATCTCCAGGACGCCCGCAACCGCCTGGACCAGGGGGTTGCCAGCGAGTTCGAGGTGCTCCGCGCCGAAACCGAGCTGAAGGCGCGCGAGGCCGACGCCGAGTCCGCGCGCACGGCGGAGCAGCTCGCCTTTGTGAACCTGCGCCGCGTCCTGTTTCTGGAGGATTCCCGCGCCGTGACGGTCACCGGCGAGATCCCCTGGGATCCCCTCGACACCCCGGTGGAGGCGCTGGTGGCCCGGGCGCTGGCCGGACGGCCCGAGCTCGCCGCCCTGGACAAGGGCATTGAGGCGGCCCGCCAGAACGTGCTGGTGAAGAGAGGCGCGTATTACCCGAAGGCGGCGGCGACGGCGAAGTACCAGCAGGTGGACGGCGGCGGAAAGCTCATGCCCGACGGGTTCACTCTGGGCCTGGGTGCGGAATGGGAGTTCTGGCCCGGCGGCAAGCGGAAGCACGAGTTGCGCGAGGCGGAGTCCCAGGCGCGCCAGCTGGAGCTTCAGCGCAGCGGGGTGGCCCGCCTCGTCGAGACGGACGTGCGCCAGGCACACGCCCGCGCCCTGGAGGCCGTCGCCAAGATCAAGCGCGAGAAGGCCGCCGCCAATCTGGGCGCGGAGGGGCTCGAACTGGCCGAACTGCGCTTCCAGGAGGGTGCGGGCATCCAGGCGGAGACCCTGGACGCGGAGCTCGCCCTCACCACCGCGCGCACCGGCCTCGCGAAGGCCCTGCGCGACTACGCCGTCGCCCTCACCGACCTGGAGCGCGCCCTCGGCGGCGGCCTGCCAGAGGCCGCGGCAACGGAAAAATGAAACGCCGGGACGTTAAGAGCGCCGCCATGGCCGCAAGTCTGGCGGTCACGGCGCTCATGCTCGCCGGCAAGACGGCCGTCTGGCATGTCACGCGGCTGGAGGACGACCTGCGCGCCCTCTTCCCCCAGGGGCAAACCCACATCACCGCGCACCTGAAGCCCACGCACGCGCACGGCGACCACCCGGACGGCCATGAGGCCCCCGAAGACCCCCTCGACGCAGCCGCCGCCCCCTGAGTCCGCGCGGGGGGTGCTGTTGCCGGAACGGCCCACTCCGCGATTTTACAATAATCTGAGAATACTGTATACTGTCGGCGGACGTGAAGGGAACGAGAAAGGTACTCACCCCGTGGACAAAAGCGAGCTGAATGTTCTTTACAAGCAGGCCATTCATCTGGTCAAGGTCGGCAAGTACGGCGAGGGTCTGTCCATCCTGACGGACATTGACCGGGAGCGCCCCAATGTCAAGGGGGTGCTCTATCCGATGGCCGTGTGCCTGGAGATGACCGGCCGGTTCGAGGAGGCGCTGGAACTGTGCGACCGCCTCGTCACCGAGTTCGACGAGCCCAAGGGGGCCGTAATCAAGGCGCGCATCCAGAAGACCATGGAGGACGGTGATCTTCCGCTGGTGGATCTGGTTTCTGACCTCGACAGCCGGGACACGCCGAAGCCCCATGTCTCCCCGGTCCTGGGAGCGGGCGGACCCGTGCCGCCCGTGCCGCCGTCGGACCCCTCTTCGGGGGATACGGTCTCCGGCGAAGAGGCGAAGGGGAAGAAGGGCGGCCTTTTCGCGCGGTTGTTCAAGAAGTAGCCGGTCAGTCCAGCTCCGTGTCCGCCGCATCTTCAGTGTCGTCCACGGGGATGTCGGCAGAGACCGTCCCAGGGTATCCGGCGCCGCCGGATTCCTCTGCGGCGGATTCCCCGCGCGCGGGGCGGACTTCCGCCACCTTTCCCCGAAACACGTCGAACACGGCGTCCAGCCCGGGGTTTTTCGCGATGAGGCGGGCCTTGAGGGCCTCCTTGTCCACCACCGGCTGCGGCGCGGGCACGGCGGCCGCCATCGGCGCGTCTGTGGGAACGGGTCGCGGTGCGGGGGGAGGCGCGGCAACCGGCGAAGCTTCGACGCCGCCCAAAAGCCCCGTTGTCGGCACCGGCTGCGGCGTCTGCGCCGGGCCGACCTCAGGAGGGTTTGGCGGGGCGCCCCCCTCCGCGGGCGGGGCCGCCACTGCGGGGACCACGCCCCCGGCCCCCAGCAGGAGCAGCTTCTCCATGACCGTGTCGAGGGACACATCCGTGTCCACGCGGGACAGGCGGATGAGCAGGGCCTCCAGCGCGGTGCGCTGGGCGATCTGCGAGTCAAAGCCGTTGGTGAGCGCGGCGAACTGCTCCACGATGTTCAGCAGCTTCACCAGCGGGAAGCGCGCCGCCCGGCGCGCCAGCTCCGCCGTCTCGTCCTCCGGCAGGCGGAGGATTTCCGTGTCCTTGGACGACTTGCACACGAGCAGGTTGCGGAAGTAGCGCAGCAGCTCCTCCACGAACTGCGACAGGTCCTTGCCCGCCGTGATCACCTCCTCCACCACCGTCATCTGGCGGGCCACGTCACCCGCCAGCAGGGCGTCGCACAGGGTGTGCATGACCCGCCAGTCCACCAGCCCCAGCACGTCGAACACGTCCTTGAACGTGATCTCGCCGTCGCAGTAGGTCATCAATTCGTCGAGGATGCCCTCGGAGTCGCGCACACCGCCCTCGGCCGCCCGCGCGATGGCGAAGAGCGCCTCGTCCGAGGCCGTGCGGCCCTCCTTTGCCAGGATGTTGCGCAGCAGCTCCGCGATGCCCGCCATGGGCACCCGGCGGAAGTCGTAGCGCTGGCACCGCGACACGATGGTCGCGGGGATCTTGTGAGCCTCCGTCGTCGCCAGGATGAACACCGCGTGCGCCGGCGGCTCCTCCAGCGTTTTCAGCAGGGCGTTGAACGCGCTGGTCGAGAGCTGGTGCACCTCGTCAATGATGTACACCTTGTACCGCCCGCTCGACGGGACCATCCGCACGTTGTCCCGGATGTCCCGCACGTTGTCCACCGTGTTGTTCGACGCGCCGTCAATCTCGATCACGTCAATGTTGCTGCCCTGGGCGATGGAGACGCAGTTGTCGCAGACGCCGCAGGGGGAGACGGTGGGGGTGTCAGACTGCTGGCAGTTCAGCGCCTTCGCGAGGATGCGCGCCGTCGTCGTCTTGCCGATGCCCCGCGAGCCCAGGAATAGGAAGGCGTGGTGGATGCGGCCCGAGGCGATGGCGTTCTTCAGCGTCCGGGTGATGTGCTCCTGCCCCACGACATCGTCGAAGGACTGCGGCCGCCACTTGCGCGCCAGCACCGTGTAGTTGGAATCCGCCATGCAACCTCCCGCCGCCCGCCGGTTTAAGGTCGCGGCCCCCGCCGGAAAACCGGGCGGCCTGCATCACACGGAGAGAGCCAACTGCGGCTGCTTCCTCTCGGACCTGACCGGGTTCGCCGGCCTCCCGTTGCGCAGGACCCGGCCACCGGGGAGGCCGGACCAAAAACCAGCAAGAATCGAGCGCCCCGCCCCCGTTCAGCCCGCGGGCAGAGCACGTGAAAGGGTATCATATTCAGCGTCTTGGGTCAACTTCGGGGGGTTCCGTTGAGACGCGGAGACGGTCCGCAGAGGGGCCGGCGGACCATCGGGGGAGGGGCTCTGCAACGGTGCCGGGAAGGACACGCCGCTGATGAACTCAACAACAGACCATGACAAGGCCCCCGGCTGCCCCCCCCATGGAGGCCTTCCAAGAACATGCCGTCGCGCCTCAATCTTGAATCTGCGCCTGGTATTGGGCATAAGAAAACCCCATGCACCCGTATTCTCCCCCCCCAGAGGCCGCTGCCCGCCGAGTTGACGGAAGCCCTCGGACTGCCGCCGGACGCGGGACCGCAGCCCCCCCACTGAACGCGGGGACCGTGATCACGCGGAGAAGCCGGGCGGACGGGATGCCCCCGGGGGGGAAAGGCGGGTTCGTTCCCGCCCGCTTTTCGTTTTCGGCGTTCTGTGTGACCGGCTCCGGAGAGTACGCCGCTATTTCCCCGCCCCGGGGAGGGCCGAGCGGGTGATGCGGAACGGGGGGGTGTCCATGGGGGTGCCGTCGGGGAGGGTGACGCGGGATGTTTTGTCGGCGTAGTTCAGGACGAGCAGGTGCCCGTCGTCCTGCACGGTAAGGAAGGTGTGCTCGGGGCGGTCGGCGGCGACGGCGGCGCGGGTCCAGGGGTGGAGGCTTTCCTGCGCCAGCAACTTCTCCCGCACGAAGTCGGCGTAGAGCGACGGCGGCTCCATGTCGCCCTTGAACCGGAGGAAGGCCCCGGCGCCGGTGTCGCCGCGGGCCCAGCGCCGGGCGGTGGCGCGGTCGCCCTCGACGGTTTCCAGGTCGCCGCGCGGGAAGGAGGGGTAGAAGACCGCGCCGCCCGCGCGCATCCAGGCGTCCACCTTCTCCTGCACGTCCTTTTCGATGACGCCGGCCCACACGAAAACCAGCGCCCTGTACTTGTCGAGATGCCCGTCGCGGATGAGGTGCTCGTCGAGGTAGTCCACGTCCACCACCCGGCGGATTTCCCGGGCGCGGGGGTTGAAGCCCCAGGCGTGGAGGTGGCGGAACGCGGCGTCCTCGAGCTGGTTCATCGTCTCGGGGTAGTACACGGCGACCTCAATCAGGGGCGGGCGGCGCGTGTCCAGGACGGGCAGCGTCTCCAGCCACGCCGTGATGGCCGGGGGCTGGTTCATGATGTTGCCCTGATAGGTGAAGAAGTGGTCGCCGTTCACGGAGAGGAGGTTGAAGAGGCGCCCCGTGACGCCGCGGGCGGTGTGGGAGCTGGCGGGCTCCGACCCGATGCGCGCGCCGCAGAGGCGGGCGGCGCTCATGGCCATGCGCGTCGCGTAGAAGTCCTGCTCGAAGCTGTCCGTCTCGTTGGTCAGGCGCACGCCGCCGCCGAGGGGCGCCATGCTCTTCGTCTGGGCGGCATAGTCCGTGCCCGTCTCGCGGAAGCCCCACCCGCCCGCCGACTGGTACAGGGGGGTGTTCGGGAAATGTTTGCGCGTCTCGCGGGCCCACCAATCGCACCAGTCGGACATGGAGTCGGTGTACCACGCCGTGAAGTCGAGCCGCTCCCGGCGCGACGCCATGACCTGGGGCAGTTCGGCGGTGACGCTGTCGAAATCCGCGTGTTTTGCGCCGTTCCAGGCGGCGTTCAGCGCGGCGATGTCGCCGTACTTCTCCCGGAGCCAGCGGCGGAAGTCCGTGCGGGCGTGTTCGTCCCCGGCCCACCAGCCGATGTGGATGTGCATGGCCTGGCCCCGCAGGCCCCAGTTGCCCCCGGCGGGGTACTGCGACTCGCCGAAGTTCCCGCTCGGCCCCAGCCGCACCGCCTCCAGCACGCCCCTGCCGTCGTAGTGCGCGCCGAGCGCGCCCAGCACCCGCTCCACATGCCGCCGGTGGTGGGGGCTCCAGATGCTCTGGATGGGGTTGGACAGGCCGTGCTCCAGGCAGACGAAGCCGACGTTTTCGGGGCTCTCCGCGAACCAGTCGGGCAGGGAATACGCCGACCCGACGACAAGCAGGGGGAACCATTTCAGCCCGTGGCGGGTGAGGGAGTCCACGATGGCGTCGTAATAGCTGAAGTCGAAGCGCCCCTCCGCCCCGGGCTCCACGGTCCGCCAGAGGACATAGGTCTCGATGGACGTGAAGCCCAGCGCCTTCGCCAGGGGCGCGTATTCCGCGAGCTGCTCCAGCGTGCCCGGCAGCGTGGCCGCGCTCTGGTCCGTCACGGCGATGCCCGCCGTGGTGGTCAGCTCCATGGGCCGCGACAGCGCGACCATGGGCTTCACATTCACCGGCAGGCCCGCGCGGATCTCCGCCCAGTCGGCGTCCGCCAGCGGCGGGCCGACGCGCAGTTCCGTCAGGAAGGGCAGGCCTGTGACGGTCAGGGAGGGGAGGGCGGTGTCGTCGGGCCACGGGGTCTCCGGCAGGACAAACTCGAACCACGCCTCGCGGGGCTGGCCCGTGTTCACGCAGGTGAACGCCGCGGATTTCGCGGGGCCCGCATAGGTTCCGTTGAAGGAGGTGTCTGACAGCAGGCGCGGCTGAATGACCCCGGCACCCGTGTCGGGGTGGACGATGCACAGGGTGAACCGGCGGTCGGCGCCCGTGGCGGGCGGGGCCAGGCGGAACCGCCACTCGGCGAACACATAGGGGTCGGCGCTTTCCGGGCCCCGGCGGACAGCGGTCCCGGCGGCCTCGGTGACCGGGCACCCCTCCGGGTTCAGCAGCGCGCAGGCGGGCTGCACCGGATCCCCCGCGGCGCGGAAGACGGGGGTGAACGCCGCGCGGTCCAGCGCGGGTGCCGCCGGGGCGGCGAGAACGGCGGCAAGTACAAGGGCGGCGGCGGCAAGGGGGAATCTCATGGCGGGGCTCCGGGTGTGCGGGAAGGCGGCCCGTAGCGGCCGCCGGTCCCGCATTATTCCACATCGCCGCGCGCCGCGTCACGCCTTGCCGCGCACGACGTGAGCTCAGGTAGCAAGCGCGACGGCCAACCGTCGTTGCGAGGCGGCCGCCCCGGGCCGCCGCGGCAATCTCTTGTCGGCAGGGCGTCGGCGGGCACGAGAGAGCCGCGCTTCGCTCGCCCTGACGGGTAAAGCCAGGCCACGGCGGGCACGAGATGGCTTCGCGCTGCTGCTAAGAAAGTACCGGGTTCGCTGGAGAGGCCGCGCCCCTGGGATCGCCAAGCTTCCACTTGGCTTTCGGGGAAACACGGGGCGACCAAGCCCGCGCGGAAGAACCCAAGAGGCCAAGCTGGAGCTTGGCGAGCCCAGGGGGCGCGCGGTTTGGGCGATGGAGGGAGCCGAAGCCGTGGCGAGACGAGAGGGGCGCGCGGCGTCTCCTTTTGGAGTGCGGCGGCAACGACGCCGCTTTAGTTCCCGGGAAAGAGCTGCCGTGAGGGGTGCGGCATGGATCCTCCCCGGGCAAAGCGGTGTCGCCGCTTCGCTCTGCCACCGCACTCCACATGACAGACGGACTCGCCAAGGACGTGCGGGGGCTCCCGCGACATCTGACGCCTGACACGCCTTTCTTCAACGACATTCCCGCCCCCCGGGCGGTCAGGGGCTCGCCATGACGGGGTGGGCGGCGCCATCGCCGGGGGCGGGGCCCGTGTGCTAGTATTTAACGCTGGACACGGGGAATGGCGCGGGGCGGACCGGGGGTTTCCCCCGAGGACGGTCATGGATGGGGCCCACGGCAGGGCCAACACGAGGGTTAGAGCCATGCTTTTCGATCTGGACATGATTCTGTCGGTGTACGCCCGGCTGGACGGGCGGGTGGCGGCGGCGCGCAAGGTGCTCGGGCGGCCCATGACGCTGGCGGAGAAGATTCTCTACGGCCATCTGTGGGAGGGCACCCCGACCCGCGCCTATGCCCGCGGGAAGGACTATGTGGACTTCGCCCCGGACCGCGTCGCCATGCAGGACGCCACCGCCCAGATGGCCCTGCTCCAGTTCATGTGCGCGGGGAGGGCCCGTGCCGCCGTGCCGTCCACGGTCCACTGCGACCACCTGATCCAGGCGCGCGAGGGCGCTGCGGCGGACCTCGCCGAGGCGCTCGTGACGAACAAGGAGGTCTACGACTTCCTCGCCTCCGTGTCGAACAAGTACGGCATCGGCTTCTGGAAGCCCGGCGCGGGCATCATCCACCAGGTCGTGCTGGAGAATTACGCCTTCCCCGGCGGCATGATGATCGGCACGGACTCCCACACGCCCAACGCGGGCGGGCTGGGCATGGCGGCGGTCGGCGTCGGCGGCGCGGACGCGGTGGACGTCATGGCGGGCATGCCGTGGGAGTTGAAATTCCCGAAGATCATCGGCGTGCGCCTGCGCGGCAAACTCAACGGCTGGGCGTCGGCCAAGGACATCATCCTCAAGGTCGCGGGCATCCTCACGGTGAAGGGCGGCACGGGCGCCGTTGTGGAGTATTTCGGCGAGGGCGCGGACTCCCTCTCCTGCACCGGCAAGGGCACGGTCTGCAACATGGGCGCGGAGATCGGGGCCACGACCTCGCTTTTCGCCTTCGACGACGCCATGGCCCGCTACCTGGAGTCCACGGGACGCCCCGAGGTGGCCCGCGCGGCCAGCGCCGAGCGCGCCAACCTGCGCCCCGACCCCGATGTCGCGGAGCACCCCGAGAAATTCTTCGACCAGGTCATCGAGATAGACCTCGACGCCCTGGAGCCCCATCTGAACGGCCCCTTCACGCCCGACCTGGCCACGCCGGTCTCGGAAATGCGCGGCGCGGCGAAGGAGAAGGGCTGGCCGGAGCGGGTGGAGGTCGCCCTCATCGGCTCCTGCACCAACTCCTCCTACGAGGACATGGCCCGCTGCGCCTCCATCGCCCGCCAGGCCAAGGCCCTGGGCATCAGGGCGAAGGCCGAGTTCACCATCACCCCCGGCTCTGAGCAGGTGCGCCACACCCTCGGCCGCGACGGGCTGCTGGACGACTTTGCCGCCATCGGCGGCGTCGTGCTGGCCAACGCCTGCGGGCCGTGCATCGGCCAGTGGGCCCGCCACCGCACCGGGCCGGCCGACGAGCCGAACACCATCGTCACGTCGTTCAACCGCAACTTTGCCAAGCGCAACGACGGCAACCCCAAGACCCACGCCTTTGTGGCGTCTCCGGAGATCGTCACCGCCCTCGCCGTCGCCGGGGACCTCGGCTTCAACCCCGTGACCGACACCGTGGAGGCCGCCGACGGCGCCCGCGTGAAACTCGACCCGCCGAAGGGCGACGAGCTGCCCGCGAAGGGCTTCTCCTGCGACGACCCGGGCTTTGTGGCCCCCGCCGCCGACGGCGCGAAGGTCGAGGTCGCCGTGCGGCCCGGCTCCGACCGGCTCCAGCTCCTAGAACCCTTCCCGCCCAACGGCGGCGACCTGCGCGGCCTGCGGCTTCTGCTCAAGGCCAAGGGCAAGTGCACCACCGACCACATCTCCATGGCCGGGCCGTGGCTCAAGTTCCGCGGCCACCTCGACAACATCTCCAACAACTGCTTCATCGGCGCGATCAACGCCTTCAACGACAAGGCCAACTGCGTCAAGAACCCCCTCACCGGCGAATACGGCGAGGTGCCCGCCACCGCCCGCGCCCACAAGGCCGCGGGCGTGGGGTCCGTCGTCGTCGGCGACGAGAACTACGGCGAGGGCTCGTCCCGCGAGCACGCCGCCATGGAGCCGCGCCACCTCGGCGTCCGCGTCGTCCTCGTGCGCAGCTTCGCCCGCATCCACGAGACCAACCTCAAGAAGCAGGGCATGCTCGCCGTCACCTTCGCCGACCCGGCGGACTACGACAAAATCCTCGAGGAGGACACTGTGGACGTGCTCGGCCTCGACGCCTTCACCCCCGGCACCCCGCTCACCATCGTCCTCCGCCACGCCGACGGCACGGAGGACCGGTTCCCGGTCAACCACACCTACAACGAGGCCCAGATCGCCTGGTACCGGGCGGGCAGCGCGCTCAACCTCATCCGACTTCAGGAAAAAGGCGAGTAGGGGGGGCAGCACGCTCCGCAAACCAGCCTGTTCTCAGCCCGTTGGACCGGTCCGACAAGTCCGACCGGTCAGACGGGTGTTCTGGTGTCCGGCGTCAGCGCGATGTGCGGCGCTCCCGAAGGCTGGACTGCCCGTCGCCTCCCGTGACAGAATAGACCGCGTGTTCTTCCCCCGGTGAAAACCGTCCCTCGCGGATCGGAGGCATGTTATGCGCGCGGTACGTTCTTGGATGGGGCCGGTGGCCGCGTTGCTGCTCTGCTGCGGCTGGGCGCAGGGCCATTATGCCGTCCCGGAGTACATCCTTCCCTGCGAGCTCTCCAAATGGGAGTCTTCTGCCTGCGGGGCCGCCCGGCCCGAGGTCCCTGCGGAAATGCCGACGCTTCCTCCCCCCCTTCAGGAGGTGGTTCGGCTGCTGGTGGAGGAATACAAACAGACCTCGCCGGAGGAACGGTCCTTCTACGCTCGACGGCTGCCGCAGACCCTTCTGTATCTGGGGCCTGAAACGGCGCCCCTCGCGTTTGCCATGCTGTGCGATGAGGACAAGGAGGTTCGGAGCGTGGCCGTGGAGGCTGTATGCGACGCCCTGTGCGCCCCCCTGTTCAAAACGCCAGAGGCTGCGGCGTGTGTGGAGTCCGCGCTGCCCGCGTGCCTCAACGCGCTGAAGAACGGCCCGGAAGTGGTGCGGATGACACTCGGTTTCGCCCTCTGCATGACCGGTCTCCCCCCGGAACGGATCCGGCCGGCACTGCTGGAGGCCCTGAACGACCCCAGCGTGCGTGTCCAAGCCTGTGTCGCAAAGGGGCTGGACTGGAGCATCAAGAAATCGCCCCGTCCGCCTGTGGACCCCGGCGATATCGCCCTTTCCCCGGAACTCATCACTTATTTCTGCGGCATCATACGGTCCGCAAGAGGGATTGATGAGGGGGTTTTCGGGCTCGCATTTCCGGTGCTGCCCGCCCAGCAGGATCAGAAACGGGCCTTTCTATCCGAGTTGCTTGCCTCTCCCGACCCGTATGTTCGCGAGTATGCATTCCCCCATCTGCACGCTGCGGGAGAGGACGGAATGGGCTTGTTCCCGCAGGCGTCGGAGGTGTTGCGCCGGCTTTCCGGCATCGGCCCCGCTCCGGCGGACACGGCGGCGCGCTCACCCGAAGAGGAGTATGTCCTCACCGTCATAGGATTGCTGGACTCCAAATTCCAATACTTCAGGCTCCGCGGCCTTGGCTATCTGAAGGGGCTGGGCGACCGGGCGCGTCCGGCGGCCCCCCGTCTGCTCAAAGCCCTGCATGCGCGCGACTGGGAAGTGCGCCACGGGGCGTTTCATTTGCTCAAAACGCCCCCTTTTGAGGGAGTCCTCACGGTGGACACACTCCGGGGCCTTTTTCAGGAGAAAGACGACGCCCAGCTCCTGGTGCTGTCCATCCAGCGGCTCGGCGAAATGGGCGCAGCGGCCGCCGAAGCCGCGCCGGAACTCTTCTCAGCCCTCAGGCATTCGGACCCCGAGGTCCGGTGTGCGGCGGCGGCCGCGCTCGCCAGGGTGCTGCCCCAGGATGACCGGGTGACCGCCGCGTCTCTGGACGCCCTCCTGGGGTGGGAGGGGGAAGGCTGCGGGCAGGATTTCACCGAGGGACTGATGGCCCAGGGCAAGGCAAGCGCCTCGGCGGCCTCGCTGATCGCCGCACGGTACCGGGACCTGCTTCGCGCCTCCGGGAACATTCCGCACCCGGCCGCCGACCGGCTGCCCGGCGTCCTCGCCGCTCTCGGCGGCGACAGCTTGCGTGTTGCCGCTGAGGGGTTGGAGGGGGGCGATGCGCGGGTGCGCGCAAAAACTCTGGAGGCCCTGGCGCAAAGCGGTGAGAGGGCCCGGTTCGCGCTGGACAGTGTTCTTTCGCTGACAGCGTCTGCGGACTTGAATTTGCGCGTCGCAGCGTTGAAAGCGCTGCCCGCCCTCGCCCCTGAGGACAGGAAGGTTCGCCGGGCGGTCCTGGCTGCCCTTTCTGACAAGGAAGACCGGGTTGCGGGCGCCGGCATTTTCGCCTCTTTAAGCACCCGTTTCTCCAGGAACGAAACGCGCCGTGTGGAGAGCCTGCTTCTGCACATCCTCAAGACGCGCGTCGCTTCGGGAAACGACATCCTGCTTGCGCCGAAATACTCGGATCCCCCCGTTCCCACCTTCCTGTCATCCGCCCTCGCAAAGCATTGCCAGGCCCGCTCCGAAGAACTGACGTCCCTGATCTTCCATGAAAACCCGACCGTCTCCTGTCAGGCGCAGCAGGCCGCCCTGCCGGCCGGCATTCCATTGGAAGATGTCCGGGACAGGATGCTGAACACGCTGCGGCGGGAAGGGCGAATGGATGATATTCCCTTCATGCTCAAGGCGGGCGTTTCCCGTGCGGAGATTGCCGCCAATGTGACGGCCGCCATGAGAAAGGCGGAGTCGAAAAAGGTCTTCATGCCGCTGCTCCAGTTTCTCGGAAGAGAGGCTTCATCGGCGATTCCCGACTTGATAGCGATCATGCAGCCAGATGTCCCGTTTGACCTGGGAATGCGCGGCGCAATCCTTGCCCCCCGGATGACAGCGTTCTATGTGCTGCCCGACATCGGGTATGACAATGACCAGGTGGTTGCGGCGATGATCGCGTTCGCGCGCAATTCCTCCGGACCTCGCCGCCGGCTCCTGGGAGGGTTTGACCGTGTTTTGAATTACCGGCTGGGGTTGCTGGAGCCTCCGGCCTATTTCGATAGCCTGCGGGGCGGCGCTCCCCGCCCCTCCGAGGGAGCATCGGACGGATCCGTCGGATCCGACTGATCGGTCGGATGACCCGTGCCACCTCGGCGCGTGTCCCCAGCATCTCATCCTCTTATCCCTATTCCCCCTCGATGCGGTAGAGATGGGTCCGGCTGCGGAGGACGAGGGATTTTCCGACCACGATGGGGGAGGCGCCGAACTTTCCGTCGAGGGCGTTCTCGGCGAGGGGGCGGTATTCGCGGCCGGGCTCGATGATGGTGGTCTTCCCCTTCATGTTGAGGATATAAATCCGGTTCTCGGCGTGGAGGAGCGAGGGGCCGTAGTCGCCGCGGATGGTCTCGGTCCAGACGATGGCGCCGGTCGTTCCCTCGACGCACTGGAGCACGCCGCGGTCGGTCAGGGTGTAGAGGAGGTCGCCGACGAGGACGGGGGACACCTTGAGCGGGGCGTCCTCGGTCATCTTCCAGACGACATGGGTGTCGGTGACGTCGCCCGAGCCGCCCTCGCGGATGGCCCAGAGGTGGGGCGCGTCGGGGGAGCCGCCGGTGTTGACGAAGTGGATGCCGAGGCCGCTGACGATGCGGGAGATGGTGCTGTCGTCGCGGTAGCGGGCGCGCCACAGCTCGGCGCCGGTGCGCGGGTCATGGCCCGTCACGAGGAGGGCACCGTTGCTGAGCATCTGGGGCCTGCCCCCGACCTGGACGATCACGGGGGTCTGGTAGGATTTGACCAGGTAGGCGGGCTCCACGCCCTCGTACAGCTCGCGCGGACGGTCGTAGCGCCAGACCGTCTCCCCGGTGGCCTTGTTGAGGCCGGCGATGAACTGCACGTCGCCGCCCTCGAGATGCACGATGAGCAGGTCCTCGAAGAGGATGGGCGATGACACGGGGCCCTGGATGTGGTCGCAGTTCAGATCGGCCCGCCGCCACAGCACGTCCCCCGTCTTCGTGTCCAGGCAGGCGGTGCCGTGGGTGCCGTAGTGGACATAGACCCGCCCCTCCTCCACCACGGCCGACGGCGTCGCGTAGGTGTTGTTGGGGTTGTTGTGCTGCGGGTTCTCGGGACGGAACACCTCGACGTCGTGCACCACCGCGCCGGTCTCGAAGTCCACGCAGACGGCGTAGAGAATGGAGCCGTCCTCCTTCGCCGTGGTCATCCAGAGCTGGCCGTCCCAGGCGACGGGGGTCGAATACCCGTGGTCATGGAGGGGGGTCTTCCAGACCACGTTCTCGGTCTCGGACCAGGTCAGGGGGAGCCCCGTCGCGGCGCTGTGGCCGTCCGCCGCGGGGCCGCGCCAGTCTGGCCAGTTGGTGACGCCTTCGGCGGCGTTTGCGCCGGCACAACACGCCAGTGCGGCGGCGACCCTCAACGCCGCGCAGAACCGGTGACTCGAATGCCTGTTCTTCACGCGTAAACTCCCAGGGGTGTGGTGTCTTCGTCCCGGCGGAGGTGCCCGGGCGGAAGGGCGATTATTGGGCCTCGGCACGCGGGAATGCAAGAGGGACGGGAGGGCCATCGGACCGATCGGTCGGATCGGTCGGATCGGTCAGACCTGTCGGACCTGTCCGACGGCCGGTGCGCAGGACTGCCCGCCCTCAGCCTTCGCGGGTGACGTAGAAGAAGTCGCGGGTGTCGCCGGTCTGGAGGAACCGGAGCGGGGCGCCGGCGGCGGGGGCCATGTCGCGCAGAAGGCATTCGGCGCGGGCCGCGCCGGTGGCCGGGTCGCGGGTGATGAGGGCGGTGTGGCAGAGGGAGCGGCTGTTCATGTCGAGGTGCATGGCGTAGGCGCAGTGGTAGGCCTGGAACACGCGGGCCATGGCGTTGGGCGTGGCGCCGGTGAAGTAGCCCAGCAGCAGGCGGCTGCGGCCGCCGTGCCTCTGGATGCCCATGCCCATGCGGATCGTGAGCTGCTGGCCTTCGACGTTGCCGGACCACGCGCCGCCCTTCCAGTCCTTCACGTATTCGCCGGGCACGGGGACGCCCGCGGCGTCCACCCCCTCGACCAGGGGCAGGCCGTTCTGGCGTATGTGGAGGAATTCCGTGAGGCGGCTTTCCCCGCCGGCGGGCCAGGTGAGCAGGTCGAAGCGTCCGTCCGGGAGAATGGCCGCGCTCGCCAGGCCCGGCCAGAGACGGCTCAGCACGACGCCCTGCTGCATGAAGCCGTAGTGCGTGCCGTTGTTCACCTTGCCGAAGGGGTGGGCGTTGAGCACGCCGTGCTTGCGCTTGAACCCGCCCGCGAACACCGCCACGGTGCGGTCGGCCAGCCACGGGGGCACCGCGCCCACAGGAGCCACGGGGGCCAGCGCCTTGAACCCGTCGGGGCCGGGGCCGGTCTGTTTCACCGCCCACGCGAGGGGGGACCATTCGGCGGAGGGATGCTCCGCCCCGGCGGCCCACCCGAAGCGGTGGACGTCGAGGTCGAAGGCCAGCATGTACGCCACATTCGCCATTTCGGCGGAGGCCCGGTCGGCCACGCCCGCGCCGCGCACGCGGTCGGGGTAGGATGCCAGCACCGTGTCGTCGGCCAGGGCGGGAATCATGATGCCCACGTGGACGCCGGGATGGTTCACGGCGCGGTACCAGCGGCCGCAGGCCATGGGCGCGTCGCCGGCGTCGGTGGCGATGCCGAGGGCCTTGGGCAGGTGGGTGGGCGGCGTGTCCGCGGGCTTGAGCCACGCGGCGCGGGGCGCGTCTTTGTCCTCTTCAGAGGGGGCCGCGGGGGCCGCCGCCGCGTCTCCGGCCTCGCCGCCGTCAATGAGGGCGGGTTTCATGGCGTCCACGAACCACTCGCCGAGGCGGTGCTGCCGGAGGACGTCGGTGGCCAGCTCCATTGCGGAGGCCGACCCCGGCCGGGGGGTGCGCAGCAGCACCATGCCGTCGCACAGGACATGGTACGGCGACTTGCCCTGGAGGGCGGCGGTGATCTCGGCGGAGAGGGCGGGGGTGTCCGCCAACACGCCGGGCCGGTCCGCGTTGGCGGGGTCGGGGGTCCAGAGGGCAAAACGCTTCCGCTCGCCCAGCAGTTCCAGCTCCAGGCCGCCGGACCACAGGTGCGGCGTGGGCCGCTGGCCGAGGCTCGCCTCCAGTGGAAACAACTCCAGGTGCAGGACCGAGGTCTTTCCGCCGAAGCGCGTCTCGAGCAAGTGCCACGCGCCAATGGCGGGGTTCAGGTTGACCAGTGTGGCGCGGTCGCCCCCGGCGTTCTCCAGCGTCTCCGCGCGCCGGTTCGGCTGAAGCTCCACCACGGACGCCACGGGCCCCTGCGGCATGGGTGCGGGCGTCATGCCCTTCGTGCGGGCGCGCCATTCCACCATCGCGGGGTGTTCGGCCGCGGCCGCCGGGCTCCGCTTCATGGCTGCGCGCAGCCCCCCCAGCAGCCCCTCTTTCCATTCTCCGGGCTTCTTCTCTTCGGCCCCGTCGGACGGGGCGGTGGCCTTCCCGTCCAGCAGCGCGATGACACCCCTGCCGAGGGAGGGGGACGCGTCGGGGACCGTTTCCGGCGGCGGCGCGGGGGAAGACTCCCCGGCGGCCGGAAGCACCGGCAGGGAGACGGCGGGCGACTCGGAGAGCAGAGGCGCGCCCATCTCCTGCCAGTGGCGGAGGAAGGGGTAGCCGAGCAGTGCGAACAGAAGGACGCCCGCCCCAAGCGCCAGAATTGCCAGCACGGCGGCGGCGCGCCGCAGGAGGCGGCGAACGCGGCGCGGCGGCGACGGCGCGGCGGCGGGCTCGGCAACCGGCTCCTTGCGCGCGCGGATTTGTCCGGCCAGCGCGCGCGCGCGGGGATCCCGGTGGGTCTGCCACAGCCTGCGGCACACCTCGAAGGCCTCCCCGGAACGGTTGAGCAGGACCAGCACCAGGGCGCGGTGGTAGAGGCCGTCCGGGGTGTCGGCGAGGGGTGGGGTCTCCAGCAGTTCCAGCGCGCGGGCAAACCACGCGCCGCGGATCTGTTCCAGCGCGGCGGCCAGCTCGGGGGAGGGGCGCGCCGCGTTCCCTCGGCCCGCCGCCCGCCGCGGAACAGGTTCTTTTACCGACTTGCCGCCCATGATCACACCGCCCGGAAAGAAAAGACAAAACCCCGCGTGGAGGTGAAATGTTTCGAAGACGCCGCGCCGGCGTCCAGCGGTCCCGTTCCGGACGCGCCCCGCAAGTATACGCGCCCGGGACAAAGAGGGGCAAGAGACGGCCCCCGCCGCGCGCGGCGGCGGGGGCCGGAAAAGCGTGTCTGTGCCGGCGTGATTCTCTACTTCCCCACCAGCCAGGAGGGCTTGCCCGCCGCGGCGAAGGAGGATTCGCCGCGGAGGATGACCCAGCCGTTGCCGCCCCGGGTGAGGGGCACCTGCGCCTGGGTGCGGTTCATCCGGACGATGTTCAGCGCGATGCCCTGGGTGGGGCTGACAGGAAGCTGGGAGAGCAGGGACACGGGCACGATGTGCGATCCGTCGTCCACCAGGGTGCACACCACCGACCCAGTCTCGTAGGTTTGGTCCGCCTCGTTGACGAAGCCGGCGCTCAGCATCAGCATGACGCCGTCGGCGGGCGTGGAGGCGTCCCACTGCACCAGCAGGTCCTGCGCGGGGTCAATGTCCACGAAAGAGACCAGACCGGGATGGTCGGGGTACATGTCCTGCGCCGCGGGGGACTGAAGGACAATCTGGGCGGGCGTCTGCACCGACGCAGAGAAGGGGCCGATGTCCACGCCGCCCGGCCAGCTGAAGGTCACCGTGTCCGCCCCCGCGCCGGGCAGCTCGGTCTCGGAGTCGAACACCCCGAAGTAGAAGGGCGTCAGGTCCGGCACGCCCTCCTCCGCGGGTTCATCCGCCATCACATCGGAGAGGCGCAGCATCGCGGTGACGGCGGCGTTGGCGGACATCTCTCCCGGCGCGCCCGGATCCAGCGCGCCCACATTCCCCATGATGTCCTCCATGTCCCACGCGCCGTCCTGCATGGTGCGCCGGTTGACCACGCAGGTGTCGGAGGTCACCGGGCCGGTTTCTTCCGCGTCCCCGCCCCAGGAGAAGAAGGAGGCGGAGCCAGAAAGCGCGGTTTCCCCCGCCTTGATCGGCGTCTGCCCCGTGCGGTTGACCATGTTGACAGTGAGGGTCCCCACGAGATCGCCGTCCTCCGGGTAGTCCACCGTGATGTCCGCCACGGCGCAGCCGCCCGCGCCGCAGGAGGCGGCCGGCGGCGTGGTCACGACCACCGGCGGGCGCCCGAGGACGTACACGGAGACCGGGATGTCCGCGGGTGCGGGCATGCAGTAGTCGCCGTTGGCGTCCGTCACCGCGGTGTTCCCGGTGGACGCCCGCACCCCAACCCCGGCCTGGGGGGTGCCGTCCTCGCCGAGGACGCGGCCGCTGACGCAGGAGTCAAAGGTGAGCTGGAGGCTGCCCGCGTCAACGCAGCCGCCGGTGGCGCAGGAGGCCTCCGCGTCGGGCACGGTGACGGTGGCCTCGCGGACCACCACCCGGCCGCCGGGCAGGTAGACCCGGACGGTCACGGTGGCCCCGCGCTTCACATCCACGCAGAAGCGCCCGTCGGGCCCCGTCACGCCGGAGGTGACGCCGTTGTAGGTGACGCCGGCCGCCTCCACGGGCGCGCCCGCCACGGGGGCGCCGGCCTCGTCAACGACGGTGCCGGTGACGCAGTTCTTGTCGGAAAGGGGCGCGTCGCAGTTCCACCAGGACAGGTGGGTGATGGTGGCCTGGTACACCAGCCCGCCCGCCTTGCGCGCCGAGGCGACCACCTGGCCCTCGCCCTCCTGCACCCAGAGGCCGGTGGCCTCGTTGAAGGACCAGAGCGGCACGCTCTGGCCGCCCGCGAGCGGGGTGCCGGCCGGAAGGGAAAGCTCGATGGTGGCGCTGCTGCCGGGGGCCAGGTCCAGCTCCTCGCCGTCCTGGGTCACCGTGTAGTCCGCCAGCGCGAAGGTTTCCAGCTGCACCGTGTCCCCGTCCTTTGCGGAGCCCACGGCCAGGAAGTTGCCCGGAAACGCCGCCAGATCGTCGCCGTCGGTCACGTCGAGCGGCGTGATGCTAACGTCCACGGTGCCCGCCACGGACTTGCGGCCGCTCTTGGTGACAAAGGCGTTCTCCCCGAAGGTCACCGTGTTGCTCAGGCCGTCGGCTACGGTGCCGCCCGCCGCCGCGTCCAGCGGCACCGGGTCCGCCAGCGGCTTCAGCGTCGCGTTCGCCGTGGTGATGCCGCCCGCGATGCCCGCCACCACGACGGCGTTACCGGCATGGCCCTCTTTCGAGAAGCGGACCACCATGTCCGCGGCGGGGTCGAGATCCGTGAAGGCGTAGTGCCCCGTGGAGTCCGTGGTTGCGGTGAGCGTTCCAACGTTGACCGTGGCCAGCGGAAGCGCCGCGCCTCCGGGAAGCGTCACATAGCCCATAAGGGTGGTCTTGTCCGCGGCGATGCCGGCGACGGTGATGTAGTCCGGCTTGATCATCTCCGCCCCTCGGCCGTTGTCGTGCGTCACCACCAGGCTCACCGTGTAAGTCCCGGCGGCGGTGTAGGTGTGCGAGGGGTTCTGGTCGGTGGAGGTGCCGCCGTCGCCGAAGTCCCACTCCCATTTGACGAGTTTGTTGGCCTTGCCGATGGTGGACTGGTCCGTGAACTGCACTGTCAGGGGCGCGGCCCCCTCCACCTGGTCGGCGGTGAAGTTGGGCACCGGCGTCCGCTTGCAGCCCGCAAAGGTTCCGGCAAGCGCCAGCGCGCACAGCACAAGACAAAGTTTCATCGTGTGTGAGGGTCTCATGGCCTGTTCTCCTTGTTGACCACTTAGGGGAGAATTCCCCGCAACTCACTGAAACGCCCAAGGCGCGCGCAGGGCGCCTTGGGCGTTCATTATGCCGCCCCGGGGCGGATTTGCCAAGCTATTTTGCGAATTATGAGAATGTCTGGGTGTCCGGCCCGGTCACGCCGCAGTGTCCGGGGCGTTCGCCGCAGTGTCCTCGGCGGGTATTACCTTGAAAAACACGGCGAAAAGCACTCCCGCGATCAGGGACACCACGGCGGGCACCAGCCAGACCTGGGACCAGTTGGTGACGGAATCAACCGTGTTCATGTCCATGATATACCCGGAGATTTTTGATCCCGCCCCCTGGCCCAGGCCGAAGGTAATGAGGGCGATAAAGCCCTGCGCGCTTGCCTGGATGGACTTTGGCGCCACCTTGCCCACATAGACCTGCCCTGCCGTGAAGAAGAAACCGTAGCAGAAGCCGTGAACAATGATGGCAAGGATCCACATCGCATATCCCGGGCCGGCGCCGCCCATCATCAGGAAGTAGCGCAATGACCAGGAAAGCATGCCCATGACCAGCATCCATTTCACCCCCACCTTGGCAAAGAAGTAGGCGAGCAGGGCGGTCAAAACAAACTCGGATATCTGGCCGCCGGTCATCAGCGCGGCGGGATAGGGAAGATTCTGCTGGTTGAAGAACAGGTTTCCAAGATTGATGTAGAAGGAAGTCGTGGCGCTGACAACGAGGGAGGCAAGCACAAACACCAGGAAATACCAGTCCTTCAGCAGCCCCCAGGCCTCAATGCCGAAGATGTCGCCCAGAGTGACCTTCTTGCCCGCGCCCTTGGGCGGCGTGTGGGGCAGCGCAAAGGAATACAAGCCCATGAGCAGCGAGGATGCCGCGGCAATCTGCAGGGGGATGTTGGTCTTTTCGACGTCTTTCAGGGCATAGCCTATCAGCAGGCCGACCACAATCCAGCCGCTCGTGCCGATGGCGCGAATCAGCGGAAACTCCTTTTCCGAATCCTTCATCTGGTTGAAGGCGATGGCGTTGGCCAGTGACAGCGTCGGCATGTAGCACAGGGTGTAGCCCAGGAGCACCCAGAAGAAAAGGCCGGGATCGGTGACCCTGCTCGCGGCGTACATCAGCACCGCACCGAGCAGGTGCAGGATGCCCATCAGATACTGGGCGGGAAAAAACTTGTCCGCCACCATGCCGACGAAGATGGGTGATATGACGGAGGCGATGGCCATGGTCAGGAAGGCGTTGCCGATCTGCGCCCCGTTGAACTTGAGGCCTTCTCCAAGGTAGGTGGCCAGGGTGACGCACCAGGCGCCCCAGATGAAGAACTCGAGGAACATCATCACACTGAGTTTCAATTTCGTTGCACTGTTCATTTGCAGTCTCTCCGGTTGATAAAAACACACACGGCAAACATGAGGTTGCCCGCGCCTTTCGACAGGGACCGCCCCAATTTAAGACGGCGCACGGGCGGCAACCCGGCCGCTTTCCGGCCCTCTTTGACCTCAATCCTAACAGATGCCCCGGGGGGTGTCAAGCCGCCCTTTTGGGCCGCCGCGAATGGGCCCGTTGGGTGGAAAACAAAAGAAAACGGGGCGGGACTGTTCAGTCCCGCCCCGCAGAGGATCCGGGGGTTGTCAGCGCTTCCGGCGCGCGTTCCGGGCACCGGCGAGGGCCAGCGCGCCCGCCAGGGCCGCCAAGGCCAGGCCTCCCGCGGCGGGCAGCCCCTGGGTGACGGTGATGTGCTGCTTTTTCACCACGACGTCCGCATCCTCCCCCGTGCTGACGGTGAGCATGACGGTGTACTGTCCGGCGGCCTGATAGGTGTGCCGGGGGTTGCGCTCCGTGCCCGACTTGCCGTCGCCGAAGTACCACCGCCACTCCAGGATGTCCTTGTTTGTCGACGTGGACGCGTCGGTGAAGGTCACCTCCAGAGGCAGCGGCCCGATCAGCGGAAACGCGGTGAAGTCGGCCGTCACGATGTTCTCGCTGTAAACACCCGGGAAGAGCAGGGTCTGCCCTTCCTCCAGCGTCTGCGCCAGCGGATTGGGTGCCGGGGCCGTGTAGCCTTCCAGCAGGCCCCACTGCACCGACACCTGGCCGGTGGGCGCATCCTCAAAGACCTCGTCGCCCGCGCCGACCACCACGGCGCCGTCTGCTGTGGTCATGGTCCAGGGCGCGTTGTCCGGCGTCACGTCTATCTGGACGGTGCCGGTCTGGCGGGCATAGGTGGCCGAGGCGTCGTTGATCTGGTCGCGGACGACCTCCACCACGAGGTCTGCGGGGGTGGTCCAGCCGGGCATTTCAAGAAACTTGACCGTGCGCGGGCCGTCCGCCACCGCCTCCATGCCGCCGCTGCTGCGCCACTCGCCGCCGATCACGCGCCACATGGCCCCGGCGTTCACAGCCTCCGCGGGATGCAGCGTGACCCGGAGAATCCCCTCCCCCTCGCCGATCACGGGCACGTAGGCGCCCGTGATGCGCAGCGTCTGGCCGTTGGAGAGGCTGGCGGTGAAGGGGTTGGGGTCCGGCTCCGAGTAGCTGAAGACGGCGCCCCACGTCACCGTAATGTCGCCCGTGGGGACGGAGGGAATGGTGATGTCGCCATTTCCCTGGCGCTCGACACCGTTGCCGTCCACCAGGGTCCATGGGGCGCCGGCGGGATCAACGTCTATGACCACCGTGCCCGTCTGGCGGACGTAGTTTCTGGTGAGGGTGGTGGCGGTGTCGCGCGTGAAGAACAGCGTCTCTGCGGCCGGCGCGGTCCACCCCGGCACGTCCGTGAACTCCAGTGTGCCGTCCCCGTCCGGAATGGTCTCCGTCACCCCGCTGTCCAGCCAAGGCCCGCCGTTCACCCGCCACTGGGCGCCCTGAAGCAGGGCGGTCTCGGGGGCCAGGATCATGGTGAGGTCGGCGCGCCCCTCGCCGATGATGGGCGGGTAGACGCCGTTAAAGACCGCCGACGCGTCCGGATAGAGGTAGCGGGTTTGCGTCTGCGGATTCGGGTTGGCGTAGGTGGGGAGGGGCTGCCATGTGATGGCGCAGTCCCCTGTGGGGATTCCGGTCAGCTCCGCGCCGCCGGTTCCCGTGTGCTGCACGCCGTCCCCGTCCGTCAGAATCCACGAGGCCGCTGCCGGCTCGACATAGACGCGCACTGTCCCGAGCTGCCGTGTCCACACGGGCTCAAGGTACACAAAGGCGTCCGGCATGGCGAGCTTCAGCTGCACGGGTGCGGGGGCCTGCCACAGGTTGGGGATGTGGTTGAAGCTGACGGTGTGCTGGCCCAGGATTCCGGAGGCGTTCATGCCGCTCGCGAGCCACTGCCCGTTGTCCAGGCGCCAGCGGGGCTCCTGGGCGAGCACGGCGGGCGGCTGGAAGGTGACCCGCACGCCGCCCTCGTCCGAGATGCCGGACAGGCATCCCCCGTAGGAGGTGAACTTGCTGTTCTCAAAGCCCTCCGGCAGGCCTCCGCCACGCGAGAGGCCAACCAGGCCGTAGGGGTCGTCCACGGCGAGCCAGGTGATGACAATGCGCCCGTCGAAGAACATCTCCACCTGGAAGCTGACGGTGAGGGCGATGCCCACCTTGGTGATGACGACCTTGTCGAAGGTGACCACGGCGCGGTTGGGCAGCTGCTGGAAATAGACCGTGCCGCCCTCGTCCGGCTTGAGCCCCGTGAAGTGGCCCGAGATGCGCGGCTGGCTG
>Ga0123328_1000820_pt1 | contig 31646 bp, 21 predicted proteins | sample BioC12SIPDNA_2_FD_89702 | JGI IMG/M metagenome (GOLD analysis project Ga0123328, IMG submission 89702) | Anaerobic biogas reactor microbial communites from Washington, USA - Biogas_R1_A C12 SIP DNA | ecosystem: Engineered > Bioreactor > Anaerobic > Unclassified | place: Washington, USA...
AGCTTCTTCAGATCCGTATACTCGCCCGGCGCTACCCAGTCGCCTCCGTCGAGAGCGCTACGCTTATCACGCGCGACGTTGCCGGGCTTCTTCCATATCCTCACAAGCGAACCTCCCGAGCTCCCCTGTGGAGGCGTAGCCGGATCCATTGAACTGTAGGTGAAGCGCAGATAAGCCACCTCCGGGTCCACCGGCTCGGAGATCTCGACTACCAACTCCACAAAGTCGTTTTCGTTCGGGTTGATGTCATCGTCTGCGTTGCCTGCTATCAGATCGTAGCCATCCGCCCAGTCAGTGATGCCATCCTCATCGTCGTCGTTATTGTTGAGCACAACGATGACACCGGGCGGGGTCAGCTCCTGGTTGTCCTCGGCTTGGCTACGGTTGAGTGTGCCGTCGTTGTCGCTGTCCACGTCTACGTCCACCTTGACAACCGTAGCGACGGCCTTGTCCGGACAAAGGACGTTCTCGCCGGACACCTCCAGCTCCATGGTCACCCGGCCTGGTTCGATCCCCTCGGCCCAGAGGTGCCAGCCGTGGATCTCGCCGGTACTGTGCAAAAGGCCCGCCGCCAGATTATAGTCCGCTCCAATCTCCTTCCAGCAGGTGTATTCGCCTGTGTCCGGACACTCCGTGTCGCAAAGAGGATTGACCGCGAAGATCCGCAGCTTTGCACGGTCGCCGACCAGATGTGCAGTGATCTGCTCCAGGAAAGTGTCGTCGCCCGGTCCAATGACCACCTGGAAACTGTGCATGTCCTGGGTCACTACCTGCACGGTCGAACCTTCCTCACACGTCACGTGGGTTGGCTCGAGAGAGATCCGATCCTCGTCATCGTCTTCCTCGTCGAAATCGTCGTTCACCGGAATGTAGACGCCGGGCTCGTTTTCTTCCTCGGCTTCGGAGAGGCCGAACCGCAAGTCGGCATCGACGACCGTGATGGTGATCATGTCTTCGCAATGCGGGCCGTCACCATCATGGACCAAGAGCGTCACCTCCCCCCTCCCGGAGAACAGCCCCTCAATGAACAAGGTACTGGGGATACCATTGTACAGCGACCAGGGAATAGGGTAGCAATTGGGGATCGGGTCCCCGCTCTTGTCCGGACTGTGCCACACGGCGAAGTAGTAACCATAGTAGCCGCACAGTGACCAATAGGCGTTGGCAGGATCGTCGGGCGTGAAACCCGCGCTCAAACTGATCGGAACCAAGTCATTCTCGTCCACGATGGGGCCTGCCTGACAGTAATCCTGAACACCATCGCCGTTGTCGTCGTCCTTGTTCACACAAAGTAGCCCGCCGGGGCTGGTCATCTCGTCCTCTTCCGCGAGGCCGGGGTAGCTCAGATCCGTCCGAACGACGGTCGCCGTCGCCGTCGCTTGGCAGCTCAGATTGCAGGCTTGGTCGAAGACCTCGACCTCGAAAGTCGCGGTGGCCCCGACAGGGGCTTGCGGCTCCATGAACACAATGATGCCAAACTGTTCGGACTGGCCCGGAGACAGGGTTGCACCCCCGCATGCCTGGAAGCCCAGGGACTCCCAGTCTTCGATGCCGCAACCGCTGCATCCCCCCCACGAGAAGATGTAATGGCACAGCCAAAACCAGTCAGGGTTGCCCGAGGTCTGCTTGATCCGCCAGCGATACGTCCCATACTCGTCGCCGGTATTGGTAATGGTGAGGTACGCCCAATCCGAGGAACCCGCACAGGCGACAGCGTTCTCCATGGTGACCGCACAGCCGGGAGCCGGATCCACCACCACCACTACCGTATCCGTAGCGTCGGGATCCTTGGTCCAGCACGTTCCGGGAACCGTAGGGACGCACGTACACTCGGGCGAGGCCTCTGTCGCCAACACCTCGAGCGTGTATGAGCCGGGCGTGGTCTCGTCGATGGCCGACCCCGCAAAAGACCACTGGATGTCGACCGGCCCGCCGCCTGTTTCCGTGGTCTCCTCGTGCTCCGTCCACACACACTCCTGGCCTATCGGGGTGTCCGTCGTGTACCAGGTGTCCTTCTGGTTGTCGCGGTCGTCGTAAGATACCTGCAAGCCGAGGGACAACGCCCACTGCGAGGCGGTACGCGGCGGATCCGCGTTCGGACACCGCTCGCGAATATGTATGGGGGTGGTGACGGAGCCGCCCTCGTAGTCTCTGATCTCTACCGTCAGCGGCGCTCCCACAAGAAGATCACACTCCGATGGCGGCGGGGCGCCATAACAGCAGGCCTCCACTCGAGTGTCGCCCATGGCGAGCACCGTCAGCAGGGCTGCCGCCAGAGAGACCGGCACTGCAAGGCTTCTACTTCGCCATACGCTCGGCATGTTGTCGCTCCACTTTGTCGGTCCGCCGGTTGGCGGTGCGCGTAAAACCCGAACTCGGGAATCGCTCTGCCAGCTCAGTCGCCAGGGCCCGGATCTCACTGGGAGGTGCGCCCGCCTGGGACTTGGCGTACTGGAGTTGATAGATGGCCCGGTCCAAAACCTGTTCGCCTGGCCAATAGTCCACGCCGCGGGGACACAGGGTCAGCACGAACTCCCAATGGGGAATCGCCTCGGCGTATCGATTCTGGCTCAAGAGCGACTCGGCCACAAAAGTGGAAGCGGTGGCGATCTCACGGTTGAACTCCGCCTTGCCTTTGTACTTCTCGAAGAGTGCGTTGGCTGCGACGTAGACATCTTCGCGTTGCTTGCGCCAAGCGTAGGTCTCGAGAAGGATGAGTTCCGCTTTGCACCGGTAGATGGCCGGGGCGGATTGCGAGGCGGCCAGGCGTCTGCAGCGGGCTTCGAGTTCCACCCACCGTTGCGGATCAATGGTTCGCTTATGCCAGGAGTCGACGCGCAGGCTCTCATAGGCCATGCCGATAAGCTGTAACGCCGCCTCGGCCGCCAGGGCGGGAGCTCCGGAATCCCCTTCCACTGCCATGAACATCGCGCGGGCATGCTCGGGGTAGTGTAGCCTGCGGTAAATGGCCCCAAGCCGAACACGGGCTCGTCGAACCACTCGCGAGGTGGGGGCGCTGTCACCTACCATCTCCAACACTCGGAGGAAGGGCTCGGTCGCCTCGTGGTAGCAATCTTGCTTGAGGAAGACATGGCCCATGTGATCCAGCGCCCGCAGTGAGGCCGGCGTACCTGAAAAACGCGATAGAACCTCGCTCATGAGTCGGAGTGATTCCGCGAGATCCCCTGCCTTGTAGGCTTGGCGGCCCGCCTCGTAGACCTCGCTAGCCGCGTTTTCGGCGCGGATGAGCCGATCGTCGTCGATCGGCGCTCCCTCCTCCATGTGGGCCAGCAGGGTGTACATCGCCGCAGCTCTTGAGAGCTCCGGAAAACGGGCCATGAAGTCAATGGCGGCGGCCCGCGCCTCCGGCAACCGCTCGGCCGCCAGGCACAGTCGGGCCTTGTGATACAACGCCTCGCTGAGCACATAATCGGAAGCGGGGCCTGCCAACGCGACCTTACAAGCCTCGATGGCCGAGCCGACCTGCCCGTCGGCTTCAAGCTGCCTGATAGCGGTGATCGGCGAGGCCGGAGACGGCGATTGGCCACGCACGGCTTGGGCAGACGAGATCACGCCCAAAGCCAGGACCAACAGGCCAAACAGACGGCACAAAGGGCAACAAGGCACGACCGACACCCCGCGGCGAACCTCCGAAACCATTTGGCCGACTACAAGTAGGGTATGCCGAGGATAGGACATCATGTGAAGCTCCTCCGGCTCGCGGGCCAGGGTTGAACTGACGATGGTGGGCATTCTCGCAGCTCCAGCGGATGCTGTCAAGAGGGTGCTAACAAAAACCTGGAGACATTTCTATTGCCTTAATTCCCTCAGGAACTCAGAATCTTAGATCAGGGGTCACCGCTGCATGGCCGATCCGAGCCCGCCTCGCGGAGCATGCGGCACGCTCTTGGCCGTGCGTAACAACCGACGAAGGCGACACTTACCAACACGGGCCATCGTCGGTACGGGTGGCGGCGTTCCTCACTTGGTCGGATTGGCGTGCGGTCGGCGGCCGTTCGACAGGAGAGGAGCGACACCGCATGCGGACGGGGGTGGGAATGAAGTTACAAAGGTGTTACAAACGCCGATCGCCACAACCTGCTCGCCGGGCGCGCACGGTAGCGGCCGCCGGGCGCCACACGGTAGCGGCCGCCGCCCCTGGCGGCCGGGGTGGCGATAGAGTAACCGAAGTGCGACAACCGCCGGCCGCCGTGATTTGCCTGCCGTAGATGACACCGACGACGAAGTCTCATCCGCCATTCGCCGCGGACAACGCCGATGATGAACTCACATTCGCCATTCGCCCCGGACAACGCCGACGACGAAGTCGCATCCGCCGGTCGCCACGGGGGGCGACCGCTACGCCGGGTGCGGTAGCGGCCGCCGCCCCTGGCGGCCGGGGTGGCGATACAGTCATCGAGGTGTGGCAACCGCCGATCGCCGTAATTTGCCCGCCCGGGATGACACCGACGACGAAGTCACATCCGCCGGTCGCCGCGGACAACGCCGATGATGAACTCACATTCGCCTTTCGCCACGGACAACGCCGACGACGAAGTCGCATCCGCCGGTCGCCACGGACAACGCCGATGATGAACTCACATCCGCCATTCGCCACGGACAACGCCGATGATGGAGTCGCATCCGCCGGTCGCCACGGGGGGCGACCGCTACGCCGGATGCGGTATTCTCCTTACACACGAGGTCTCATCATTGGGGTCGCAATGGCATCGTCCGGGTCAGCAGAGCTTCTCCGCCCCGGAGTAGACCGCCTCGATGCGCAGCGCTGCCGCGGCGTGCCCGGGGTGCTTCGTGGGGTTCCACGTCTTCATGGACTGGAAGACTTCGCCGTCGGTGTGATACTCGAGCGTTCCCTTGGCCTGATAGGCCTTGCCTGCCTTGGAACGGAACAGCATGGCTCCCTTGCCGCCGGCCAGCAGGTTTCGGCGGGTCTTGCCGAAGTAGTTGTCGGCCACCACAAGCCGGTCGTCACCGAAAGTGCCGACGCAGGTCACGTAGATGATGTTGGGTGTGCCATCCGGGCCGACCGTCGCCAGAATAGCCGGGCCGTCGCGATCATCCCACGCCTCGCGGGCACTTGCGGGCAGAGAAGCCATCACGTATTCGTTTCGCTTTGGGGTCGACCTGGGAGGAACAAACCTTTCGCGCTACCTCGCGGCGTCGGCCGTCGCGACACCTTGAGCCACGCACGCCAACGCCTGCTTGATATCCTTGATGAGCTTGTCCGCGGGCTCGATCCCGACTGAGAGCCGAACCGTGTTCTTGCGGACGCCGAAGATCGTTCGCCGCTCCGCTGGCAAGTAGAGCATGGTCGTCAGATACGGGATACAGATCAGCGACTCCGTGGACCCAAGACTGACGGCATGGTAGATCGTCTTGAGTGCCGCGACGAACCGTTTGACATCCTCCTCGTCCTCGCCGACGTCAAAGGCCATCATCCCTCCGAATCCTCGCCGCATCTGCCGCGCAGCGACGGCATGGCCGGGGTGATTTGTCAGCCCCGGGTAGCACAGTCGGGAAATCTTCGGCTGATCGGCCAGGAACTCCGCGATCGCCTGCGCGCTGCGGGCCATCGCCTCGGCACGCAGCTCGAAGGTCTTGAGCCCCCGGTCAAGAAGGAACGCGGAGTACGCATCCAGCGTCGTACCGATGGCTTGGCGAGTGAACCACAGCTCGTTGTAATGCTCCTTCGAGCCGGCAATCGCGCCCGCCATGAGATCGTTGTGGCCGCCCAGTGCCTTGGTGGCGCTGTGCACCACGAGGTCCGCACCCAACGTGAGCGGGTTCTGGTGGTACGGAGTGGCAAAAGTGTTATCAACAACCACCAGGGCCCCGGCCACGTCTGCCGCCTTGCGAACCGCGGCCAAGTCAATGATCTTGCACAGGGGGTTGCTCGGCGTCTCCAGGAAAATCATCCGTGTGTTCGGCCGGATGTGCTCACCAAGCCGATCCGACTCGTCGGCGTCCAGCCAGGTGATCTCCACCCCCATTCGCTCCAGAATCAGCGAAACCTTGTAGTTCGCCCCGTACGTGTCGTGGAAGATGATGAGGTGGTCGCCTACCTTGAGATAGGTCAGGTAGACCATCGTGCAGGCGGCCATCCCGGTCGTCGAAACGACGCAGTCCTCCGCACCCTCCAACTCCGCAATTTTGCGTTCGACCTCGCGGACCGTCGGGTTGTCATCGCGGTGGTAGGTGTAGCCGTCGATTTCGCCGTCGGTGATCTGGCGAAGCACTTCGAAGGATAGATACTCGTAATTGACGGCATTGACGATGGGGGTCACCATCGGCCGATTGCCATATGGAGTCAATGGATCGGGGCCCATGGAATGGGTATCCTTTCATCTGGGCAAGCCTTCATGGCGGCCCTTTGCACTACCTCGCTGCCACTCGCGGTCGGACCCGTCGCCTCAACACGGCGTCTCGGCAGGCTGTGGCCAGGGGAGACGAACGTCGCCCCACGACTCATCGTCGCACTTGCGTAACAGTAAAAAGCCCGGGAAGCCGTTCGTCAAGCCGCCATGGGCCATGGACAAGACTACGGAAAACGCGACCCCTCCGGCAGCACCCGGCCCAGCCAAGCACCCGCACGCCGACCAGGCCATGAACTCGCAGATGGACGCCACGACCGCCATGGTCCTGACGATATCGTGACCGCCGCCCGCCGCAGGCGGCGGTTGAGGCACCGGAATCTCTGGCTGAGACGCCTCAGGCGTCCCGCCCGTCCCGAAATGGCCCGCCACTTCGGACGCCGCGTCGCGGAGGTCGCACTGAAGATGCGCCAGGATGACCGATGAGCAGAAGGTCCGCCGTCGCCAGGGCGAACGGAGTCTGTTAGCATCATGTAATCAACCCTGGTAACAGCCGCTCGAACGCAGGCTGCCGAGAGTGAGCCAGGACCCAAGCAACTTGTGGCCAGGACCGAGGCAACTTGTTGCCGTTCGTCCCCTACCCCCTGAACACGTCCATCAACAAGTTGATTCGGTCCGCATCAACAAGTTGACTCGGTCCCCACCAACAAGTTGGCTCGGTCCTCAGCGAATCGCTACGCCGCTGATTCTGTCACGGCCCCGACTGCCGGCACTTCTCCGTGTGATGGTTGCCGACCCCAGCTGTTCGCTGATATGATGGTCGCGCTCGTGGCCAAGGTGCGTGTTGAGCGTCCGAGGACAGGCTCTTTGGGGCCGGCCTGGAGGCTTTCCACGCGGATCAATTGCTTGACGGCATGGCGACACCGTGGGGCCAGAAAGGCTTCAAGCCAAGAGAGTGCCTGTCCCCCGTTCCCGGGACGCCCAAGACGTACCTCGGGGCCAAGCGATGCTTGAGGAAGGCCTTGTCAGGTCTTCTCGATCCGGTAGGCCGGCCGGTTGTGAGCCATGCCTCACCGCTCGGCGTGCGGCGCCCCGCGAGCCCAAGGTGTATCAGTATGCAGATTCGAAGAGTCGCGCAGTCAGCGACTGCGCCACACGAGGAGGAGTACGGATGTTGCGTCATGCGGTCTACCTAGTCCTGGGAAGTGCGATCATGGCCCTGGCATGCGGCTGTGCCTGCGATCGGGCTCAGTGCGAGCCGGTAGCGCGAGAGAGTAGTGAACAGCCGCCGACGAGCGAGAATCGCGAACAACAGCCAGCCAAGGTCGAGCCGCCGCAGGCCCCGCGTGCAAGCACCCGAGTAGACATCAACCCGGCGCTGGCGACCTTTGCCCCTGGCTGGATGGCCAAGAACTGCGGTGCGGCGATGTCGCCGGGCATTCGCGACGAGATGGGGAGGAAGAACGTCCTGGTCACTCACCCGCTGAGCGAGACCGTGCCCTGCATTTTGGGCCAACGGGTGGACGTTCTGCCCAACAAGCAAACGACGCTGCACCTGGTGGTGGGACATCACCCCGAGGGGGATTGGGTTCTGGCTGTGACGGCGGACCGAGAGCTGGTCCGCAAGGTGATCGGCAAGGAGACCTCGACCAACGGGTGGGTGAACGTTGACGTGGACCTGACCGAGTACGCCGGCCGGTTCGTCACGATCCAACTGATTAACGCGGCCAACGGGTGGTCCTATGAGGGCGCCTATTGGGCGAAGATCGAGATCGAATAGAGCATTCGAACGCTGCCGTCTCCAGATGCGTGTGCGCCTGTGAGTTCTCGGCTGTTTCCTTCATTCTTGTGTCCGGATCGCGCTTGTAGCGCGCCGGCGGGAGGGTATAATCCTGCCCATGTCTTCACAACAACCTACCGAGAATCGTGGCAACGCAAAGCCAGGACTAACACAGGGGACATCCGCGTCCGCCCAAGGCGGGCTGACTCGCCGACAAGTGCTCAGGCGTACGGCGGCGGTCGGCAGCGTGCTGGCGGCTCCGTACATTGTGCCTGCGTCGGTGTTGGGTCGGAACGGTGCGACGCCGCCCAGCGAGAAGATCGTGGTCGGCGGGATCGGCATCGGCGGACGCGGGACGCATGACCTCAAGTGGATGCTGCCGGAGAAGGATGTGCAGTTCGTCGCCGTGTGCGACGCCCAGAAAGAGCGGCAGGACGCGGTCAAGAAGCTGGTGGACGAGACCTATGGGAACACTGATTGTGCCGTCTACGGGGACATGGTCGAGTTCCTCGTCAAGCGCAACGACATTGACGCGGTGCTGATCGCGACGGGTGATCGCTGGCATGCGTTGGCCGCGATCATGGCCATGCGGGCGGGCAAGGACGTGTTTAGCGAGAAGCCCTCGTGCATGACCATCGCGGAGGGGCAGGCGGTGGTGGATACCGCAAAGCGTCACGGACGCATCTACCAGACCGACACCCAGCGGCTCAGCGAAGCCAACTTCGTGTACTGCATCGAGATGGCCCGCAGCGGACGGTTGGGCGAGGTGCATACCGCCCGGGCACACATCGCGCCTTGGGAGGCGGCGGAGATGAAGCACGACTGGCTTCCGCCGGAACCGTTGCCTCCCAAGGACAAGGTTGATTGGGATCTGTGGCTTGGCCCGTGCCCGTGGCGACCGTACAACTCATCGTACGTTCGCGGTGGCTGGCGCGGCCATTATGATTTCCACACCAGTTGCATCGGCGAATGGGGCGCCCACACCTTTGCCCAGGCGCAGGCGGGTCTCGGCATGCTCGATACCTCGCCGGTCGAGTACGAGTATGTGAACAACCCCACCGGCGACGGCATGGTCACGACGTTCGCCAACGGCGCGAAGATGACCCTGCACCGCGAGGAGTACTGGACAGGATCGTGCGGCATGCGGTTCGAGGGGCCTGAAGGGTGGGTCTCCGCCGCCGACGGGTATCAGAAGCCCGAGGTTTCCAGCCCGGCGATGCTCGGCGATTTCGATAAGATCGTCAACGAGTACATCGAGCGGACGGGACGCCCCATGAATCACATGCGGGACTTCCTCAACTCCGTGCACTCGCGAAAGCCCACCGTGGCCAACGCGGAGGTCATGTTCCACACGATGTCCACGGTCCATGCGGCGAACATCTGCATGTGGCTGAGGCGGAACATGCGATTCGACCCCGCCAAGAGCGAGTTCGCCGACTACGAGGCGAACGGCTTCCGGTCACGGCCCATGCGGGCACCCTGGGTGGTCTGATGGGCCGAGCGCCGCGTCCGATCCTGACGTGATCGCCGCGGTGATGATCGACTTGCGAAAGAAGGGAGAGTTCGCCGACGCGGACTCTCCCTTCTCGTTGTTATGCCGCGACAGCGTGTTCTTCTCAACGGCATCGGGGGTCCCCGCCGCTCGCGTCGTGGGCGGACATAGCGAAACCGAGACTGACGGACCACTCCGGGAACGATCGCTCAAGACGGCAAGCAGGGAAAGGTAAAAGGCACACCGTGTTCGATCACACGGTATCTCTCGCCGATCCCAAGCAGCTGGAGGTTCGTGTGGAACGTCTGCGGCGAGACCTGGTTGGCGGGAAACAGGTCGTAGTGGCAGGGAATCGCGACCTTGACGTCAATCTCGCGAGCCAGAAGCGCCGCCTCGGCCGGCCCCAGATTCCGGAATGTTCCGTTGATGACGACGGCCAGCACATCCGGCCTGTGCTCGGCAACGCTGGCCGCGAGAACATCGTGATACCCCGTATCGCCGGTGATGTAGAGCGTCGGCCCCTCACGCACCGACACCAGATACCCGACGTGGGTGAGATCGTCGCCTCCCAATGGGATCGCGAACGTGGCCCGCAGGGATACATCGCCGAACGCGAGCTTCTTGTTCGGCCAGACCATCATCACCTGGCTTGCGGGAACCCCCATAGCCAACAGCTTCTCCATCGCCTCCGGCGGCGCGAGAAACGGGCCGACCCCGCCGGCCTCGCGATAGGGGCCCAGCGTCTCCGGATCCAGATGATCCTGGTGGCTGTGAGTCATCGCGTACGCGTCGACGCCGACCAGGTCGGCGGGCGACATGGGTGGCGGTACAAGCCGATCCATGTCGAAGCCGTCGCAATCTCCGACGCTCTTGCAGGAGTTAGAGAGATATGGATCCACCACCACCACCTTGCCGCCGGGGCTCCTCACCAGAAAGCCCGCCTGCCCCAGCCACCACAAGGTCATCGCCCGTGCCGGCACCTGGAAGTCCCGAACCTGCCGCATGGTCAGTCTGGCCATGATCCTCTCCCGCTTGGGCGAGACGCCTCGACCCGCCTGCTCACCGGGTTGGGGTGGGCAGCAAGCGCACCATCTCGCTGTGCGGCCTGGCGATCACATGGGCACAGATGAGCTTCTGCCCGAGCTTCTCGACCGCCGCCGCGCCCGCATCAACCGCCGCACGGACCGCGGCGACGTCACCTTTCACCATGACCGTGACATAGGCCGCACCGATCTTCTCCTTGCCGACCAGCTCGACCGCGGCGGCCTTGAGCATCGCGTCGATCGCCTCCAACATGCCCACCAACCCCTGTGTTTCGATCATGCCCAATGCCAACGGTTTGTCCATCGTCAGTCTCCCCAAAGTCGCCTCGGCCAGGTCCGACTCGGCCGGCAGCAGGTGCTCGTACGCTTCCATGATCGGGTTGTACGACTGTTCGGCATAGATGAACTCTCGTGCCGCCGGTGGAAAGGCCGGCCGTAGCGTTCCCGCAAAGAAGGCATGCATCGACTCGGCAGCCTGCTTGCCCGCCGCGAAACCCGCCTCCACGTCGCCGGTCGGCCCGACCAGCTTGATGAGCACATCACCCTGAGCGTTGCTCTCAATACCGACAATCCGCACGTTCGCCGCCTTGGCGCACACGTCGGCGACCACGACGCCGGTGGAAAGCTGCCGCACCTCCAGAAAAGCCAGCGAGAGCCCCTGGTCGGACGCATCGGTACGCTGATCTTGCCCGCTCATTGCCGCTCGTTCAACTGCTGAAGTACCTCGCGCACGATCCGCTCCAAGTCCGCGCTGCGGAAGCGAGCGGCAAGCGGATCACACCCACCGGCCGGCGGTTCGGTGAACCCGTAATCGCTCAACAGACAACGCAGTACCTTTCGCACCGCGTCGAGATCGAGCTGCTGCAAAGGCGAAAGCGGCTGACGACCGGCGCCCATCCGAAAACCACGAAGAATCAACGCCTGCCTGACCCCTTCCGGGAAATCGGCGCCAAACACCAGCACTTCGATCAGGCTCAAAAGCTTGAACTGAATCTCGCGGGCCGCGTCCAACTCGCCTCGGCGGAAGTGGTTGTACAATCGCATGACCACCTCCGGCACCACGCCACTGGTGGCGATCGTCCCACCGTCGGCGCCCATCAACAGAGTGGGCAACAGCGTCTCCTCGCAACCGGTGAGGAAGACGAAGTCCGGCCGGAGCGGTCGAATGCCATGCATCATGTTCATGAATCGCGGGAAATCCCGGCTGGAGTCCTTGATGCCTACGATGCGCTCGTATCCGCACAACCGCTTGAGAACCGCGTTCGGGATGTCGTTGGCGAACTGGGGGATGTTATACAAGGTGACGTTCACCGGCGTGTTGCGGGCGATTTCGGCGAAGTAGGCGTAAACGGCTTCCGAGCTGAGCTTGTAGTAGAACGGCGCCACGATGGCGACGGCGGCCGCTCCGAGCGAGTGGTAGTACTCGCAGGCCTGGAGGGTCATTCGCAGATTGGCCTCGGCCGCACCGGCCAGCACCGGGACGCGCCCCGCCGTCTGCTCCAGCACGATCCGCACAATCCGCTTGCGCTCCTCGAAGCTGAACCGAAGAAACTCGCCCGTGCTGCCATTGGGATAGAGCCCGCTGATGCCCTGCTCGATCAGCCAATCGACCAAGCGGCGCAGCTCGGTCTCGTCGATCTCGCCGCGATCATCGAGGGGCACCATGTTCGGCGTGAAAATGCCGCTGAGTTTCTTCGCGTCCATTGTCACTCCCAGCCTTTGCGGGATTCATTCACCCGCCGACCGGCATTCTATCCGAGGCCCACCCCGTCCGTCAGCGACGCGCCTTGGCCGAAGCCGTGTCACAGTGTACCTCGCGGAGACCATCAGCTGTTCCCGGACAAGGGGGCCGAATAGCTCGTCGCCGCCGAGGCGAGATTATCATCCCCCTCGATGATCTGCACGCAACGGCTCAGGCCCAACCGATCCGCCCCCGCGCCGATCATCATCTTGGCCGTCTCGCGATTGTTGATGCCGGTCGAGGCCTTGATCTTCATCCTGTCACCGACGACACGACGCATCAACTGAATATCGGCCACCGTGGCGCCGCCGGGACCGAAACCGGTCGAGGTCTTGACGAAATCCGCCCCGGCACGAAGACACAACTCGCAAGCCCTGGTTTTCTCCTCGTCCGTCAGGTAACAAGTCTCGATGATGACCTTGACCAGGGCCTTGCCTTCGGCCGCTTCCACCACCCCGCGGATATCCGCGTGAACCAGATCATCGTCGCCGTCGCGAAGGGCTCCAATGTTGATGACCATATCCAATTCCTGGGCCCCATTGCGGATCGCGTCCGCGGCCTCCATGGCCTTGACCGCCGGCGTGTTGGCTCCCAGCGGAAACCCAATCACCGCACAGGTCTTCACCTCGGTCCCTTCGAGCTGCTGCCGGACGAAGGCCACATGAACGGGATTGACACACACCGATGCCAGACGATATCGAATCGCCTCCTCGCAGAAGGCCTTGACGACCTTCTGCTTGACATAGGCCTTCAGGATGGTGTGATCGCAGTACCTGGCGTAGGACGAGTCGTAGTCGGCCAATCCGTTCCTGCTGTCTTCGGGCATCTTCTTCACCATTCCTTCCTCGTTGGTCATCATGCCGCCCCGCGTGGTCCTCAGAGGCCTACTGCTTCAGCAGGTACTCGCTGTTGACACAGTGACGCAGGGGCTGACCGCTCAGTGCCCGCGCGACCTCGTCGGCCGCCTTCACTCGCATCTCCACCAATCCGGATTCCGAGTAGAAGCCGACGTGAGGCGTCAACACCAGATTCACCGGGCGCTCCGCCTGCTCACGCCACAGAACGATCAGCGGGTCAGTCTCCAGCGGCGGCTCGACCGGAAGAACATCCAGGCCCGCTCCACCGATCCGTCCCTCTCGCAAAACCGTCGCCAGAGCCCCGTCATCGACCACCGCACCGCGGGCCGTATTCACCAGAATCGCGTGAGACCGCATCTTGCCCAGGGCAGCGCGGTCAATCATACGCCGCGTCTCTTGCGTCAGGGGAACATGCAACGAGACGATGTCACTCTCGGCCAGCAGTTGGTCGAGACCGACCATGGTGACCCCCACCGCCTTGTCCAACCCCGGACGCAGATAGGGATCGCAAGCCAACACCCGCATCCGCAGCCCCTTGGCCCGCAAAGCGGTCGCGGTCCCGATTCGACCCAACCCGATGATCCCCATCGTGGCCTCGGACAGCCGGAAGACCGGCTCGGCGGCATGATAGTTCCAGGGCGACAGACTGCGGTGGAGACGCCGCTCGGCCACAAGGAGCTTGCGGTTGCAGGCCAGGGCCAGAGCGATGGCGTGATCGGCCACTTCGTCGACCCCGTAGTCTGGGACGTTGCAGACGGGAATGCCCCGCCGGCCGGCCGCGGGAAGGTCGATCTGATCGTAGCCGGTACCGCATCGGACGATGGCTCGGCAACGGGTCAGCCGGTCGATGATCCGGCCGGGAAGAGTCACCTCGTGAAACACAATCAGGGCGTCCGCCGCCTCGACCTTGCCAACCAACTCATCCGCGGATTGGCACAGAAGACATTCCACCTCGGCCAAGCCGGCCAGTTGCCGGGCTTCGATGGTCGGCGGGGGCGGCAGGTAATCAGTCACCAGCACTTGAAACATTCGATTATTGCCTCATGAAGCCAAGTCGTCCGACCAAGCCTTGACAGGCCACGCCCGCAAGTCATATGATGTCAGACGTCTGATGAATATCTTACCCGGCGGTGACCGGAATGCAAGGAGCTCAACGGTGCTGGGAGCGGTTCGTCCAGCGGAACGTACGTCGATGGTGGAGGCCGTCACCGAGAAGCTGAGGCGGTTCATCGTGCAGAACAGCCTCTGTTCCGGGGACCGCCTGCCGAGCGAAGCGGAGCTGATGAAGCGACTCCGGGTGAGCAGACCGGTGCTCCGCGAAGCCATCAACCGACTCGCCGCGATCGGTTTGTTGTCCGTGCGGCAAGGCAGCGGCACGTTCATCGCCCAGCGCGAATGGCTATCGAGCTGCATGAAGCTGGCCGGCAGCGCGATGACCATTGAGCCGAGAGAGCTTCTCCAGTTCGTCGAGTTCCGCCGCGTCATCGAAAGCTACGCCGCCCGTCACGCAGCCCAGACAGCCAAGCCCGAGCATGTGGACGCCCTCGAACGGACCTTGGAGGAGGCCCTGGACGTGGCCGACCACGGCAGCCAGCGAGCGATGGAGGCCGACTTCCGCTTCCACTGCCTGCTGGTTGAGATTGGGGGCAATCGGCTGATGTGCAACCTGCTGGAGCTGCTTCACGAGTTCATTCTGGAAGGCATGAAACGTACCCAGCCGGCCGCGATGATCGATCCGCAGAGCGCCGCGATCCATCGGGGCATCGTCAAGGGCATTCGGGATCGCTCGCCGGCGGCAGCGGAACAGGCCATTCTGGCGCACATGAACCTGCTCGCGCAACGGTTGCACGAGGCCCCCGATCATGAGAAGCAGGCCGGCGATTGAAAAGCGGAGAGTTCGCGAAAGGGATAGGCAAAAGGGATAAGCGAGAGGGCTCGCGGAAAGCAGGAGACAGACACTTGTCGCAACAGAGACAGCGATGGACGTGTGGTTTCACGATGGTTCTGGCCGCTTGCTCGCTTGCGTATGGAGTGGGGGTGACGCCGGCTGAGATGGCGGAAGCCCAGCGCTGGGTGACGGCGAGGTTTCAACAGGAGCCGCCGTTCTCGTTCACCTACGGGGGCAAGTCTTCCGCCGATCTGCTGGGCGGGTGGAAGGTGGAACGGACGTCGCGCGAGCTCGACGACGCGCGCACTGAGTACGAGTCGAGCTACACCGATCCGGCAACGGGCCTCGTCGTGCGATGCGTGGGGATCTCCTATGACGACTTCCCGACGGTTGAATGGACCGTGTATCTGAAGAATGCGGGCGAATCCGACACCCCGATCATTGCGGATATCCTCCCGCTCGACACGAAGCTCGAGCGAACCGGCGATGCGGAGTTCACCCTGCATCACGCCATCGGCAGCCCATACTCGGCTATCGATTATCAACCGCTGACCACCGTGTTGGCTGCCAAGTCGGAGAAGCGTATTGCCGCCGCGGGGGGCCGGCCGACCAACAGCGATCTGCCCTACTTCAACATCGAATGGGAACATAACGGCGTCATCGTGGTGATCGGCTGGCCGGGCCAATGGTCCGCAAGATTCGTTCGCGACGAGGCGAAGGGTTTGCGGGTGCTCGGCGGGCAGGAGTTGACGCACCTGAAGCTGCACCCCGGCGAGGAGATTCGGACTCCGCTGGTCGTGCTCCAGTTCTGGAAAGGTGATCGCGTCCGCTCGCAGAACATCTGGCGAAGGTGGATGCGGGCCCACAACCTGCCCCGACCAGGCGGGAAGCCCCTGAAAGCGCAGACCGCCGCGTGCAGTTCGCACCAGTTCGGTGAGATGATCCACGCCAACGAGGAGAACCAGAAGTTCTTCATCGACCGCTACCTCGAAGAGGGCATCCCGCTGGACTATTGGTGGATGGATGCGGGCTGGTATCCGGTTGACACGAGATACAACGAGTGGGGCTGGCCGAACACCGGCACATGGGAGGTGGACCGGCAGCGATTTCCCAACGGTCTACGGGCGATCAGCGATCACGGCCGGGCGAAGGGTGTCCGGTCCATCGTCTGGTTCGAGCCGGAGCGGGTGACGCCGGGCACCTGGCTCTGGACGCACCGGCAGCACTGGCTGCTGGGGCCCAAGGCCGATCCCAATCAGGATGTGGCCGACCGAAGCAAGCCCGCCGACAAGCTGCTCGATCTCGGCAACCCGGAGGCGCTCGAATGGCTCATCGATCACGTGGACGGGCTCCTGGTCTCCGAGGGGATCGATCTCTACCGGCAAGACTTCAACACGGATCCCCTCGGCCGCTGGCGGATGAGCGACGCCGAGGATCGGCAAGGCATGACGGAGATTCGCTACGTGACGGGCTACCTGGCGTATTGGGATGAGCTACTGCGTCGCCATCCGGGCATGCTGATCGATTCATGTGCCTCGGGCGGCCGGCGTAATGATCTCGAGACCCTGCGGCGGGCGGTGCCGCTGCTCCGCAGCGACTACCTCCTCGAGCCCGTCAGCCAGCAGAACCACACTTACGGGATTTCGTTTTGGTATCCGTTCTACGGCACGGGCATGACGCGCGAAGGCCTCTACGACTCGCGAAGCTGCTTCTGCCCGCACATGACCTGCTGCTACGACATGCGGGACCGCAGCTACGACTGGGACCGGGCTCGCAGGGTGGTTCGCGAATGGCGGCAGGTCGCGCCGCACATGTTGAACGGCGACTACTACCCGCTGACGCCGTTCAGCCCGGCGAACGATGTCTGGATGGCTTGGCAGTTCGACATGCCCGAGACCGGCGAGGGCAGCGTGCAGGTCTTCCGGCGTGGGGCCAGTGTCTACCGCATGGCGGAGCTCAGACTGAAGGGCCTTGACCCGGAGAAGAAATACACGGTGACCGATTTGGACACGGGCAAGCCGTCGCTCGCGTCGGGGCGAATCCTGATGGAGGAAGGGCTTGCTGTCGAGATCACAGCCTGCCCGGGTTCGGCCTTGTTCACCTACCGTGTCGCGCCATAGGAGCCTGGCATGAGCATCGTCTCAACGCGTCGTCCGCGAATTGTCGTTGTCGGCAGCATCGTCTTCGATTGCGTCGCGAAGGCTGATCGTCTGCCGCGCAAGGGCGAGACGGTTCTCGGGCGAAGTTTCGGCATGTTCTCCGGGGGTAAGGGTGCGAACCAGGCCGTCCAGGCGGCACGACTGGGTGCCGAGGTGTATATGGTCGGGCGGGTCGGCCAGGATTCGCTGGCGGATCACGTCCTGAAGAACCTGAAGGCCGGCGGCGTCGATACGCGGTACATCAAGCAGGATCCATCGGTTGCGACCGGGGCGTGCGGCATTCACGTGGACGCGGCGGGCGACAATACCATCGTGATCGTCCCGGAGGCGAATTTGGCCTGCTCCCCTGAGGATGTGGACGCCGCACGGGAGGTTCTCGCGTCGGCGGACATCCTGCTGTGCCAGTTCGAGATCGCGATGCCCACGGTGGCTTACGCCCTCGATGTCGCCGCCGAGCTGGGTGTGCGGGTTGTTTTGAACCCCGCGCCTGCTCAGCCGGCCTCGACCGGTCTGTGTTCGAGGGCGACGGTCCTGACCCCGAACGAAACCGAGGCGGAGCTGCTGGCCGGGGTACCGCTGCCGTCCGGTGAATCGAACGCGCGAGCCAGCAGCGACTGGGAGATCGAAGTATCGTCTCGGCTACTGGGAATGGGGCCTCAGGCGGTCGTCATCACCCTGGGAAACCGTGGGGCCTACCTGGCGAACGGGGCGGGCGGACGGCTCATCCCCGCCTACCAGGTGTCGCCCGTGGATGTGACGGCGGCGGGCGATGCGTTCAACGGGGCGTTGGCCGTCGCCATGGCTGAGAGCCGGGAGATGACACAGGCCATCGCGTTCGCGAACGCGGCGGGCGCCCTGGCCACGACACGGGCGGGATCGCAGCCGTCGCTCGCCACGCGGCGCGAGGTCGAGGACTTCCTGCGGAACGCGGTTGTGGTGTCCTGATCCTTGGCGGTCAGGGCTTCGAGCCGAGAACGTAACTGATCGAAGTGACGAACCTACGGACAGGAGAGGCCTACCCCATGAGTACACACGGGAAGCTATCTGGCAAGCGGGCCCTGGTCACCGGCTCGGGGACGGGGATCGGGCGGGAGATTGCCCTGGAGTTTGCCCGGCAAGGCGCGGATGTCGTTCTCCATTACTCGCACAGCAAAGCGGGAGCGGAGGTGGCGGTCCACGAGATTGAGTCCATGGGCCGGCGAGCAGCGTTTTTCAAGGCGGATTTCGACTCGGTGTCTGAGGCGGTTGGCTTGGCGGACCAAGCGATCGATTTCCTGGGGGGGATCGATTGCCTGGTCAATAACGCCGGGATCACCTTCAACAAACCGTTTCTCGATGTGACGCCCGAGCAGTTCGACAAGATGTATCACGTCAACATTCGGGCTCAGTTCGTTCTCGGGCAACGGGTGGTCAAGGACATGCTGAGTCACGGAGGCGGCGCGCTATGTAACATCAGCTCGATCCACGGTCTGCAGGGCGCACCGGAGCATTCGGTCTATGCCGGCACGAAGGGTGCGATCATCGGTTACACCCGGGCCCTGGCGGTGGAGTTGGCCCACCAAGGCGTTCGGGTGAACGCCATCGCGCCGGGGTGGGTCACCGTCGAGAACTACCACAAGGCGTTACCCGGATTCAACGAGCGGGACGCACGGGAGAGTGCCAGCCGGTCGGTCCCCGTGGGCCGAGCCGGCGTACCCCTGGACATCGCTCGTCTGGCAGTCTTCCTCTGTTCCGACGATGCCGGGTACATCATCGGGCAAACCATCGTTGCCGACGGCGGTACGACTTCGTTGATGTCGTTGATTTCGGATTTCCGCAATCCGTCATCGGCGCGATTCGGGACCGGCTATTTGCCGGGCGTATGACCCAGGACACGCGGAAGCCCGCGAGCAAGAGGAGGCCGGCCTCATGCCGTCCCCACTCACTGTAGAAGGAAGGACTTCACCAGATACCTGCCATCCGTCACCGCAGGTCGACAGGAGAGGATGTTGCTCATGATGCACACATTGCTTGGCGTGATGGTCGTCGCGGTCGCGGGGCTGATCATGGGCAGCGGCGCCTGGCCGTTCAAGCTCATGCGCAAGTTCCAGTTTGAGCATTGGTGGTTCATCGGCATGCTGGTCGGGCTGATCATCATGCCTTGGGCGATCATGCTGATGGGTTGCCCGGGCGCTCTTGAAGGGCTTCGAGCCGTGCCGGCCAGCGCGATCATCAAAGCGAACCTGTTCGCCTGCGGCTGGGGGATCGCCAACGTGCTGTGCGGGTTGTGTTTCGTGCGCATCGGCATGGCTCTGACGGGGGCCATTCTCAGTGGTCTGGGGGTCTCCGTGGGGGCCATTGTGCCGATGGTGTTCAAGGGTTCCGGCCTGTTCAAGGGGGCTGCGGATCTCAACTCGCCCGCGGGGTTGACCGTTCTGGTCGCGGTGGCGGTCATGCTCTTGGGCGTCATGCTTGCATCGCTCGCAGGTTTTGGTCGGGACCGCGAGCTCAAGAAGCTACAGGCGACCTCAGGCGGGTTCATGGGCGGATTGCTCATGGCCGCCGCCGCGGGCCTGTTGTCCACCGGTATCGCGTTTTCTTACGTCTACAGCCAAGATCCGATCGCGGCCAATCTCAGCATGATTCGGCCGGCCAGCACCATCACCGTGGCGATTGAAGAAAATGAAGAGCTTTCGGGCCAACGCGAGGTCCGGCCGGACGGCACGATTGACCTGCCGGGTGTCGGGCCGGTGAGCGTCGCCGGCCTCAATGCCCGACTCGCGTCCGAACGCATCCAGGAACAACTCGCCGCCAGCGGAATCATGAAGTCATCCACGGTGCGAATTGATACGGGTAGTATCGTGGTTACTTTTGCCGTCTTCGCGGTCAGCCTGCTCAGCGGGGCGATGGTCAACATCGGCTATGCCGCCTATTTGCTGACTCGAAACAAATCATGGCATGTGTTCACTCAGAGTTGGAAGGAAATCGGCCTGGCCGTGGTGATCGGAGTCAACATCAGCCTGGCCACCACGTTGATGGGCAAGGGCATGCTCTTGCTCGGGACGCTGGGAGCCTCGGTCGGCTGGGGCATACAGCAGGCCATGCAGATGACGGGCAGCCAGGCGGTAGGGTTCATCAGCGGCGAGTGGCGAGGAGTCGCCGGCAGGCCGCGCCTCCAGATGTACCTGGCCATCGCCATCCTCATCGTCGCCGCCTCGATCATGGCGTACAGCAACACGCTGCCTAAGTACTGGTCCAAGTAACCACCGGGTGGTCGCCGGGGAGATTCGCTGCGATGAATGAGCATTTGATCGCCGTTCTGAAGAGCGTCGGCAAGCCGACGGAGTCGTACACCTGTCCCGATGGCAGCACCGTGCTCCTGTTACCGCACGGCGGTCGCGTCCTCGGACTGTTCTCGCCCGGCAGCGAAGAAAACTTCTACTGGACACATCCAGCCCTCGGCAGCGTCGCATCGGCCCGTACGTTCTACGCCGGCGACGAGTGGCAGAACTCCGGCGGCGATCGAACCTGGCTGGCTCCCGAGGTGGACGTCTTCTTCCCGAACTACCCCAGTCTGGACAAGTACTGGCAGCCGCGCGAGCTCGATCCCGGTCGCTACGAAATCGTCCGGGACGGCGATCGCATGCGTCTCGTGAACCGGCTGTCTTGCCCGTTGTCGCGGCTGAAGCGGTCCGTCGAGCTGGAGATTGCCAAGTCGATCTCGCCGGCCCCGAATCCGCTGCGGTATGAGCGGACGGCAGAGGACTTGTGCCGACTCGAGTATGCGGGATACACGCAGTACACCTCGCTGACCATGCTGGCAGACAATCCAAGCTTGCCGGCCCAGGTGGGGCTCTGGAATCTTGTGCAGATGCCACACGGCGGCGACTTGCTGGTTCCGACCTACGGGAAATCGCAACCCGCCATCTGCTTCGGCTCCATCGCGACGGAGGATCTGATCGTCGGCGATCATCTGATCCGCTACCGAATGCGAGCGGAGGGTGAACACAAGATCGCGATCCGGGCCGTGGCCACCACCGGCCGCGTGGGTTACCTCTACCGACATGGCTCGCAATGGGTGCTTATCATTCGCAACTTCTTCGTCAACCCGTCCGGGGAATATGTCGACGTTCCGTGGAAAGACCCAAGCGATCTGGGCTACTCGACGCAGGCATGCAACGTGAACAGCCACTTGGGCAGCTTCAGCGAACTGGAGTATCACATCCCGGCCATTGGGGCCGGCACCGGCCTCACCCGATGCGACGACTGGGCACAAGTATGGGCGTTCCGCGGCTCGCAGGAACTGATCTGCGCGGCTGGGCGGCTTCTTCTATCTCCGGATATGCAGGTGAATCAATGAAAGTGGATTTGTCAGGCAAGGTGGCAATGGTGACAGGCGCGGCTCGGGGGATCGGCAAGGCGATCGCCGATGTGCTGGCGGAGAACGGCGCCCGGGTCATCTACACGGACATCGAGACGGCCGCCGCCCGCGAAGCCGCCGCCAAGTATCCGCTCTGCAAGGCGGTGGAGATGAACGTCGCCGACAAGAAGCAGGTGGACGCGGTCGTACAAGCGTTGGTAAGCGAGTTCGGCCACCTGGACATTGTCGTCAACAACGCCGGCGTCAACACCATCAAGCATCGGGTCACGACCGAGCAGTTTCCCAGCGAGGAGTGGAACCGCATCATCGATGTCGACCTGACGGGCGTGTACATCGTCAGCCACGCCGTCGCTCGCGTGATGGTCGCTCAGCAATCCGGGCGCATCATCAACATCTCGTCGATCGCCGGCCAAGTCGCGTTGCGATTGCAGAGTCCCTACGTCGCGGCCAAACACGGCGTCATCGGATTGACCCGGGCCATGGCGATCGAGCTCGGACCGCAGGGCGTCCTGGTCAACGCGATCGCGCCGGGCTCGACACTGACCGAAGGCACCAAGCAACTGTTCTACGGGGAAGACGGCAAGTTCCGGGATGCCGTGCAGCGATTGCTCGACCATATTCCTCTCGGCCGGCCCGGCGAGGCGGAGGAGATCGCCCACGCGGCACTGTTCCTGGCCGCTCCCGAGAGCAGCTACATCACCGGCACCGTATTGACGGTGGACGGCGGTTGGACCGCCGGCGGTTTCGCACGAGACTTCTGACCCAGTATACGAATCAGCACAAGAAAGGAATGGCATTGGCATGGCCGAGTTCAAGGTCCACAAAGGATACAAAGACGATCGTCCGCCCGTCATCCCCAAACCCGACAAGCCGGTCGATCCCATGATTGTCACGGTGCAGGAAGGGGTGCCGATTGTGTACCCCGGCTGTTACGGCGCGGCCGTGCGGGTCGTACATCCGGTCAACCCAAACGCGCCGGCCAAAAGCCTGGGGCTGGTGATGTTCTACCTCCCGCCCCACGCAATCCTGCAGCCCGGTTCGCACGAAACAGAGGAAACGTACATCATCCTCGAAGGCAAGGGCACGATGACGTTCGCCAACTACAAACGCGACGTCAAGAAGGGCGATTTTGTCTACCTGCCCCCCTGGTGCCTGCACGGGATTGAGAATACGGGGACGGAGACCCTGGTCGTGTTGATCGCGACCTCTCCGCCCAATCCGTGAATGGACGATCCCGACACGCGGTCCGACACAACCGCCAATTATCGCCTCGACAGATGATCTGACCATCGGCAGCGTTCATGAGGAGACTCACATGTTCCAATCGCTCAGACTCGTATCGATCTTGGTTTTTGCCGGCATGGTACCGGCTGCGATCGCGGCACCCCCGACGCCGGAGGAATTCCGCCTCCGCCAAAGCTGGTTGAACCGTGTCTTCTCGGCCGGCGAGAGCTCGGCCCCCGCCTTCATCGAAGTCGTCTACGAAGACACACCGGAAACGATCGCGCGAACGCGCTCGTGGCGCGGCACGCCATTCCAACTCGGCGAGAAAACCTATGCCAATGGCTTGGCCTTCAACTCCACCAAGCATATCGTCGTGCATCTCGGCAAGCCCGCGCGGCGCTTCACCGCGGAAATCGGGATCGAGAACAACGACAACACCCGACAAGGCGAAGCCCAGGGGCAGGGCTCAGCCACCTTCCATGTGCTGGCCAAGGGGAAAGAGGTCTTCACCTCGCCGGTGTTGCGACGCAAAGACGGCCCATCTCCCGTGGACGTGTCCCTCGATGGAGCCAATGAGTTCGAGATCCGGATCAAGGACGGCGGCGACGGACGCGGCTGGGACCAGGGGCTCTGGGCCGAGGCGAAGGTACTGACGGAGGACGGCACGGTCATCTCGCTTCATGAGCTGCCGATGCAGGGTAATCCATTCGGGATCTCGTTCCGTTACGGCTCACAAGGCAGCGAAGACCAGCTCGGCCGATGGACCCGGACGACGCAAGAGCAGGCCTTGAGTCCCAACGTCTCTCGCCGTGAAGTGACCTACGCGGACCCGGCCACCGGCCTCGAGATCCGGGTGCGGGCCGACCAGTTCAAGGACTACCCCGCTGTGGAGTGGGTGGCGTACCTGACCAACCACGGGAACGCCAAAACACCCATCATCGAGAACATCCTGCCGATGGACGGCATCCTGCCCGTCTCAACCTCCGGCTCAGCCACATTGCACTGGGCCAAGGGCGGCGTGTCGACATTCGACGATTTCATGCCGCAAACGACCACCCTGAAGCCGGGCGAGAAGACCCGCCTGCAACCGGGCGGTGGACGCTCGTCAAACTCGGTGCTGCCCTTCTTCAACATCGAGGGAATCGATGGTGGAGTGGTGGCGGCGATCGGGTGGACCGGCGAATGGGCTGCCGAGTTCGGCTGCGACGCGTTCGGACAGGTCAGCCTGAAGGCGGGGATGGATCGCACACATCTGTCTCTGCTGCCCGGCGAGACTATCCGCACGCCCAAAATCATGCTGCTCTTCTATCAGGGTGATCGCTGGCAGGGGCAGAATCTCCTGCGTCAGTTTGTCCTGACCCATCATCGTCCGAAGCGGGACGGTGAACCTCTTGTTGCCCCCATCACCTGCGGCAACTGGGGCGGCACTCGCGCTGAAGTGCACATGGACAACATCCAGAAGTTCATCAAGCACGACCTGCCCATCGAGTACTACTGGATCGACGCCGAGTGGTATGGCCAGGGCAGTTGGGCGTCCAACGTGGGGAACTGGCAGGTCAATAAGAGCCTGTATCCCCATGGGTTCAAGCCCCTCAGCGATACCCTGAAGGCCACCGGCCGCAAGCTGATGGTCTGGTTCGAGCCGGAACGCGTCATGAAGGGAACGCCATGGGCCAAGGAGCATCCGGATTGGATGTTCGATGTGGGAAGCGATACGCTTCTTTTGAATCTGGGCAATCCCGAAGCACGACAGTTCGTCACCGATTTCATATCCGAGAAGATCGATGAGTTCGGTCTGGGCTGTTATCGGCAGGATTTCAACATGGAGCCCCTTGGCTTCTGGCGCGCCGCTGATGCCCCCGATCGCCAGGGAATATCGGAAATCAGGCACATCGAAGGGCTCTATGCGTTCTGGGACAGCCTTCTTGAGCGGCATCCGCACCTGCTGATCGACAACTGCGCCTCGGGTGGTCGCCGGATCGATTTGGAAACGACGGGTCGTTCGACCCCGTTCTGGCGAACCGACGGCCCACGCGACGCCATCGCTCATCAATGCCACAGTTACGGCTTGATGGCTTGGGTTCCCCTCAGCGCCATCAGCCAGGACCGCGAGGGTGACACCTACGAGTTCCGCAGCAGCATGTGCAGTGCCTTGTGCATCAACTGGGATCACTCCGGCGACGGTCCCCGCGAACGGCATCCGGACGATTTCCCCTTCGCCTGGGCCAAGGCGGTTCTGGATCAGTACCTCGAGATTCGCGATTACTACTACGGAGACTACTACCCGCTCACGAGCTACTCACAGAACGCGGACGTCTGGATGGCTTATCAACTCGATCGGCCGGATGCCGGTACGGGCCTGGTGGTCGCCCTCCGTCGGCCGGAGAGCCCCTACAAGGCCGCTCGATTACGACTCCACGCCCTGGACCCCAAAGCCTCCTACCGCGTCACCGATCTCGATACCGACGAACAGGTGACGAGCACGGGCGACGAGTTGACGCGGCAAGGTCTCGATGTCGTGCTCCAGGAAAGGTCGGGTTCCGCCCTGCTGGTCTATCAACGTCAGCCATAACCCGGCTGCCAGGACCGAGTCAACTTGTTGACGACACATCCCACATACCCCCCGGGGCGTCCGTCAACAAGTTGACTCGGTCCACATCCGTCCCGTCCGCCTCTGTCCCTTCTGCCTTTGCCCCTTCCGCCTCTGTCCCTCTCTGCGCTCGGTTCTTGGACGCTCGGCGCCCCGCAAGTTCTGCGACGGCTCTACACATCACGGCAAGCTACCGGCAAGCTTGCCACCCCGAGATGGGGACTGTATCCTGTCAACACAATCGGCGTCACCCTGTGGACCAAACAAGGGCTATCAGTGAGCAAGTGCCCGCGGGAGAAAACGATCATGTCTCGAACCACATGTATGGCGGTATGGCTGTTGTTGGCGGTCTTGTCATCAAGTGCGGCCCGCCAAGCGAGTGCAGAGCCGGCCAAGTCGGCGGAGCAGATGACCGGTGCGTGGCAACTGTTCATCGACGACTACCTGGTAAGTTCCAAGCGGAACGTCGTGCGCCGGTATCATCCATTCACCAAGCACCCCGACAACCCGCTTATTGTCGTGGATAAGCCGTGGGAAGACCACGTCGTGGCGGCCTGTACCGTCGTGCCGGACGAGCAGGGCCAGGGCTTCCGCATGTACTACTACTGCTGGACCGAGTTCAAGGGCGAGAAGAAGGGACGCGGGTCGTACATGTGCTACGCCGTCAGCAAAGACGGTCTGAAATGGGAGAAGCCCAACCTCGGCCTGCACGCATGGGAAGGCGACGGCACCACGGACAACAACATTCTCCCGGACGCCCCCGCCCATGTGATGTTCACTCCCTGGGAGGAGGACCCCGAGAAGCGCTACCAGGGCGCCGGGGGTGGGTACTACGCCTACTCGTCGCCGGACGGCCTTCACTGGAAGAAGCAATCGCCGGAGAAGATCGTCGCCGGCGGCGACACCAGCCACTTCTACTGGGATCCACACACGAAGCTGTTTCGGTGCACCGTCAAGGGATGCAGCGGCAGAGTCAGCGGAGACATCAGCGGATTGCGCCGCCGGGTCGTCGGGTTCAGCGAGACAGCGGACATCACCAAGTTTCCTCGCCTTCGCATGGTCATGGCCCCGGACGACATCGACGACCTGTGGTGCAAGCCCGACACCGTGCAGCGCACGCACTTCTACGCCTGCCCGGTCCTGCCTTACGAGAGCATGTACGTCGGCTTTCTCCAGATCTACCGGGCCGCGGAGCCGGAGGGCTACTTCCATGGCCCGCTGTGGCTTGAACTGGTCAGCAGCCGCGACGGCATGCACTGGAATCGCGTGGAGCCGGACACGACCATTCGCCAGATCTACTCTCTACAGGACACAAGCCGCCCGCCGTTGCTCAACGTCGGCAAGTGCCGCGAGTTCGACTACGGCATGGTGATCGCTCCGACGCCGGTGCTGGTCGGCGACGAGTTGTGGCTGTACTACACCGGCTACGACGAGCTTCACGACTGGTTGCCCTACAAGTCCGCGATCGGGCTGGCCAAACTCCGCAAAGATGGCTTCGTCTCGCTGGATGCCGACGAAGTGCCCGGCGAGATCGTGACTACGCGTTTCGAGGGCGTGGGCGGTATCCTGCAAGTCAACTACGTCGCGCGCCGCGGGGCCATCCGCGTCGAGGTCCTTGACGCTGACGGCCAGGTCATTCCCGGATACGGCAGCACCGACTGTGAACCGCTCACCGAAGACTCGGTGCGCGGCGTCGTGAGCTGGAAGACGAAGAAAGAGCTACCGACCGGCGTCCCCGTCCGCTTCCGATTCATTCTGGAACACGCGAGGCTCTACTCTTTCATGGCCGGCACGAACGCCAAGCCAATCGAGGATCCCCCGCCCACGCCGTTGCAGGCCCTGTATACTTTTGACGGCAACACCGAGGCGTGGTCCGACATGCTGGGCGATGACGACCTGCAGGAGATGCGCAACCTGGGCACATGCGTCCTTGATCACAGGGATCCCCAGCCGGCGTTCGGCCAGCGCTCGCTGGTGGTCGGCTCGGACTGGCGGCCATGGAATCGCGTGGAGATCGTCGGGACAAGGGATCTCGGTCGACACTTCACGCTGGCGGCCATGGTCAAGAGCAAAGACGGCAAACGGGCCCGTCTCTTCAGCGCGTACAACGGCAACTTCCCGGTCAGCACCTCCGAGCTCATCTTCGAGTTCGACCCCAGCAGTCGCGTGCTGAACGGCCTGCGATTGGTGTGCAAGGGCATCGAGGCCGACTCCGAACCAGTCACCTTCAACGACAACAAGTATCACCACTTGGCCTTGGTCTATGACGACGGTTGCGTCACCTTCTACCTGGATGGCGCGTCCGTGGGCCAGGCATGGATTCCCGGCGGCGATCCCGTCAAGCTGGCCCGCAACCTGCTTGTCGGTGAGGACGCCACCCGCGGCAGCGACGAGCAACTGCGCGGGCAGGTGGATGATGTTCTGGTATACGGCAAGGCTCTGAGCGGCGAGGATATCGCCACCTTGGCCCAGAAGGGAGCGGCGGTGCTCTTCAGCCTCGCGGACTGAATCCGCCGGGGTGGGCAATAACGTGTCGCCCGCGTGGGCGCCGAGGACACCGACCGGGAGGATACTCCGCCATGTCCGTGACACGCACTATCCTGCAAGCCTTACCGGTCCTGCTGGCGGCCTCCGTCTCGGCCAGCCCGAGCGGGAACCTCGCCGCGGCATCCTTCACCCTGGTTGAAGACGGCCGGTCCGTCGCCGTCATCGTGACCGCCGACCGGCCGGCCGCCGTGGCCCGCGAGGCGGCCTCAGCCCTCCAGGCAGTCGTCCGTGAGATGAGCGGCACTGAGATCCCTATCCGGAAGGAAGGCGAAATCTCACGGCAGGCACCGCTTATTCTGGTCGGCGACAGCGCCATGGCACGCAAGGCGGGCGTCGAGATCAGGCAGGACTTCGAGGAGGGCGACCACTACGTGGTGCAGGTTCGCGAGAAGATGATTCTGCTCGTCGGGAATGATTCCGGAAGCCTGCGCGGCAGCGCCTATGCCGTCTACGACCTGCTGCAACGCCTGGGATGCGGGTGGTTCGGCAGTGAGGCTATGTGGCAAGTCATTCCAGAGCGAACCACCCTCCGCATCGAGCCGATGCAGGCGGATGAGCGGCCGGCGTTTCTCGATCGCCAGATGTCGTCGCTGTGGGGTGTCGATCGCTCGCTCCTCGACGCGTGGAGGCTTGGCGGCTGGCACGTCACTCACTCACATGCCCTGCATGGCCTGGTGCCCAGGGCCAAGTACGAGAAGGAGCACCCTGACTGGTTCGGCTCGAAGCAACCCTGCCTGACCCACCCGGAGGTCATCAACCTTGTGGCCGCGGAATTCCGCAAGGAGCTGGACAGACGGACCGGGCGCGTGCCCTTCTCACTGAGCGCCGATGACGCCCTGGGCTTCTGCGATTGTGAACGTTGCCGCGGCATCGGGAACGCCGGTGCGGTGAACCTCTGCTTCGCCAACGCCGTCGCCCGCGAGCTGGCCAAGACACACCCCAACCGCTACCTGCTGACCTTCTACGCCTTTTGGGGCACCCACGACGCCCCCTTCCCGTCGCGTGAGGCGGAACCCGGCGTATGCGTGATGCAGGTCAATGAGGGCAATCACACCCAGCCATGGGACAAGCCCGAGCGACCGGACATCAGCCAGATCATCGACCGCAACAACACACGTGAGCTGATCGCCTTCGACGGTTGGAGCCGTACCGGGGCGATCATGGCGATCTACGAATGGTGGATCCCGAGCTGCAACCACGAGGTCTGGAAGGAAGTACCCTGGTACTCCGGCGCAACCGCGATGCGGAACCTCCGCTGGTGGAAAGGGGCCGGCGTGCGGTTCGTCACCTACCAGACGGGCGACACGGATTGGACCGGCCTGCCGCTGCACTGGCCTTTGTTTTACGTCGGCGCCCGCGGCATGTGGAATCCCGAGCTGACCGCGGAGCAGATCATGCGAGAGGCATGCACGAAGCTGTATGGCCCCGCCTCCGAGCCCATGCGCAAGTTCTACGAGACCATCGAGCGGGCCATGGCCGACTGCCAAATCCCCGTCAAATCGTGGCGACTGCCAAGCCCGGAGAAAGTCTACTTGCCCGAACACGAGGCTACGGCTGCTCGATTCCTTGAGCAAGCGGCCGGCATGAATGTCTCCCATGCGATCCGCGAGCGGATCAGCCACGAAACCCGCATGTGGGCTCGGGCCCGGGCAGTCATCGGCGGCCTGAGATCCAACCCCCAAGAGGCCAAGCCGTCGGCACAGAACCCCGGGATGTGAGCCTGGAACAGACACCGCAACCAGGGATCAAGAACCGCGCCGCCGGCCGGGTTCTGCTTGGTACGAGAAAATACACTCTTTCCGCCCAACCGAGACAATGGCATCATCGGTACACAGACACGCATGCGGGTTAGTTTCATGCCGTTCGTGCCTGTCCTCCGCCCTCAGTTACCCCCGTCCCCCCATTCGCCCTACTCGGCAATGGGGGTTCCATATTGCTGAATCGCCACCTGCATCTCAGGGCTCAACTGCACTGCAAGTGCTGCGTTGCGGGATACCTCCGGTGTCACGTCGAACAACTGTGCTGCCGCGATGGCATACGAACGCGATGTCGCGGCAAAAGAACCTTCCGCGACTGCCGGATCCACATTGGTCACCAGAATTGAAATCGTATTGTCGCTGTTGCGGACGATATCGAACGTGCGAAACTGTTGTGGGTACTCGCGCAACGACACCGTCTCGACCCCCCAGAAACCCAACTCGGGACGATCGGGGTCCGGCGATTGAAATGGCGTGATCGTATTGAGATGGCGGTGTCCCGCAATCCACAAGATGAGATTCGGGTACTCCTGAAGTTTGGCGATGAGCCCCTCTTCGGACACATAGCTTTGAGCCCACCAACCCATGGGGGATCCCGCAGGCTCCACGCCTATGGGAACGTGAGCGGCGATGATCATCAGTTTGTTGTTGGCCTGCCCCTCTTCCAGTTCAGCCACAAGCCAATCATAACGTTCCTGGTCAAGCGTTCCATACCCGTAAACATGATACCGGGGATCGAGGCCCGGCGTGTCAATCTTCACGGTATCGTCAAGGACGATGACCTTGACCGGCATGTCCGCGCGCGGCTCAAAACTGTAGCAGGCAAAGTCGTGGTCAACACTCTCCTGTGTGAAACCGTGTCCGACCGGATTGGAGGAGGTTCTCAGAAACTCGGCCATCCATTCCTGGCTCGCCACGGGGCGACGGTCAAGATCGCGGACCACTTGAGGCGGCCCCGAGAAGGCTTCGACACGCCCCGCGCCATAGACATCACCGTACACCGTGCTGCCGTTCAATGCTCCCATGTAGTAGCTGCGTTCGTCAATGCCGCCTGGCGTCAAGACATTGCCCATTCGCATGATATCCGTGCTGGTATAGGCGTCTCGAATGTACCCCACGGCCGGCTTTGAACCCATCCAGTGCTGGTCGTGGTTTCCGATGACCGAATACCACGCAATCTCCGCGTCAAGGCCCGTCGCCTTGTATGGATCCTGATAATCGTTGTACGGGCCGGGGACAGGGTCGTCCTTGGCGCCGGAATCAGGGTTGATATCCCGGCCGTCAAGAACATCAATGAACCACCTGAGTTCGTTGTATCCCGCACTGTTGCAGACATCTCCCAGGAAGATGCCGAAGTCCACTGGTTGCTGTTTGTGGATAGCATTGACAGTCTGCACGGCCGCATCAAGGACATGCGTGGTATACAGCATAATCCCCGAGTACAACGAGATGGCATTGCGTCCTATGCCGGAATTGAACATGGTCATGTAGATCAACTGCGCGGGAGACTCCTTGTCCGTGATATGGATATCGGTCATGGCGGCGAAATGCATCAGCCTCGCCACTGCCGTGACCTCTGCATTGCTTTCTTCGTAGCCGGCCGGCATGATGTCGAACAGCTTGCCTGAATCACTGCCGTCGCCAAACGTCCATTTGCCGTAGCCATGCCGGTCATATTGCGACACATCCCAGGCCCTGATCCCTGAATCCACGAATGGGGCAGGGACAACCGTCCTATGGCGCGTCGTGACCACCTCGTCAGAAATCGGGTATTCTTGAAGTGAATCCTCGCAGGGGTTACATCCATTGCAGCCCATGCCAACAAGCAGCGATACCGGTACAAACATAACGCACACCGCCAAAACTGCGCGTCTAT